>Ga0102589_1001370_pt1 | contig 34029 bp, 37 predicted proteins | sample AraplaMF_Col_mLB_FD_76858 | JGI IMG/M metagenome (GOLD analysis project Ga0102589, IMG submission 76858) | Arabidopsis root microbial communities from the University of North Carolina, USA - plate scrape MF_Col_mLB | ecosystem: Host-associated > Plants > Roots > Endosphere | place: USA...
AAGAGCTTTAGAGAAACAATGAACCGATTGGTAACTGGAACCTCTATACATGCATTAAGAAGATCAATTGAGTTAGACGGCTCTATTCAAATGCTAGAGGCTTCTAATTTAAATTCTGTTATGTCTAAAGCAGCAAAAAGTAAGTTAGAAACATTAGCTTCATTTAATTTAAAAGAAAAGTTTAAAGGGCAAAAGCCAGATTATTGGTTGGATGTTATCAAAGCATGTAAAGAAGATGCTACTGTAAACAATTAAATAAACTAATTTATTGTATCAATAGTAAGATACGGGGGGATTTACTTGGGAACATGGAATTTTCAAAGCGGTTCTATTTGGTTAGAAAAGGGGTTCATTCCAAATAAGTCTACAGGTATAACAGTTACTCATAAGAATGCCAGAGATATTCATTTATCAGAATCAAATTTAATTGTAACAACCCTAGGGGGTTTTTAATGTGGGTGGTTACTGTAATCAATGCTTATTCAAGAGAAAATAATATTATCATGTTTGAATTTAAAACAGAAAGGGAGGCAAGAGAAACTTTCGTGAAATTACAAAATCATAAAATTTTTTCTGAAATTATCTGTTGTTATAATCCAGCTTCTCCCCTAGCTGTTAACTGAGTTCTTTTAGGTTTAGGAAATCTACTTAAAAAAGATAGTGAAGAAGACCAAACAAAATGAATGAACAAGCAAATATGGTAATTCTCCAGAGCTTGATAATAAAAGAGATATAAACGTTATGTTTAAAAATAAGATAGTGTTGGTAACCAATGGCAGCACAGGAATTGGAAAGGCTGCTTCCCATGATCAAACTTGTGGAAATTAAAAAATACCTCATATGACACTTATATAAAAGATAATTGCAGGTAAGGAATTGTAAAAGAGGTTACAGGAAGAACTGTAACCTCGATGTTAAACTTCCATTCCTTTAAAAGTGTCGCTAAGGGAGTTATTTAACTCAATAAACTGTTTTTCTATAGGGGTAAATTCATAATTTAGGCGAGAGATGAGATAAAAGTCAGTGTATCTATAGGGTGATGGAACTTCTAAATAATTGTTGATGTTATAACGATTTGCGATACGCTTAGATACTAAGGAAATACCCATACCCATTAATGCAAATTGTACTAATGTTTCTGGATCACCCACTTCAATAATGTCACCTTGTTCAATATTTAAGCTCACATAAATATTATGTAGTATCGTCATGTACAAGCACTTATCAGATAGTACAAGTATATTTTTTTGTCTTACATAATCATCAAATGTTGTGTGTTGATCAATCCCTCGACCAATTACAACCATTTCTTCTACTCCTACTTCTTTATACCTTATCTTTTTGTTGTTTAATGATCCAATTGTATAAGCTACATCAATTTGTCCAAGTAGAACTTGATTTTCAATATATTCGGTTGAACCGGTTTTTAACGTTACTGCTAAATCGGGATATGTGTTATAAAGTTTGTTTAAAGCGCTTGAGAATTCAGTTCCCCCAACTGATATCATGGTACCAATACGGAGTTTTTCGTCTTGTTTTTTCATTTTATTTTCAGTTTCTTCCCAAAGATGCAATATTTTTTTAAATTGATGGTACAATTTTTCTCCTTGTTTTGTTAATTTAACTCCTTTTGAATTTCTGATAAACAGTTCTTGGTTATAATACATTTCAATTTTCTTTATTTTTGCGGTCATATTAGATTGCAGATGGTTCAATTTCATCGCAGCAGCAGATATACTTCTTAATTCCGCCACTGAAACGAAAGCTTTCATGTTTTCAATATCCATTCATTTTCACCATCCATCAAAAAAAGTGATATATCCATCATATTTTAACATTTAAAATGATGATTCATTTTAATTATACTTGATTAAAAGGTAAGATTTTCTACAAAATTTTGGAGGAATGTCTAATGACGGATCAATTAATAAAAGTAGGAATTATAGGAGGATCTTTGAATAATCAATGGGCGAGTAAAACACATATTCCAGTACTTAAAGAAAACCCTTTTTATCAAATAACCGCGATTGGAACATCAAAAGCAGAAACCGCAAAGGAAAGTGCGAGGGTACTTCATGCTTCCCATAGTTTCACAGATTATAAGAAATTAGCTAAATCTAAAGATGTTGATTTAGTAGTAGTTAGTGTAAAAGTTCCATTCCATTACAAAGCTTCAATTGCAGCCATAGAGAAAAATAAACATATTTATTGCGAGTGGCCGTTAGGCATAGATACTATGCAGGCTGTTAAACTAGCAAGGTTAGCGGGTCAGGCGAACATTCACCATGCTATTGGATTACAAGCAAGACAATCTCCCGAAGTGAATTATATAAAGGAGGCTATTAAACAAGGAGAAATTGGGAGAATCATTTCCTGCACCATGCAGGTAGCCACACAAGGGAAAGGGGGAGTAACAGATGAAGCAAACAGTTATATTTTGAAAAAAGAAAACGGAGCGAACCTTCTTACCATTAACGGTGGGCACTCGCTTGATGTTCTTTGCTACATCTTAGGTGATTTTAGAGAGTTATCGGCTGTAATGAATACGCATTATACAGAAACTCTCATACAAGGAACAGGAGTTACGATACCAAAAGATACAGCGGACCAAATCTTAATACAAGGGACACTCATCGATGACATTTCGGCTTCTGTCCATATTCAAGGCGGAGTTTATCCAGCTTTTCAATTAGAGATTAGAGGGGAAAAGGGGGTTTTTCGTTTAACACAAAATCATTCCTCAGGCCACGTGCAATTTGGTGATCTCAAAGTCGAAAAAGTTAAATATCCTACTTATTTATTAAGTGCTAAAGGTGTTTATTTTGAAGAAATAAACGTATCTTCAGTAAAAGATAATAATCCAAAAGGCTATGTTGAAAAGGCTTATAATATGTTGGCAAAAGATATATTCGAAAATAGAGGTCAAATTCCCAACTTCAATGATGCCGTTAAGCTTCATCAGCTATTGGATGCGGTTCGGACATCTGCAGAGACTGGTGAAAAAGTAGTACTTGATAGGTAAGGCATATTCATAACAACATGTATATTATGTAAAATAATTTAGGTTTATCACTTCTTGGAACGTATACAATTAAAGGTAAAAGGCAGCTAAAGGTGTTATGTGGCTGCGGTTCGTACAAGGCATCGGAGTAGGTGGTGAAGTTCCTGTTGCTGCAGCTTATATAAATGAACTTTCAGTTGCACAAGGACGGGGACGTTTTTTTATGCTGTATGAGATGATTTTTCCGTTAGGGTTAATGATATCCGCGCAGATTGGTGCTTTAGTTGTACCTAGCTTTGGGTGGAAGTGGATGTTTTTGATCGGTGGTATCGGCGGATTAATTGTCTTTTTATTTTTCTTTAAGCTGCGTGAATCGCCTCGTTGGTTAATTTCAAAGGGCAGGTTTGACGAAGCAGAACGAGTAATTGAAGAAATTGAATCGAGTACGGATAAACGTATAGAAGCAAAAATTAGTGCACCTCAAGCTGTAGTAAAAGGCAATTGGAAAGAATTATTTTCCCCTTTTTACCGCAGTAGAACGCTAATTGTCTGGACACTTTGGTTTTCTTCCTACTTTGTTGCGAATGGACTTAACAACTGGCTCCCAAGTTTATATAAAACAGTTTATAATCTTCCATTAGAGGATTCTCTACACGCAGCGTCACTAACGAATGTGATTCAAACAGTGGCTGTGTTTGCTTGCGCCTTACTTATTGATAGAGTTGGCCGTAAAAGGTGGGCAACTATTGCTTTTCTTGTTGTAGGCTTACTTTTAACGACACTTTGGTTTAATGGTGCCAAATCTGCCGAAAGTGTTATGTATTTAGGTTCAGCAGCTTACGGCGTTATGGGAACAATTACGGTTCTACTCTATCTCTACACGCCAGAAATTTATCCAACACGTATGAGAGTACTTGGAATCGCGTTTGCGACAGCATGGCTGCGACTAGCTTCGGCTATTGCTCCTACGATACTTGGCTTTGTGTTAGGCGCTAAGGGAATTACCTCTGTTTTTGTTCTGTTTGCTTGTGTAGCTGCAGTAGGTGCATTTATGGCATTTAAGATGATTGAAACACGTGAAAAGGTTTTAGAAGATATTGCACCATAAAAGAGCAAGTTCCAAGAGGTAAGATTAAGCCAATCTTACCTCTTTTATTAGTGAATGCTGCTATTCATTAATTCTTACAATTTTTAAAACGTTCATTATAAGGAAAGGTTGCTTTTTTGATTGCCGTTATCTTTTATAAGTAATTTTATAAAGAATAGAGGGTAAATCATCAAGTACAAATTAAAAGCCCACCATGTGAAATCGAAATCTTTAATAAATGCCCAATACGCAATAGCTTGTAGCCCTGAGCAAAATGTTAACACTAGAGAAATTAAAGCGTAACCTTTCCATGATTCTCTATGCAGCTTGTATAAATATAGGCTAAACAATCCAGTGAATGAAACAAGAATATCTAGAGGGAAGAACGACCAGTTCCAAGCTATGACTATGGGGTTATCATAATCTTTGAAGGCTACACTTTTGGGTATCAATTCAAAGTAAGTAACAATCCAATAGATAATAAATCCGATATCTGTAACAAGAAAAAAAGGTTTTAAATATGTCATCTTTTTACCTCGTGTGTTCTTCCAAAGTTGATTTACTAGTATTAGCTTCTTTTTCCCCGGTCATATTTAATGTCACTACGCCGATAATGATTAGAGCTATAGCAACAATTTTTAGCAGGCTTACACTTTCATTAAAGTACATAAATCCAATTAGCGTAATAATTATAATCCCCATCCCTGACCAAATAGCGTAAGCGATTGAAACCTCTAAACTTTTTAAAGTTAACGTTAAAAAGCACAAACTACAAATATAAAAAAGTATAAGTAGCACACTTGGTATAACTTTAGTAAAACCGTCTGATAATTTCATGGACGTTGTACCAGCTACTTCAAAAAGAATAGCTAAACATAGATAGATCCAATGCAAATCTTTTCGCCACCTTATTTTTTTATAGAAATGCCATTCAAAAGAATATCCATAACAGATTTTAATATTTCACTCATTGTGAGTTTAGTGTTTAGCGAGAAGTTTGGCTGATAAATTTGGTTGATTGCGCCCAAGTATAGCTCTACAAACAGTTGTAAATTAATTTCACGTATAACTCCGGTTTCTATGCCTTCTTCCATAAGTTTTACCACTAGATCCCACTCTTGCTTTAGAAAGTCATCTATCTTAACCCATTGATTATAGTGAAGCCGTTTTAAATCTGCTAATAGGCGAATGTCCATTGTGCTAAACTCTTCAGGAACACATATAAGAACTTGAGTAATCTTTTCCGGTAAACTTAGACTTTCATCATGGAAGATTTCTTCTTCTTTGTTCTTGATCTGTAGGATGAGATTTTCAATTATCGAGTCAATGATGTCGTCTTTGGAGCTGAAATGTTGGTACATGGTTCGTTTGCTCGTTCCTAAATTCTTAGCCAAATCGCTAATAGTAAAAGACACCCCTTTTTGCTGAATTAAAAAAATGGCTTCTTGTGTAATTCTTTCTTTCATAAAAAACCTCCATTTGGTACCAGGAATAATTTTATAGTACCAAATGTATTTTACAACATATTTTTCCAAAAATAAACATTTTTATCTTGTGTTTACTTTTTTAGATGTGAAGGATCTGGGCTCTTATTGTTTTGGTTTTAGAGCAATTTATCAATATTTTTAAAATTAAAGTTAATATATTTAATTTTTAATATGAAATTATTTAATTTTATTGTTTTTAATATTAAATATTTGTTATATAATCAAATTAACTAAAAGAAGGAGATTTGATTATGGCTTATAAAGTAATTACAAATTGTCCTGTCTGCAGTGAAACATTAAAAATTACAAAGCTGCAGTGCACCCATTGTCACACGACGATTGAAAATGAGTTTGAATTATCTAAGCTGGCATCCTTATCAAGTGATCAGCTTCATTTTGTAGAAGTATTTTTAACATGCAGAGGAAATATCAAAGAAGTGGAAAAGGAACTGGGCGTTTCCTATCCAACCGTTCGAGGCAAGCTCACAGACATCATTTCGTCCCTTGGATATGTAGAGAAGAAGAAAAACGAAGTAGATGAGAAAAAAGTTGTGTCCATGTTAGAAAATGGTGAAATTACAGCAGAAGAAGCCATTAAGCTTTTAAAAGGAGAATAGGGAGGGATTTTTTATGAAAGAGGAAATTACAAAAGTGTTAACAATGGTTCAAGAAGGCAAAATTGATGCGGAAAAGGGATCAGAACTGATTCAAGTATTAAAAGAGAAAGAAGAAACAGGAAATACGCTTTTGAAGAAACCAAATGTGTATTTAGATAAAACGTTAAAAATTCGAGTTGTGTCAACTGAAAACGATAATGTGAAGGTTAATTTGCCTATCAAACTTGTCAAGCTGGTATTAATGGCTGGACACAGCATCGCAGCGAGTATTCCTCAATCAGAAAAATATGTGAAAGATATAGACATAAACCTTATTGTTGAGGCAATTGAAAATGAGTTAGATGGTCAAATTGTTGATATTAAATCGGCAAACGGCGATACCGTTTCAGTCATTATTGAGTAATGGTTCGCTTATGATTCATGTAAAAGTGAAAACCAAAGAAGCTCGGTTTAACATCCCTATTCCATATGCTCTTTTAAACGTTGTTATCAGCGTTGTTTTTTCGAAATTTATCCAGAAGCATGCAGATAAATGGACAAAAGAACATTTTAAAAGAAAAGAGCTGAATTTTACTTTTCCGATAATAGATAAAAGCATGCTAAAGCCTATTGTTAAGGAACTGAAGAAACATAAGGGAATGGTACTAGTAGATGTCAAAGCTACTGACGGTACAGAGGTAAGAGTTAAACTATGATGTAGCTTTGCAAAGTGCCTACCCGCGTGTAAAAATAAAACCTTATTCGTCCATATAGATGTAAAAAAGGCTAAAAAAAGAGATCATACAGTTTGCTATCGTGCTGTATGATCTCTTTTTTTCTCTGCTTCTTTCCTTTTCTTATTTAACCTATATCCGGAATATGTGCCCCCAAATATGGCAACAAACATAGCAATCCATATTCCTATCCACACTGACATCGTATTAAAACGCCCCTTTGCTACTTGATTTTATTAAGTATTTCTTTTTATTAAGCAGCTCTGTAGTTGATTTTATCTTTTTAAAAAATCCAAAACTCACTATCATAAGCTATTACTAACAAAATAACAGAATACTAATTTTTATGTAAAAAGCTTTAAAGCCCAGGGACTATATCTATGCGAATTAAATTGGAGTTTATACCAAAATCTTCCAATTTTACCTTTAGAAAAAGAAGTGATAAGTCATAGAAGAAATAAGGTTTCCTTCATAAAGTAAATATTTTCGCGTCAAAATGGGTCATTGACAAAGAAAGTTCAGAAAAATATAATACTTATTATATTCTAATATTTTAATGCTTAAATGTTTAAAAGCAGCTAGGAGTTTACATATGACTCATACATTATCCTTAAATTCTTTATGCAGACTTCATACAAATCTAGCAGAAGTCGATATTCAAAAGATTGATGAAGTTGCTAAAAATTTGCCGCTTATTGCTGATTTAAACGGAGCAAATGTGTTTATCGATTGTTTAACAAAAGAAGGACAGCATGCAGTTGTAGTGGCAGAAGCTGCACCAGAAACTGCACCGTCAGTTTATGAACGTCCAGTCGCAGGGAAATTTGTGTACGAAGCGTTTGAACCAGCAGTATTTTACACGCTGCAAAATGGAAAACCGATGTCTTTAAATCGTGCCTTAACACAAGAAGGAAAAACGGTAGAACAAAGTGTGGTTCCTATTAAAGGATTTAATAATCGTGTAATTGCTACATTGATTATGGAGAAAGATATCAGTGAAGTAGTTGAACGTCAAGAAAAAATGAAAACGTTATCAAATACAAATGATACGTTAAGCGAAATTTTAATGGAGATGACAGAAAATGCTTCGCTTATTTCAGAGTTTATTGGAGAGGCACTTTTCTTTATTGATCCTAATTTACACATTCTATATTTTAATTCTGCTGCTTTTAATTTGGTTTCTGAAGTCTGTTCCTCAGAATGTAAGACAGGCAATCAAATCATCGAATATTTTCCTTGTTTAGAAGAGTTATTTTATCATCCAGAAAAGTTGTTTATGCACGAAGTGACCATTTTAAATAAGGTGTTTCAAGTCAAAAAAGTTAGTTTAAAACAAGAAAATCCAACGAATGGCGCTTTTATTACATTTCGAGATATGACTGAACTTAGAGAGAGAGAAAGAGAACTTGTTGTCAAATCAGTCATGATTCAAGAAATTCATCATCGCGTCAAAAATAATTTACAGACTATTGCGAGTTTATTAAGGCTCCAGATGAGAAGGGGCCTTCCTGAAGAAAGCAAGGCTCATTTTGTCGAGAGTCTTAACCGGATTTTAAGTATCGCTTCTGTGTACGAGATTATTCTTTCCAACTCTAGTGTAGACAATGTAGATATTCTTAGTTTGATTGAGAAAATTGGTAATATGCTAGTGTATAGCTCTACGGATGAAAATAAAAATATTTCAATTGAATATTCGGGCACTCAGCTTTTTACAAAGTCGGATAAAGCTGTCTCCATAGCATTAATTATTAATGAGCTCATTCAAAACTGTATGAAACATGCGTTTAAGGGGCGAGAAGAAGGTAAGGTTCACGTTTCTTTTCAACAGAATAACTGTGAGATAGAGGTTACAATTAAAGATAATGGTGTTGGATACTCAAAAGAAGCCAAACCATCTTTAGGATTAGATATAGTTACCATGATGGTCACTCACGATTTATCTGGTCAATTTTCGATTGAGAGAACTGCAAATGGCACCATGGCATCAGCTAGGTTCCCATTAGAAAGAGGCGGACACCGTGACTAAACGAATTATGATTGTTGAAGATGAGTCAATTGTACGACTAGATTTATCAATGATGCTCTCTGATAATGGTTATGAAATAGTAGGAGAAGCTGGAGATGGAGAAAAAGCGGTTGAATTAGCTTTTGCACTAAAGCCAGATCTGATTATTATGGATATAAAAATGCCTAAGTTAAATGGACTAAAAGCAAGTGAAATTATTTCAAATAAATATAATATTCCTATTCTGCTGTTGACAGCATACAGCCAGAGGGAGTTTATTGATAAAGCAAAAAAAGCGAATATAGTAGGCTATTTAGTAAAACCGATAGCTGAATCAAATTTAATTCCAGCAGTTGAAATCGCTCTACAGCAAGCAGAAAATGCAAAAATGTATGAGCAAAAAGTTCAGGAAATGAATAATGAACTGAAGAAACGAAAAATTGTTGAAAAAGCAAAAGGAATTTTAATGGATAAATATAATTTAACAGAAGATCGTGCTTTCAAAAAAATGCGGACTATTAGCATGAAAAAGCAGGTTACACTAGAGAAGTTAGCAAAACACATCATTGAGAAATATGGAACTTAACCTCACTGTACAAGTAAATAGTTTGAGCAAAGGTGCTTAGTGGTTTTAAGTGATAAAAAACCACCTGGCACCTTTTTGTCTTTTTTAAGGGAACAATTTTAATCTTTCTTTAGTAGCAAAGCTCTTAACAGGTTACTTCATATGCTTTAAATAGATAGAAATAGTTAAACTATTATCTGTTTAAATAAAAACCATCATATAGGGGGAATTGGGTGTGGTTATCATTGGGAAAATCGTGATTTATATTATCATGACTTGTGCAGTGTGTGGGGCTATTGCTGCGATTAGAAATAGTGATGAAGGATTAGGAAAGCAATTTATGGAAGGGTTACATTCTATCGGGTATATTTTTATACCAGCGGCTGGTATCATGGCTGCAACTCCATATCTTTCGTGGTTTATTAGTACGGTATGCGGTCCTTTTTTCTCAGCAATTGGGGCAGATCCTGCTATTGCTGCAACCTCTATCTTAGCAACGGATATGGGAGGATATCAATTAGCACACGTATTAAAAGAGTCTTATGAAGGATGGGTCATGGCCATGATAGTAGGATTTATGGCCGGAGCAACCATTGTATTCTCGATTCCAGTAGGACTGGCCATGCTGGATAAACGCGACCACAAATATATGGCGCTTGGCGTTATGTCAGGTGTGTTAACGATTCCAATTGGTGCTTTTATTTCAAGTGTTTTAATTATGGTAACCAATTCTGATGTGCGTAAAATTATTTCCACTACAAGTGATTCAACCTACGAATTTACGATAAGTTATTTGAAAATTATTTTGAATTTATCTCCACTTTTATTATTTGTTGTGCTATTAGCGGTAGGACTATATTTCTTGCCAGATTTAATGATTAAAGGATTTATGTGGTTTGGGCGTATTATGGATGCCGGAATTAAGCTAGTTCTTGTTTTCTCCATTGTTGAAATTTTCACGGGCCTATTCTCTCATTTATTTGGAAGCTGGGGATTTCATCCGATCATGGCTGATAAAGCAGATCAATTCCGTGCGCTAGAAACAGCAGGTTATATTGGCATCATGCTTGCTGGTGCATTTCCAATGGTTTATTTGCTTCAAAAATATGCAGGAAAGCCGCTTGAAGCTGTAGGGAAAAAACTCGGATTAAGTAAAGAAGGAAGTGCAGGTATTTTAGCTACGATTGCTAATATTTTAGCGATGTTTAAGCTCATTCGCAGCATGCCTCCAAAAGACAAAGTTATTAATATTTCGTTTGCAGTTTGCTCGGCATTTTTATTAGGAGATCATTTATCTTTTACAGCCAATTTCCAGCCGACATTAATTCTTCCAGTTATTATCGGGAAGTTCTCAGCAGGTTTAATAGGCATTGGTTTAGCATATTGGCTATCTGTTCCAAAAGCCTTAGAGCTAGAAAAGAAGGATCGCGAAGCAGGCATTATTGGAAAGGACGAATACTTAAGTTCAGCAGCTGAAGAAAATGAAGAGGCAGAAGAAAAAAGCAGTAAGACACAAGTGATGTAAGTATTGTATAGAGTTTGTACGATAAGGGAGAGGTAATTTTTATGAGTGAAGAAAAAAAGCGTTTTATCCAAGAGTTTGTTCCTGGAAAACAAATTACATTGAGCCATTTAATTGCAAATCCAGATCCGGATATGTTCGAAAAATTAGGTATACAGCAAGAAGGAGCTCTAGGCATTCTAACATTGACTCCTAGTGAGACCGTTATTATTGCAGGTGATTTGGCTACAAAAGCTGCACATGTTCAATTAGGTTTTTTAGATCGTTTTACAGGAAGTCTTGTTATTGTGGGGAGCGTTTCAGAAGTAGATATGGCCATGAGAGAAATCAATCGTTTTCTCTCCGAAACGTTAGGTTACACACCTTCAATTATCACAAAATCCTAACTGTATAGTAGGGAGGGGAGACTTATGCATAAGAAAAACAGAGCCATGCTCATTGGCTCAATTGGTGCCGGTAAATCGACATTAACAAATGCTCTGCTTGGAAAGCCGGTCGAGGCAGTTAAAACACAAGCTTTAATCTATTATGATTGGATCGTTGATACACCTGGAGAATATGTTGAAAATCCTTTTTTTTATAAAAACATTATGGCAACCGCTCTTGAAGTTACACATGTGTTATATTTGCACGACGCCACAAAGAAAAAGACAGTCTTTCCACCCAATTTTAGTACAGGCATTAATAAGTTAGCTATTGGGGTCATTACAAAAAGTGATGCAAAAGATGCTGATGTGAGTTTAGCTATTAAAAAAGCAAGGCAAGTAGTTGTAAACGGTCCTATTGTTGTCACTTCTTCCCTTAATAAAGAAGGGCTTGAAGAGATTCGAGCTTTGGTACAGTGTCAGTCTTTACAAGAGATGAAAGAGTGTAGTGATAACTGGAAATCGAAAACTATTATTTTTTAATGAAAACCTTTACAATTTGTAAGAAATCAGTTATATTCTAAATATACAAAAAAATTACGGGCAAAGGCGCCTTATACAGCTATCTTTCAGGAGATAGTTCGTATGAGGTGCCTTTTTTATTTGACTAAAACACGACTAATTAGCAATCAGTAATGACTAAAACCTTTTGCTGATTGAAGGTTGACGAGGTGGAGGGATATGAAGCGATACGAACCGCTAAAAGAGGAGATTATCAGTGCAGGAATTGATATAGGAACAAGCACAACCAAAATTGTGTTAAGCCAATTTTCTCTGATGAATATGGCAGGAGGAACACACTTGCCTCGTATTGAGATTATTGATAAAGAAATTATTCATCGCAGCCCAATTTATCGAACACCACTTCTCACATCAACAACAATCGATATTGAAGCAATAGAGAGACTTGTTAGAAATGAGTATGATAAAGCAAACGTTGGTTCTGAAGATATTAAAACAGGTGCCGTGATTATTACAGGTGAGACAGCAACTAAGCAAAATGCCGAGGAAATGATTCACCATCTATCAAATCATGCGGGGGAGTTTTTAGTTGCAACTGCGGGTCCTGATTTAGAGGGAATTATTGCAGCAAAAGGATCAGGAGCTTATCAATACTCTAAAAAAATGAGCAAAACTATTGCCAATGTAGATATTGGCGGGGGAACAGCTAATGTAGCAGTTTATCGAATGGGAAGGCTGTGCGGAACCTGCACGCTGCATATAGGAGGCAGGCTGATTGAGTTTTCGGAAGATAAAATCAGCAGCATTTCACCACCCGTTAGAAACCTATTAAGAGAGTGGAATAGTACTCTTGCAAAAGGTGATGTAATGGTGGAAGAAGAGGTAAAGAAAATAACAAATTATATGGCTGATGTGATTAGCCGAATGTTAACACGTACTATGACAGCAGAGGACAAGATACTACTTTTAGGGCATGAACCGAATTGGAAAGAAGAAATTGATGTCATTATGTTTTCTGGTGGAATTAGTGAGTGTCTCTATCAATATGAGTCTAAAGGTGTTGAACAAGCTCCTTACCACGACATAGGAACAATGCTTGCAGACTCTTTAAAAGATAGTCAGAGTTTGAAGGGATGGTCATGGATTCAGCCTGATGAAACCGTTCGCGCAACCGTTCTTGGTGCCGGTACACAAACGACTGAAATCAGTGGAGCCACGATTCAAGTAGAAACCAAAGATTTACCTGTACGAAATATACCTGTTTATCAAATTTCTTTTAAGGATGGGTTTCAAAAAAGTGTTCATCACTTAAAGAATGCTGTAAAAGATGCAATTGAGATACATGACCCGCAGCAGGAAGGGCAAAACTTTGCTTTGTACTTATCTGGGTTTCCGTACGTAGGATTTCGAGATATTCAACAATTAGCAAAAGGTCTGCTAGAAGCGGTGAAACAAAAAAACAAAAGAGATCAGCCGCTCATTATTGTTCTTGAGAGCGATCATGCCAAGGTATTGGGCCAAACGCTTGTTGCTCAAGATTCGTCGCAAAGCATTATTTGTATTGATCAAATTAAGGTGGAACACGGTGATTACTTAGATATTGGTCAGCTGCTACAAACAAGCGTAGTACCGGTAGTAGTCAAAACCCTTACGTTCCATTCATAAGAAAGGGGGCTTCACTGGTGAAGTTACATACACATTATTTAGGTGCTGTTTATCAATTTTCTGATTTGAAAGATTTGTTTGCTAAGGCAAATGAAGAAAAGTCTGGTGACCGGCTGGCGGGTTTAGCTGCAAAAACCGTTCAAGAAAGAATTGCTGCAAAAGAGGTGCTTAGCGAATTAACACTTGCTGATATTCGCGAAAATCCAATGATTTCACCTGAAGAAGACGAAGTATCTCAAATTATTGAAAATCAAGTCAATGAGCCCATCTATCAATCGATGAAAAATTGGTCCGTAGCAGAACTTAGAGAGTATATCTTAAGTGATGAAACAACGGGTGAGGATTTAAAGAGGATTAGTCGAGGGTTAAATAGTGAAATTATTGCTGCAGTAGCAAAACTAATGTCAAACCTTGATTTAGTTCACGCAGCAAATAAGATTGAAATTTTAACAAAATGCAATATTACGATTGGCCAAAAAGGAGTCTTAGCTTCTAGACTACAGCCTAACCACCCTACCGACAATGTAGAGGGCATGATTGCTTCGTTAAAAGAAGGGCTGTCTTACGGAATTGGAGATGCCGTTATTGGTATTAACCCCGTCGATGATTCGGTTGAAAGTGTAAAACGGCTGCTGCACGCTACGAAAAATTTTATGAATGATTGGGAAATTCCAACTCAAAACTGCGTTTTAGCTCATGTTACGACTCAGATGAAAGCCATTGAACAAGGAGCACCAGCGGATATGATTTTCCAAAGTATTGCTGGAACAGAAGCCGCTAACCGTTCGTTTGGAATCAGCGCTGCCTTATTAGAAGAGGCGAATCAATTAGCTAAAAGTCATGGAACAGGAACAGGACCTCAGTGCTTATATTTTGAAACAGGACAAGGTTCTGAGCTATCGGCTGAAGCGCACTTTGGGATGGATCAGCTAACTTTAGAGTCTCGTAACTATGGATTTGCACGTCATTATGATCCGTACATTGTAAATACCGTGGTTGGTTTTATTGGACCTGAGTACTTATATAACAACAAACAAGTTATTCGTGCAGGCTTAGAAGACCATTTTATGGCAAAGATGCATGGAATTCCGATGGGTGTAGATATTTGTTATACCAATCATATTAAAGCAGATCAAAATGATATTGAAGATCTAGGTGTATTGCTAACAGCTGCAGGGGTTAATTTTATCATTGCAACACCAATGGGTGATGATTGTATGCTTAACTACCAATCAATGAGCTACCATGATGTAGCAACTTTAAGGCAAACGATGGGGAAACAGCCTTCTCCTTTATTTGCAGAATGGCTTGAGAAAATGGGGATTTTTGAACAAGGGAAATTAAGTAAATATGCAGGAGATCCAAGTATTTTTACAAGGTAGGTGATGAAGAGGATGAATCCTGAATTGATTGAAAAAATTACACGATCCATTGTCGAAAAGCTAGAAAAACAATCTAGCTTCGAACAAAGTTCTCCTACTGACGATAGTCAAAGCAGCGTAGCTTTTTGGGCTCATACATCCAATGCAAATAAGAAAGTGATTAATGGGCCTCTAGCTGAAGTGGTAGAAGAAGAGTCAGCAAAGGAATTAATTAAATTTCCGAATATTCAAGAAAAACATTCAGCATCTCTGCCTGAAAGTAAGATGCCTATTCAGCAGGAAGAGAACATGGAACCAAAGCAGCAGGTGCCGGGTATTAAAAATCCAGTGAATCAAGAAGAATTAGATACATTGATTCAGAAAACACCCGCCCGAATCGGGATTGGCAGAGCAGGCTTACGTCCACGAACAGAAACATGGCTGAAATTTCGCTATGACCATGCAGCAGCCGTTGATGCTGTTTATGGCAATGTGAACGACAATCTCCTAAAACGATTGAATTTATTTAAAGTAAATACTCAGGTAACAGATAAAGAAGTGTACATTCGCCGACCGGATTATGGACGAAAGCTATCAGACGAAGCCAAAAAGTGCATTCAAGAAAAATGTACCAAATCACCAACTGTTCAAATTATTGTTTCTGATGGTTTAAGCTCCAAAGCCATTGAAGAAAATGTCGAGGACGTTTATTTATCTCTTCAACAGTCCTTAAAAAGCGCAGATTTAGATGTAGGCGTTCCGTTTTACATAGAAAAAGGTCGAGTTGCTGTAATGGACGACATTGGTGAACTTTTGACGCCAAAAGTGGTTGTACTTTTAATTGGAGAACGTCCAGGACTTATAAGTGCAGAATCCTTAAGTGCCTATTTATGCTATGAACCGAGAAAAGGAATGATTGAAGCTGAGAGAATGGTGGTTTCTAATATTCATAAAGGCGGCATTCCTCCAGTTGAAGCGGGTGCTTATCTCGGTACATTGGTTCAAAAAATTTTAAAATATGAAGCTAGCGGTGTATCGCTTGTTCAAAAAGAACAATAGAGGTGAATAGGAGTGGCTTTAACACGTATCCATGCTGACATTTTAGCTGTTCGTGTGATTCCAAATGTGGATGACGCCTTAGTTCAGCAGTTTAACTTGCAGCCTTACCATAGAAGTTTAGCCATGTTTACATCAAGTATTGATGACGTGGGCTATACAGCTTTAGACGAAGCCACCAAAAGAGCAGATGTTGAGGTAGCTTATGCCCGTTCCTTTTATGCTGGTGCTGCTCATGCGTCAGGTCCGCTATCAGGTGAAATGATTGGTGTATTAGCGGGTCCAAGTCCAGATGAAGTTAAAGCTGGCATTGATGCCATTTTACAAGTGACGAAGTCAGATGCCTATTTTGAAGCGTTAGATGAAGAGAAAAATCACGCGCTGTATGCACATGTAGTGGCAAGAACAGGTTCTTATCTTTCTAAAGAAGCAGGAATTGCTATTGGAGAACCACTCGCTTATTTAATTGCCCCGCCACTAGAGGCTATGTATGGACTTGATGTAGCGCTTAAAGCAGCTGATGTAGAGCTTGTGAAATTTTTTGGTCCTCCTTCTGAAACAAATTTTGGCGGTGGTTTTTTAACAGGATCCCAATCTGCCTGTCAAGCAGCTGCTGATGCGTTCCGCCAGGCTATTTTAGACATTGCAAGAAATCCAGTTCATTATTAAAAAGCTTATAGACAGTAGAAAGGAGTTGTTGGATGTGCAGTTTGATAAAGATCTTCAATCTTTACAGGAGATGCGAGATGCAGTGGAAAAGGCAAAAGCCGCACAGCAGGTATACTTGAATTTTACACAAGAGCAAGTAGATCGCATCGTTGAACGAGTTGCCGAAGCAGCCTATTCTAAAGCGTTGGAATTAGCAAAAATGGCAGTTGAAGAAACGCGAATGGGTGTTGTAGAACATAAGAAAATCAAAAATGAGGTAGGATCTAGAGCTGTTTATGAATCAATTAAAAATGAAAAAACAGTAGGTGTTGTTCACGAAGATAGAGCGAACAAAGTGGTAGAAGTTGCCTCTCCTTTTGGAGTTGTTGCTGGAATTATTCCTACAACCAACCCAACTTCAACGGCTATCTTCAAGACATTAATTAGTTTAAAAACTAGAAATGCTCTAGTGGTCAGTCCTCACCCCCGGGCAATGAACTGTACAGTGGAAGCGCTTAAAATTTGTGCGCGTGCAGCAGTCGAAGGGGGAGCTCCGGAAGGACTTATTGGTTGGATTTCCAATCCTTCTATGGCTGCAACCAATGAATTAATGAAGCATAAAGATGTGAATTTAATTTTAGCAACAGGCGGAAGTGGTCTCGTTCGCGCAGCGTATAGTTCTGGGAAGCCAGCTTATGGTGTAGGTCCAGGAAATGTACCTGTATATATTGAAAAAACTGCAAAGGTTGACCAAGCAGTAAAAATGATTGTCGATAGCAAAACGTTCGACAATGGCACGATTTGTGCAACCGAGCAAGCAATTGTTGTTGACCTTAATATTCAACAAATGGCTATTAGAGAATTAAGGAATAATGGGGCATACTTTTTAAATTCAGAAGAAAAAGCAAAAATGGAAAAAGTGATTTCACCGATTCCTAAGAAGCTTAATCCAAATATTGTTGGTCAAAGTGCTGTGAAAATTGCTGAAATGGCAGGTATTACAGTACCTTCTGATACACGAATCTTAGTTGCTGAAGAAACAAAGGTGGCAAAGGATGTACCATTTTCGATTGAAAAGCTAGCACCTATCTTCCCATTGTATACAGCTAAGAACGAAGAACAAGCAAGGGAATTATGTTTAAGCTTATTAAATCTTGGAGGAAGAGGTCACAGCTTATCACTTCATACAAACGATGATGCGGTAGCTAAAACGTTTGCTCTTGAAATGCCGATCTCGAGACTGATGGTCAACACACTCTCGTCAGTAGGAGCTGTGGGTGGTACGACTGGACTTAAGCCTTCCTTTACACTAGGATGCGGTTCGTTTGGAGGCAACATTACGTCAGACAATGTGACCGCTCGCCATTTATTAAATATTAAGCGAATGGCTTACGGCACAAAAGAGGTAACAATTCCAAAACCATCTCTATCTTCTACCTCTGCTTCATCAGATACAAAAGATCATCAAGACGTACAGGAAATTGTCAACGAAGTTATGAATCAATTAAAGCCACAAGGACCGATTGATTCGGCAGCAATTTCTGAAATGGTTAATCAAGCACTTCAAAAATATCAAACAAACTAATTAGGGGGAATTAAAAATGGCAAGAGAACTAACAGCATTAGGAATGATTGAAACAAAAGGATTAGTAGCATCAGTAGAGGCAGCAGACGCAATGGTAAAAGCAGCAAACGTACATTTAGTTGGTAAAGTTCACGTAGGTGGAGGAATTGTAACGGTTTTAGTACGCGGTGACGTAGGCGCGGTAAAAGCAGCGACAGATTCTGGTGCTGCAGCTGCACAGCGTGTTGGAGAACTTATTTCCGTTCATGTTATCCCACGCCCACACAATGAACTAGAAAGTATTTTACCGAAAATCGATAGTGAACTATAAGCTTAAAAAGTTAGGAGCATAGCGCATGAATAAGCAGGCCATTCAATCGATTGTAGCAGAGGTTGTTCAGCAGTTAAGTCAAACAACCAAGCAAAGCAATACAGTCCCAATGGCTGTATCTGCTAGACACTGTCACTTAAGTATAGAAGATGTAGAAGCTCTTTTTGGAGCAGGGTATGAACTAACAAAAAAATCAGACCTGTCTCAGCCTGGTCAATTTGCAGCTAATGAAACAGTTACTATTGTGGGGCCTAAAGGAAGCATCGAAAAGGTGCGAGTCCTTGGCCCAGCAAGAAGTATAACTCAAGTGGAGGTCAGTAAAACAGATTCAATTAAACTTGGTGCTGTTCCTCCATTACGTGAGTCTGGAGATATAAAGAATTCAGAAGCGATTACATTAGTTGGACCAAAGGGGAGCATTTACAAGAAAGAAGGGTTAATCATTGCACGAGCTCATATTCATATGACGCCAGGTGATGCCCAAGCTTATGGTGTAAAAAATGGTCAGTGTGTTCGAATTACCTCTCAAGGAGAAAGACCTACTACGCTTGAACGTGTATTAATTCGAGTTTCACCAAAGTTCAAGCTTGAAATGCATATTGATACAGATGAAGCGAATGCGGGGCTAATTTCTACCGGAGATACAGGGATTCTTTCTCTATACGAGGAAGCTTTATGAACCATCATGCTCTGATTGAACAAATTGTAGTAGAAGTTTTAAAACGATTAGATAAATCAGACAAGCAGCACCTAGACGTAAAGCCAAAGCTGCTGATCGTGAAAGAGTCGGCAGCAATTGATCCAATTCAAATCGAAAAGTTAGAAACAAGCTGGACATTGGTTTACAGCGATGACCAAAAAGAAAACCTTCCAAAAGATATACAAGGTATTTTATTTGCAGAAGCAAAGCAAGACCTGCTTGTAAAAGGAGCGCTTGGTATTACAGATACACTAGAAAGTTTTCTTTTAGCTGAGGCTTTGCTAGAAGGAATTTCTGTTTCACTCATTCCTTCTGTAACTTTAGGAAACGTCTTACTGTCCAGTAATCAAAAAAAGCTAGTAAACAGCAAATATGCAGCCCATTTAATCGCTTATAAAAATACATTAGAAGGCTTTGGGGTGAAAATCCAATCGTTTGAGGGATTTTTGCAATCAGGCTTAAATAGACATTCTTTATCATTTACAGAACGAGTGCTAACCCAAAGACATGTGAAATTGGTAGAAGAAGAAAAAATTACTGTTTCACCTAAAACGATTATCACTCCTTTAGCACGCGATACAGCAAGAGAATTAGGAAAAGAAATTTGCGTGATAGACGTAGAGGGAGCGGATGTTTTATGAAAATAGGGACGGTAATTGGCAACGTCTGGGCAACAAGAAAAGAAGATAATTTACGCGGTTTAAAGTTTTTAGTTGTTCAACCGGAACTTTTAAATAAATCGAATAACGACTCTTCTTTTATTGCAGTTGACCGTATTGGAGCCGGGATTGGTGATAAGGTAATGGTTACTCAAGGAAGTGCCGCAGCACATATGGCATCTGACACCCCATTACCTATTGATGCGATTATTATCGGAATTATAGATTCTGTTGATATAGAAAGAGGTGGAGAGAATGGCTAAAGCTCTTGGAATGATTGAAACAAGAGGCTTAATAGGTTCGATTGTCGCAGCGGATGCGATGCTAAAATCAGCTGATGTTCGCTTAGTGAAGCAAGAAAAAGTAGATGCAGCTCTTGTAACCGTGTTAGTTGAAGGTGATGTTAGTGCAGTACAAGCAGCTGTAGATATGGGAAAAGAAGAAGCGGCTCGCGTTGGAGAATTAGTGTCAGCACACGTAATTCCTCATCCCGATGAAGAGGTTGGAAATAGCCTTTTAAAAGATGAAACGAAAGAATTAGAGTCAAAAGCAGCACCTAAAGACAATAAAACGACTAAAAAATCATCTGCTGCTAAAACAAAATCCAGTATTCAATATAAAGCAAAAGCAGAGTCTGCTGCTGTAGAAGAAGATCAAAAAGTAGAATAACCTACATATAAACGACGAGGAATGGGGGATAAATCATGGCATTTAAGCGTAAAAAAATAGCTGTAATTGGAGCGGGATTTACAGGAGCCACAGCAGCATTAATGATGGCGCAAAAAGAACTTGGAGACGTAGTATTAGTTGATATTCCTTCCCAGACTAACCCGACTAAAGGAAAAGCACTTGATATGTTAGAGGCAAGCCCAGTTCAAGGGTTTGACGCTAATATCAAGGGAACATCTAGCTATGAAGACATTCAGGATGCAGATTTAGTATTAATTACTGCAGGACTTCCAAGAAAACCGGGAATGAGCCGTGATGACCTAGTCTCCACAAACGCAAAAATTATGAAAGAAGTATCGGAAAATGTAAAAAAGCATGCACCAAACAGTTATATTATTGTATTGAGTAATCCAGTTGATGCAATGACATACGTTTGTTATAAAACTACGGGCTTCCCTAAGAATAGAGTAATAGGCCAATCTGGTGTATTAGATACAGCCCGCTTTAATACATTTGTGGCTCAAGAATTAAATATCTCTGTTGAAGATGTATCAGGATTTGTTTTGGGTGGCCACGGAGATGATATGGTGCCATTAGTTCGTTATTCGTATGCTGGAGGAATTCCACTTGATAAAATCATTTCACCTGAACGTATAGAAGCTATTGTAGAGCGAACGCGCAAAGGTGGAGGAGAAATCGTTAACCTGCTTGGAAATGGAAGTGCCTATTACGCTCCTGCTGCTTCTATGGTTCAAATGGCAGAAGCGATTCTAAAGGATAAGAAGCGAATTCTCCCTTCCGTAGCTTATCTAGAAGGTGAATATGGCTGTAATAATCTTTACCTAGGTGTACCAACAATCCTAGGGGGAGACGGAATTGAACATATCATTGAACTTCCTTTAACGGAAAAGGAAAATGAAGGGTTAAAACGTTCAATCGAATCCGTACAAAGCGTTATGGCTATTTTAGAGTCATCAGAAGTATTCAGCTAAATCAACTTTTTTTATGTTAGTTGCCTAGTATTAAAATTTAGAGGTATTTTCAAGTTATGTACTTGAAGGAATTGGACCAATAGAGACTGCTGGATATTTTCTAATTATTTGAGTATGTGAAAGAACTTCTCAGCAGAAAAAAATAATAACGATATAGAAAACTAAGTGAAATGCATCCCGCTATATTTGTAGGATGCATTTTTGTATGAATAAGTGATATTGCTTTTATGTTTACTTATAATAGATGATACAACCAACTTGCTTCAGGAACTTCATCAGGTCGAAAAGGAATTAAGGAAAGCAGAAAAGAGTTTAAGGTTGAACCCATTTGGTAGAAATAAAAAGCAGCAGTTAAAACAAAACGAACACTTCCTTTTTCAACTGAAGCATGGGTACACCTATATTTCGGGTGTACTGCCTACATTTAATGACTGGTCCGAAACGAATTCTCTACGCACAGTTGATGGACAAAAATGGGCTGTTCAACTACAGGTATTAGGAGAATACATAACAGAACAAGCTAATAAAAACGTGGAAAATTACTCTATAAAGAAATCATCTTTTGATTTACTCGATCTTTCTTCGATACCTTTACAAATCAGTATCCCACCTGAATTAGAGTCCCACAGATATCAATTAAGTCTATATAATGATACGCTTAAATTAATTGATAAATTAAAAGCAAAATGATACTAGTTCAAGTGACACAGATATCCTTTTTATAAATAAGGTGATAACTTCACCATCCGGTTGTTGAACTATACATGCATAGTAGAAGAGGAAAAGAAGTTATCAGGGGTGACTTCTTTTTTTTATTCAATAAATAGTACAATTTAGCTTTTATATTTTCCGTTTCCATGCTCATATCTATATAAAATCATGAATATGTTTTTAATACGTCGCTAAGTGTTTCAACTAGCTACAAAAAAATATAAAAAATTATGTTGACAGTGGAACCATATGATTTTATAATTATCCTTAATTCAAGATATTTTAATTCGAGATTTTGAAGTGATGAAAAAATAGGAGGAATAAAAAATGGTGAGCATTGGTTTATTGTTAATACGTTTAGTCATTGGATTGTCTTTTATGGCACATGGAACTCAGAAGTTGTTTGGATGGTTTGGCGGCCATGGCTTAAAAGGAACGGGAGGATGGTTTGAATCCATTGGAATGAGGCCAGGTGTTAGAATGGCGTTAATGGCTGGATTATCAGAGCTGGTAGGCGGAGTTTTATTTGCTGCAGGACTTCTCACACCGCTTGGAGCGCTTTTGATTGCCGGAACAATGGTCATGGCAATTGTGAAAGTACACGGTCCGAATGGATACTGGGCAACACAAAATGGCTATGAATATAATCTTACGCTTTTAGTTGTAGCAATCGGTGTAGCAATTGCAGGACCAGGTTATTATGCACTAGATACTTTTATTTTCTAAAAGAGAAAATCGGTTGGAATAAGAAAGATGCTTTTATTTTTTGATTAATATCTCGAATTCGAGATATTTACGATAAATAGCTGTAATTTTAAGAGGGATAACGAAACGTATGACGAAAAATATATCGAAGGAGATGGTAGTAATGAGTAAAAAAACAGCGGGTATTCACCATATCACAGCGATTGTAGGTCACCCTCAGGAAAATGTTGATTTTTATGCAGGTGTGTTAGGATTACGTTTGGTCAAACAAACGGTAAACTTTGATGATCCAGGAACGTATCACCTTTACTTTGGGAATGAAGGCGGAAAACCTGGAACAATTATCACATTCTTCCCATGGGCAAATGCACGACAAGGAAAGATTGGCGACGGGCAAGTTGGCGTAACTTCCTATGTGGTTCCAAAAGGTGCGATGAGCTTTTGGGAACAGCGATTAGCTAAGTTTGGGGTTCCAGCTACAAAGATGGAGCGATTCGGAGAACAGTATTTAGAGTTTGACGATCCTCATGGTTTGCATCTAGAGATTGTGGAAAGAGAAGAAGGAGAAAAGAACACGTGGCAAGCTGGTGAAATTAAACCTGAAGTGGCTATTAAAGGATTCGGAGGCGCTACGTTATTATCTGTTAAGCCTCATGAAACAGCTCAGTTATTAGAAAATGTAATGGGTCTACAAAAAGTAGGGCAAGAAGGAGATTTTATACGTTTTCAATCATCTGCTGACATTGGAAATGTGATCGATTTAAAATTAACAACCATTGGGCGCGGGCAAATGGGCGTTGGAACGGTTCACCATATTGCATGGCGAGCAAAAGATGATGAAGATCAGTTGGAATGGCAGAAATACGTAGCCGACAGCGGATACGGAGTGACGGCTGTTCGAGATCGAAATTACTTTAATGCGATTTATTTTAAGGAGCATGGAGAAATTCTATTTGAAATTGCAACAGACCCTCCAGGTTTTGCACATGATGAGTCACTTGAAACAATGGGAGAAAAGCTCATGCTGCCTGAACAGTACGAAACCCATCGAGATCAAATTGAAAGAGCTTTGATTCCTTTTGAAGTGAGAGAATTAGACTGAACTTTACTAAAAGAATTCTTTGAGTAATAGTAAAAAGTTAGTTCAACCCTAAATTAGGTACAAAGAAGGAATTAATTTATCTATATATAAAACTAATATCTATATTTGAAACACCGTGGTAATATGAAATTAATTCCAAGTAAGGAGGTGAATAGATGACAAAAACCATTGGTCTTATATGTGGAAGTTTACGAAAGAATTCGTACAACCGAATGATCGCTGAGTCATTGACTACATTAGATGACTCAGCTCAATATCGCTGGATTGAAATAAGCAGCCTGCCTTTTTTTAATGAAGACCTAGAAGCTGACGGATCACCAGAATCTGTCGCATCTTTTAGAGCTGCGATTCAAAATGTTGACGGCGTTATTATAGTTAGTCCAGAGTACAATTCAGGAATTCCAGGGGTATTAAAAAATGCCTTGGACTGGGCATCAAGACCTCGGACTTCTTCTGTTTTAAACAGAAAACCAGTTGGTCTCATTGGAGCAACTCCTGGAGGATTTGGTACTGCTTTTGCTCAAATGCAAACGAGAGAAGTACTGGAAGCTATGCAAGTCAACGTTTTACCATTTCAAAAAATGCTGATTTCGCAAGTTCATGAAAAAGTTGACTCGCAACAAAAAGTACTAACCGATGAATCAACAAAACGTTATCTTCAGCGCTACTTGCAGCAGTTCATTCATTGGATTGACCAAGCGCCTGTTCCTGTTCTAGATTAAGAAAGAGAACACACCTCACGAACCTTCATCTCAAAAATAGCTTTTCTTTCTATGCATATTTTACCTAACAGATCATAAATGAAACCAAAAAAACCGTTCAAATTATAGACCGCTTGTAAGGAATGGAAGAGGTTCATGTATCCTTACTTGCCTTAATTTAAGGAGGATTATAAAATGTCTGATCTTTACTCTCGCCTTTCAAAAGATGATGCTGCCGTGCTTTTAGTTGACCACCAAACGGGCCTTATTTCCGGCCTTGTACGTGACTATGGTGTTGATGAATTTAAAAACAACGTCTTAGCTCTTGGTGATACGGCTAAATTCTTTGATTTACCGGTTATTTTAACAACTAGCTTTGAAAATGGACCCAACGGCCCGCTTATGCAAGAACTCGTTGATTTGTTTCCTGATGCGCCAAAAATAGCTCGTCCCGGACAAATTAACGCATGGGACAACGAAGAGTTTGTTAAAGCCATTAAAGCAACTGGAAAAAAACAGCTGATTATCGCGGGTGTAGTTACAGACGTCTGCGTTGCTTTTCCTGCGCTTTCTGCCATTAAAGCAGGCTACGAAGTGTTTGTTGTGACAGATGCTTCAGGGACGTTTAATAAGCAAGTAGCGGATGCAGCGTTAACCCGCATGGCTCACGGCGGCGCGCAGCTCATGAACTGGTTTAGCGTAGCGTGCGAGCTTCAGCGTGACTGGCGCAACGACGTTGAAGGTTTTGGCAATTTAATTTCTAGTCATCTTCCTGGTTATCAAAACTTAATGGGCAGCTATAGAGGAGCTCAGCGCGATTTCAGCAAGCAGAGTGTCTGACGTAGCGGAGCTTAAATTTGGCATCGGTTGTTCTCTTTACATATAAGACACGAAAGCAGAGTGGCATCTATGGATCATTTATGTGACGGAGAAAATGTAACAACATAAAAGTAATTGTTAGGTAGGTGAGCCGGCTAATGAACCGTTGGCTCACCTATCTTTTACTACGCTACCTTTCATGAAGTATGCGTCTCTTGTATATAAAATAAAGCACATTCACGACAGCCTGATAAATGGTAGGAAAGGATGCGGAGTAGTGGAAGAAAAAAAAGTTACGTGGCTGGAGCTTTTTTATGATTTGTTATTTGTGGCAGCCGTTGCTACTGCTACGCATGTTTTGCTTCACGTTGAACAAGGGTATATTCATGGGGAGTATTTGTTAAAATTTGTACTAATTTTTATTCCGATATGGTGGGCGTGGACCGGACAAACGATGTTTATCAATCGATTTGGACAAGATTTTTTGCATCAGCGCATCTTTATGATTCTTCAAATGCTGTTTGTCCTTATCATGATCTCAAGCCTGTCTGTAGATTTTGATCAATATTACGTTTCTTTTCTGATTGGCTATATTGGTCTAAGAGCGTTAACTTCGATTCAATACCTTATTGTTCAAACATTTGAACAGAGTGAGAGAAAAAAAGTTGCTGTGTTTTTAGGTACATGCTTTGGAATTGGGATTTTTATCTCGCTTCTTTCGCTTCTTTTTGATTCATGGATTCGCTACGCTGTGTTGTATACAGGAATTGCAGTGGATATGATTTTACCTATTTTAGGGCATAAGCGACTGGCAAAATTACCGACCAACACTGCTCATTTATTAGAGCGCTTTGCTTTATTAACATTAATCCTGTTTGGAGAATCCGTTGTCAGCATTCTTGCTGTGATACAGCCACAAAAAGGGGACTGGAATACCATTTTATTTTCGGTTATTTCATTTGTCCTGATTATTGCCATGTGGTGGCAGTACTTTGAGAACGTCGAAAAGAAAGTAAACAAGTCCATTCAAAGAGCCGGACAAACGATTATTTACGGACACTTACTTATTCTCATGTCTCTAAGCATGATTGCAGCATCGATTAAGCTCATGTTTTTACATGAAGTTCAGTACACATTCAGCTTATATTTTGTATTTGGATCCGTGCTGCTTTACTTCATGGCAACCACTCTTGTTTTTCATCAGTATAGATTCGAAGAACATCGTTTGAAAGTGTATCATTTAGGCTTGTTTTTAGGGATTTTAGCTGTGTTTTTTATTATTAACTTACTTTTAGTCGTCCCGAGCACCCTCATCATAGGAGAGTTAGCCATCTTTTTTATTATCTACGCTAGATTTACGACCACTTAACCAAATAAAGAACGACTATATAATGGAGGTAGCAAAATGGCAAAAATTAATGTAGGAACAGAAAATGAAGCACCTATTGAACTATACTATGAAGATCACGGCACAGGGAAGCCCGTTGTCTTAATTCATGGCTGGCCACTAAGCGGACGATCTTGGGAATATCAGGTTCCGGCTCTTGTTGAGGCTGGACACAGAGTCATAACGTATGACCGCCGAGGATTCGGAAAGTCTTCTCAGCCATGGGACGGCTACGATTATGATACATTTGCCGCTGATTTACATCAGCTGCTAGAACATTTGGATCTAACAAATGTGACACTAGTTGGGTTTTCAATGGGTGGCGGAGAAGTAGCTCGTTATGTAGGAACGTACGGCACAGATAGAGTAGAAAAAGCCGTATTTGCAGGAGCTGTACCGCCATTTCTTTATAAGTCAGAGGATCATCCTGAAGGAGCATTAGATGACGCAGGCATTCAAGAATTTGAAAACGGCGTAAAAAATGATCGCTTAGCCTTTCTTGATGATTTTACAAAAACATTTTTTGGGGTGGAAGACGGAAATGACTTAGTCAGCGAACCATTTCGACTTTACAACCGGGATATTGCAGCAGCCGCATCGCCTAAAGGGACGCTAGACTGCATAGCTGCTTTCAGCAAAACGGATTTCAGAGACGATCTAGCCAAGTTTACAATACCGACTCTTATTATTCACGGTGATGCAGATGAGATTGTTCCATTCGAATATAGTGGAAAGCGAACGCATGAAGCCATTCCTGGTTCTAAGTTAGCCTTAATAAAAGGCGGTCCACATGGCTTAAATGCAACGCATGCACACGAATTTAATGAAGCACTGCTGTCATTTTTACGAGACTGAATATAGTAGTTATTTGGTAAGTAAAAACGGATCGGCAAATGATGAACGGAAAAAAGAAGTGACCAAAGGGTCACTTCTTTTTTGTTTTGACGAGGATAGAAAGCTTTATTGACGCAAGTAATGCTTCTAGTACCTTTAGAAGTCGCAACAATATATAGAATAATGATAGCTAAAAAGAACGTAATAAAAAGTCCAATATAGTGTTTTGCAGGTCCTCATGAAACTCCTTGCGATTAAAGCCTTCCGGATCCTGAGCAGGAAGGAAGGTAGGAGATTTCATAAAGTCGGGAAACGGGCTGAGAAATGAAAAATGCCCTCCATTTTCTACAACGATATGCTGAACTTTTTCTGCATCAGAAACACCATTTAACACAAATTCTCCGTGAAAAGAAGGAGTAATGGTATCCTTTTCGCCCGTAATCATTAAAATAGGTATATTCACTTCTTCAAGAGCGCCTCTTTCTCTAAACCATCCGGTAGCTGGCGCTAAAAGAATAAGTGATTGAACACGTTTATCCTGAGTACCAGATAAACAATAAGGCTTTTGATCAGGAGATTCAGAAGGAAAAGAAGTAGGGATTCCACCTGCTACAGCAAGAGCTGTATATCCTCCCATTGAATGGCCAATAAGAGAAATATTATTTGAATGAATGGATGAAGAAAAAGCACTTTCTTTTAAAAACCAATCGATTACAGTACGTATATGAGTAGGTCGATTTTTTAGATTATCTATTGTTCCAGACAGCGTATTATCCTCTCGATTATTAAACGGATGTTGCGGTATCCCCGCAATAAACCCATTACGTGCTAAAAACTGAGCAATGGTTCGATAAGCAAGAGGCGTGCTACCATCTCCATGAGAAAGAATGACTAAAGGAAATGATCCATTTGAAAGCGGAGCATCTTGCGCAGCGCTTATCGCGTAAGGTCCCATCTTTTCAACTTTTTCTTCTTGGTATGTAGGGTACATAATAAGTAAAGGAAAGTCGTGTTCATTTGTTTGATTTTCTATATCCACGAATTGACATCCGGCATAAAATGACTGTCTTTCATGTTTTCTTATGTGCATTTATATCCTCCTTGCTTTTAGCAATCTTTATTATAACAAACTTATATATGGAATTTTTTTAATTTAGCCCTCTTGAAAAAGAGTAATTAACCTTTATTTTAATTATTCCTGGGGCTGTTTTTATATCGATGAAGCACATTATGATAACTAAATTTGTGCATGCACTTATATAATGAAGACAGTGATATTTATTAAGGGGGGAAATAAAATGCATTGTTTAGAACCAAAAGATTATTACAAGATAAAAAATATGTTAGAAGCGTCATTTAAGACTCCTACGTTTGCTTTTTCTGCTGTTAATCATGTTATTCAAGGAGCCGTGTACGTAAATGATATGATGAGGCCATCATCAGGATTTCTTAGAATACGTGCAGGTGACTATTATGTATTTGGACAAGGCAATGACGTGGTATTTAATAACTTTCTCTATCGTTATTTTGTTGAGAACGTGTATGGTAAGGAGAAACGGTTTACGGTTTTTACTCCATCCACTGACTGGGAAACTGTTTTTGACAAAACTTTCAAAACGTATGTAAAGAAAATGACGCGTTCTAAGTATAGGTTTCTTCCTTCAAAAGTTCATTCTACGTACAGCCTGTCCCATCCTTATGAGTTAGAAGACTTTAACGCTGATTCTTTAAGAAAAAGTGAGAATTTCAATGAATCCTATATAGTGGAGTACTGGGGATCAGAGAGTAATTTTCTGAAAAACGGATTAGGAGTTTGTCTTATCCATAAAGAAAAGATCATCGCTGAATGTGTGTCTATCTTTCATAGTGGAACAATAGCTGAAATCGATATTGTGACTAACCCTAACTATAGAGGACAAGGATTAGGAAAGATAGTAGGCCAGGCGTTTATAAATAAATGTTTAGAAAAGAACGTTATGCCTGCTTGGGATTGCGATAATGACAATAAAGCTTCGAAAGCACTAGCCAATAAACTTGGGTTTTCCAATGAAGAGGATTACGCTTTATATGTATTAAAATGAAAAGAGAATGAGACATAAATGCTATAGCTGGAGTGATCAATTATTAATCTTTCATATTTAGGAATAGGTTTTGTAGCTATTTTTCTTTCTACATTTTTGGTGACGACGTTTGTTGCCAATGATACGCTATCTACTATTTTTTCAGTTTTAATTGCTGGTGTAGAAGCAACAGCGATTTCTTACTTTCGCAGAAAATATAAGGAAAAATGAATTTAAACAGGGGCTGCAGTTAGTGTGGGACTTAAAGCAACAATGCTTCATTTTATGTGACAGACTGGTAAAGAAATAGAAAAAGCTCCCTTTGATAAGGGAGCTTTTGAAGACTTTACTTAATCCATTGAAATTCTTTTAAAGGCCAATAAGCTAATTTTGCTTTTCCTACGATTTTGTCTACGGAGATTGTTCCTACTTTAGGTGATCTGCTATCTAAGCTGTACATTCTATTATCTCCCATAACAAATAATTGACCCTCTGGAACGGTTTTACTGCCTGTATAATCCTCAAGCTTAAAGTCCTCAGTTAATGGGCCTGTTACTATTTCTTTTTTATATTGGTCTAAATAAGGCTCTTCATATTTTTTACCGTTTATATACAGCGTGTCATTACGATACTCTATATGATCACCCGGTAAACCAATTACCCTTTTAATATAGTCTTTTTCCTTTGTAGCATGAAAAACGATAATATCAAATCTTTTTATATTATCGGGGTTATTTTTACCCACTTCATTAAGAATAATGTGTTCACTGTCTTTTAAAGTCGGCATCATTGATTCACCGTCTACTACTATAGGGGTAAAGATGTACTCTCTCACCACAAAAGCCAGGATACAAGCAATAATGATGGATTTGATCCACGAAAAAATCTCTTTTTGTTTCAATTTAAAACTCCTTTACAACCGTAATACATGTTTAAGAGTATAGCATAATATATAGAAATTAATCTTTAATTTAACAATTAAAGATTTTATATAGCAGATTTTTTAACAAGATTAATAAACTTCATAGAAGACCACATCAATAAAAATGGTAGGGGTTCTCAAAATAAGAGCATAAAAAAAGCCATTTCAATCGTATTGGCATCGGAGTGAAATAGCTTTTTCTACTTTACATTCAAGAGTTTGTTAGTTCATATGAACATCCTTACATGTGAAGTATATCACAAACTATTTTTGTTGTGAAGATGAAAATCAAAATTTGTATGACAAATTTATTGCGTTGAAGAATTTTGAATGGATTATTTAGTGTGACCCCTACGCAGAGGCTATTTTGAAACAGCTGAGCATCTCAATGAAAATTAATGTTACCTCTCAACACCTCAAAGAAACCGGATTCTTTTAAAGAAACCTTTCAATTTCTATAGATAAACAAAAACTAGTTTATCAGGTATATTGTTAGGAGAAGTTTTAAGTGGTAAGTTTGTATTCACTGTATTTAATATAATAAGTATTTTTGGAGGGCTACTCATGTACAACACAAAAAATATAGACAACAGTAGCCCTACTGATAAATCATCTTTTTAAGGGAAGGCATCTTACCGATAAGAATTATATAAAGGAGAGACTTAAATGAAATTTGATGTACCTGAATTAGTTGAAGCAAAACGTCAAATTGATTCAACTTTACATAAACTCCGACAGACGGTAAAAACGTTTGAAGCTAAAGAAAATGCAAGTAGATATAAATCTCAAATTACCCTCGCTAAAAGACGGATACAAGCATTCGAGCTTTCAGTGGCTCTTATTGAAAGAGAAATAAATATGGCTGAGAAAAAAATCTAGGTATCAGCTTTTACAAAGTGTATATTCAACGACGTTATTTACTTTATGAATTACAAAACGTTGGAAAATGCTATATCGCAGTAAAAGTATTTTAATTTATCTTCAATTGTCGCTTAGAGTGGAATGGTAGAAAAAAAGAAACCTTAACAATACTAGGGTTTCTTTTTTTGTAATTAGTACTCTGCGTACGTCAGTATATCTTTTGGGTTTTAGCTAAACCTGTTTCCGAAGAGGACAGTCTTTGCACTTCTCAAAACGTATCCACGCTCTTTTTATCGCACTAAATATAATTCATTCATTTAAAAATAAGGGTTGAAGGTGACGCGACGTAATCTAATATAGTTGAACTATGACATATCAAGAAGGGGAGTAACTAAAATAAAAGTAAAGGATGGAGGCATGAGAAGTGGAGAATAAAAAACGAATTCGCTCTTTAGATATATTAAGAGGACTAGCGATTCTGGGAACGTTAGGAACGAACATTTGGCTGTTTGCCTATCTGGGAGATGTAAATTATATATTTACTTTTACCCATAACAAATGGTGGTTATCAGGAGATGATTTTTTAAGAATCCTTTTTCTATCCTTAATCAACGGGAAATCACTTGGCCTCTTAGCTATTATGTTTGGTGTTGGTTTAGAGCTGAAATATCAGCAGTCAAAACGATTAAATCAGACTTGGCCGGGAAGGTACATATGGCTGTCTTTACTTTTATTAATGGAAGGGCTTTTGCACTTTACTTTTGTCTTAGAGTACGACATTTTAATGTCTTATGCAGTAACTGCTATTGTCGTATCGTTTATCGTAAAAATGCGGAAGACGATGATACGAATAACAATGATTAGTGCAGCAGCGATTCATCTTTTCTTTATAGTACTGGTGTTCTTAGGTGTGCTAACTAACTCAATAGGAGATGAGCTAGTTGCTGTCCCAAAAGAAGTGGTGAACCTTTATCAACATGGATCATGGATGAATCAAATGCAGTATCGGATTTTTCATTTTTGGGAGCTGCGCACAGAAGCAATTTTCGTCATTCCATTTAATATGTGCATGTTTTTAATTGGTGTTTTACTAGTGAGAAGAGGGGCTTTTGACAATAATTCCAATGGTATTAATATCAGAAAACGGATGATGAAGACGGGACTTTTAGTTGGGCTACCTCTAAACCTATTATTATTTGTTCCTGGAGGATACTTTGATTTTCCAGTAAGGTATGTATTTGCCCCTATTTTATCGCTTGGATACATGGGAGCCATTAGTTTTCTAATTGAAAGATTTCAGGCATTTTCATTATGGAGCGTTTTAGAGAAAGTAGGTAAGATGTCTTTAAGTTGCTATGTGTTACAGAATGTTTTAAGCTCCATTTTATTTTATGGATGGGGCCTTGGATTGGATGGACACCCTCGTTCATTCTTCGTCATTTTTGTTTGGATACTAATCTGTTTGTTTCAAATGTTATTTGCTGCTTTATGGCTTCGTTATTTTAAAATGGGTCCTATGGAATCAGCGCGTAAACGCTTAGCCAGTTTAGCTATAAGAAAAAATATAAAGAAAGATCTTAAAATGTAAGTCAGCTTCTTTTTGCTGAATACAAAACATGTTATAAGAAGCAAAATTTTCACATGAAATTTTATGTTAAAGTGATATTAGATATTGGGGAAATAGTCCGTAGAAGAGAATTAAAGAAAATGGATATAATGTATATGATTGTCATATTCGCGGTTACATGCTTACTTCTACTTTCCAGTAGAATGAGTAAAAGGTATCTTCTTTAAAATATATAATACCTCTAATTATAGGAGTAATTAGTCTAGGCATTGTAATAATAAGTAGCTTTTGTGGAGGATTAACTGGTTTTGGAATCGGAGTAATTAATTTTGCTATTCTTATAGGTTCCATTTTATCCATAATTATTATATTGATTAGTGAAATCATAAAAAGTAGAATCCTCAAAAAAACGTATCAATAAAGCGATAAAGGCTTTTATGTAGTTTTCTACTGTTTAAGTAACGTGGTCCCCAGTCATTGGACTTGGGGCCACGTTATAAGCAGAATTTTTTTATTTTTTAAGTGATGCATTATATGCTTCTTTAGTTAACATAAAATGGATAGGCAGTAGTAAAAAGAAGTATCCCAGTGAGACTTCTTTTCTATCTTTATTAACTCTTTATTTCCAGACGGATTTAAATGTTAAAATTAAATAAGATCCTCTATTTTTGCATTCTTTTTAAATTCTAAAATGGCTTCTACTGCCTTTTTGTATCCTCCAGAATCCCTTAAGGATTTGCCAATTTCCAAACTCTTTTCTTTAAATGAAGCGTTCGATAGTACTTGTTCTGTTTTGTTTCGTAATGTAGTAGCGTCTAGTTCTTGACGATT
>Ga0102589_1001371_pt1 | contig 33994 bp, 30 predicted proteins | sample AraplaMF_Col_mLB_FD_76858 | JGI IMG/M metagenome (GOLD analysis project Ga0102589, IMG submission 76858) | Arabidopsis root microbial communities from the University of North Carolina, USA - plate scrape MF_Col_mLB | ecosystem: Host-associated > Plants > Roots > Endosphere | place: USA...
CGGAATTACCCATGGGGGCAATACCCGCGCGCGGATTCCGTGCGATTTTCGCCTGATATTGCGCCAGATCAGCCGTGGATTTCGCGCCAGGCCACGAGGTCGGCAATCGTCAGAATCGGCAACTGATACGTCTGGGCAAACACCAGCGCCTCGGCGCGGCGTGCCATCGTACCGTCCGGATTCATCAGTTCGCACAGCACCGCAGCCGGCGACAGGCCAGCCATGCGCGCCAGCTCCACCGAGCCTTCGGTATGGCCGCGACGCTGGAGCACGCCGCCTTCCACTGCTACCAGCGGGAACACGTGGCCGGGGCTGACTACGGCGTCAGTGCCCGCGCCATCGGCAATGGCGGCCTGGATCGTCGTGATGCGATCCGCTGCGCTGACACCGGTGCTCACGCCTTCGCGTGCCTCGATCGACACCGTGAACGCCGTGCCGTACTGGCTGCGGTTGTTCTCGACCATCGGACGCAGGCCCAGGTCGCGCACCTTGTCGGCGGTCAGGCACAGGCAGACGATGCCGCTGCATTCGCGGATCATCATCGCCATGTTGGACTGGGTCAGCCGCTCGGCGGCAAGGATCAGGTCGGCTTCGTTTTCACGGTCGTCGTCGTCCAGCAGCACGACGGGACGGCCTTCGCGCATGGCATCGAGGGCCTGGGCGATACGCTCGGCGAGCGGACGCGGGTCGGCATCGTCAGCCAGTTCTGAGGAAACTTCGGGGATACCGGGGGTCTTGTTGAGAGTCAGCATTGGTGAAACGCTCCGTGCAAATCAGTTCAAGGGCGTTTCAGGGGAACGATCAAGCGGCAACCGCACGGCAGCCGGCGCACGCGCAGCACCGCCCCATGGCAAAGCCCGGGCCAATGCTCCGCGCGCACGCACGCACCGTGCGGATTCCGCCCATCTTCTTTCATCCGGACTATGACCGTCGGCCCTGGCATCTCACCAGATCTGCTGACCCCGCACGGGAGTGCGGGCGCTCGCGGGCTCGTGGCAACGCATCTTGCAATGGTTTCCACATACCGCCGGTGGGGACTTTCACCCCGCCCTGAAGACGTAACGATGCCGCTGCAGGCGCCCGAAAAACCGGGGCAGCAACGGCCCGGCGATAGTAGCACGGTTGTGCTTTTATGACAGCGGCGTCATTTCAGGCCTCGGTGGCCAGCGCCTCGAACACGTGACGGGTGGCGTCATCGGCAGGGTAAAAGCATTCGATCCGTAACTCCTGCAGCGTGATGTCCTGCGGAATGCCAAGCGTGGTCAGCGTCGAGAACAGGGAGATGTGGAAATCGCCCGTGCGCACGACGACGGGCAACACGGGCGGCAACGGGCCTTCGGCAGCGTCGTCTTCGCCCAGCAATACGCCGCCCGGGCCGACCATGTCCGGATGCCACGCCGCAATCCGCTCGAAGATCGCGCGGGCGGTCTGGTCATGGGCCTGCACCTGCAGCTCCTGCGCCACCCGCCGCAGCAGGTAGCGCCCCACCTGCCGGGCGTTCTCGATGAGCGGCCACAGGCCGTCGGGGTCGAATACAGCCAGCATGAGATTGATGCGACCACCCTCGGAACCATCAAGCGTCGCCACGCGTCGGCCCGCCATCAGCTTGCCGAGCATGCGGCGATACGCCTGGTTGGCATCCACGAGATACCAGAAGCGGTCGAGCACCACGGCGGGATACGGCTCCTGCTTGGACAGGATCAGTCCGATGGCGTGGCGCACCATTTCCATCGGCGGCGAGGCCAGTGCGTGTTCGCTGTAGGCGGGCGCGAAGCCGCCCGCCAGCAACAGCCGGTTGCGCTGACGAAGCGGCACGGCCAGGCGATCGGCCAACGCCAGCACCATCTCGCGGCTGGGGCGGGCACGCCCGGACTCCAGAAAGCTGATATGCCGCTGCGACACCCCGGCTACCTGCGACAACGCGTGCTGGCTGTAGCCGCGCTTGCCGCGCCAATAGCGCAGCATGCCGGGGAAGTCGATGGCGGTCTCTGAGTTGGGTGTGAGCGTTTCCATGGCGTCCATTTCAGCATGCCGGTGGCCGTACGGCGACTACCTGGCAGGTAATCGTATTGATTCACGCGGCATCGTCAAGGCCGGTCTGATCGCCGGTTCGGAATTCGGCTGGCTTTCAGAATCGTCCCATATCGTTCGGGTTGCGGCCGACCTAGGATGGGGACTCCCTCACCAACCCTCGTCGAACCGCCCGCCCATGATCCGTACCCTCGCCAACAAGGCCACCGCTGCCGTGTTCCACGGCCATTTCGTCTACACACTACCGATTCCCATCCAGCAGGCCGCGCGCCGCAAGCTCGACATGCTCGATGCCGCGGCATCGCTGACGGACCTGCTGGCGTCGCCCGCCAACCGGCTCGGGCCCATGCGCGGGCGTCATCGTGGCCACTGGCATCTGCGGATCGACTCGGGGTGGCAGGTGCAGTTCCGCTACGCCAACGACGGCGCCTGGGACGTGGCCATCGCGGCCTGCGATCCGGAGGACGAATGATGCCGATCCCACGCGACAAGCTATTCCATACGGATTTCAGGCCATTGGCCACCGGCGAGCCGATCTGGCCCGTCCCGCCCGGCACCATCCTGCACCGCGAGTTCATGCTGCCGAACCGTCTCGATTCGCGTGGCCTTGCCGTAGCGTTGCGCGTACCGGTGCAGAGGGTCGAGAGCATCGTGGCCGGCAACCGCGCGATCTCTCCGGAGACCGCACTGCGGCTGGCACGATTTTTCGGCACATCGGCTGAATTCTGGACCCGGCTCGACGGAAACTACGCACTGCGCATGGCACGTACCACGGCGGGACCGATCGTGGATCGCGATGTCAAACCGCTGCCGGCATGATTTGTGCGTGCTTGCAAACGCCCTTTTATCGCGTGATGTGTTGGGCACAGCACGCAGGGTCGGTCACATGCCGATGGTATGCTCTGATTTTTCAATTCCCGCGCGCACAGGGCGCGCATCCTGATGGAAATTGCCATACTGCTGGCACTCATTCTGCTGAACGGCCTTTTCGCCATGTCCGAAATCGCGCTTGTCACGGCCCGCAGGGCCCGGCTGCAGCGCCTGATCGAGGACGGCGATCGCGGTGCGATGGAGGCCGTCAAGCTCGGCGAAGACCCCACCCGCTTCCTGTCCACTGTCCAGATCGGCATCACATCCATCGGCGTGCTCAACGGTGTGGTCGGCGAATCCGCCCTTGCCTCGCCGCTGGGACTCTGGCTGCAGGGCTTCGGCCTGCCGGCCACGACGGCCGGCTACACCGCGACGGCAATTGTCGTGGCGGGCCTGACCTATTTCTCGATTGTGCTGGGCGAACTGGTGCCCAAGCGCCTGGGACAGATGGCACCCGAGAAGATTGCGCGTCTCGTGGCCCGCCCCATCGCATTCCTGGCCGTGGCTTCCACGCCGTTCGTCAAGCTGCTGTCGGGCTCCACGCAGCTCGTGTTGCGCCTGCTTGGCGTCAAGATGGACCGCGGCCCCGCCGTGACCGAGGAAGAAATCCACGCGCTGCTGGTGGAAGGCTCCGAAGCGGGCGTGATCGAGCATCACGAGCACACGATGGTGCGCAACGTGTTCCGGCTGGATGACCGCCAACTCGCTTCGTTGATGGTGCCGCGCGGCGACGTGGTCTACCTCGACATGGAGTCCACCGAGGAAGAAAACCTGCGCCGCATCGAGGAATCCGATCATTCGCGCTTTCCGGTGGTCCGGGGCGGCATGCACGACATTCTTGGCGTGGTCAGCGCCCGCCAATTGCTGGCGCGGCGCCTGCGCGGCGAGAAAGCGGACCTGACCGCCGTGCTGCAGGCCGCTGTCTTCGTGCCAGAGAGCGTTACCGGTATGGAACTGCTGGAGAACTTCCGGTCCTCCGGTGGCCAGATCGCGTTTGTTATCGACGAATACGGCGAGGTGCTCGGCCTGGTCACGCTGCAGGATCTGATTGAAGCGATTACCGGCGAGTTCAAGACGGAAACCGCTGGCGAAGAATGGGCCGTGCAGCGCGACGATGGCTCGTGGCTGCTGGATGGTTTGATTCCGATCCCCGAACTGAAGGACCGGATCGGCCTGCGTGCCGTGCCCGAAGAGGACAAGGAGCGGTATCACACGCTGTCGGGCATGCTCCTGCTGCTGCTGGGCCGGTTGCCGATGACGGCTGACGCGGTGCAGTGGGGAGAGTGGAAATTCGAGATTATCGACATGGACGGCAAGCGGATCGACAAGGTATTGGCATCCCGCGTGCCACCGGACGATGGCCCCGAGCCTGAGACCACGGGCTGACGCGTAGCCAAAGCCAAAACCAGACAAAAACGGGCGCCTCATGCGCCCGTTTTTTTCGTTTTTCTCATTTCGCACGCCACGGCTCCCTCGCGCGAATATCGCGATTCAACGGCGACGGTCAAGACAACAACCGCTACAACTTTGGGGCCGTTGCGAGAAATCAAATATCGGTGCGGCGCCCCACGCACCTCGGCATAGCAGTTTTCCGAATCTGCTCGGGCCTGACTTATGATCTGGCTGAACAGCGAGGCGCCGGTATCCACGGGGCCGCAAAGTCACAACAAACCAACCAGCATTGAGAACGAGTGGCGCCACTAGAGCGCCACCGTATGACGTATGAACGGGAATGCAGTCCGGGTATCGCCGGCCAATTCGATACAGATGAACGCGCCAGCATCACTCATCAATGGATCCTGATCGCCACGCCAATCCGCCACGCGGCGAAGGTGCGGACGAGGACCGTTCCGCCGACACGCCGGGTGGCGCCCTGCAGCCGGCATCCTTCCTTGCCGCGCTCGAGGAGCATCGCGCCCAGTTCGGGGCGACGCACTCCCTTGCGGTGCTGGTGATCCGGCTGGATCGCTTTGCACATGCTTGCGACACCATAGGTCCAAACCGCGTTCACGCGCTGCGCGCCCAGGTGAAGTCGCGCGTGGCCAGCGTGGCCGCGATGCCGGTGGCCATGCACTGGCTTGGGCCGGCCGATCTGGGTCTGGCATGCCTGTTGCCGGACGCTGATGCCGAGGCCGACGGCGCGCACCATGTCCGCGACCTCAGCCAGTTGATTGCGAGCGCGCTGACGCGTCCGTACCACGTGGACGGCTTCGAGGTGTTCTTGTCCTGCAGTATCGGCGGCGCGGTCGATCAACCGGACACGGGCGTGGAGCGACATCTGCAACTGGCCTTCGACGCGATGCTGCAGGTGAACAAGCGCGGCGGCGATGGCATCCACACCGCTATCCAGCCTGCCACGCCGCGTCTGGCCACGCTCCTGGCGGCACTGCCCGGCGCCATCGGCCGGGGCGAGATGAGCCTGCAGTTGCAGCCGCGCGCCCTGCTCTCTTCAGGCGTCATCACGGCCTACACCGTGCGGCTACGCTGGCAGCATCCCGTGCTGGGCCGCGTGGCGCCACAGGATTTCATGCCCGCCGTCGAAACGCTGGGCCTGATCAACGAAATCGGCGGCTGGACATTGCAGCAGTTGCTGCAGCTGATTTGCGAAACCGCGTCGATCGGACCGATGCAGTTCACGCTACTGGCCACGAGTTCGCAATTGCAGGCCGACGATACGATCTGCATGCTACGCCGCGCCATCGACGCGTGTGGCCTGCCGCCCGGCCAGATCTGCGTCGAGGTGCCGGTCGGCATCGTACCGGACTCCCACGTCACCACCGAAAAGGCCCAGCGGCTGCGCGACGGCGGCATCGGCATCGCATTGGCCGACTTCACGGATGATGCGACCAGCCGTCGCGCGCTGACGCTGACGCGCCCGGACATGGTGATGCTCGATGCGCGCCACCTTGGCAGCGCTCACCTGCACCCCGACCTCTCGGCCAGGCTGCAGGCGGCCTGCGTGTGGGCGAAAGCTCAGGGCACGACGGTGTGTGCCAAGGGACTCGAAACGCAGGCCCAGCTCGACATCATTCGCGGCTGGGACTGCGACAGCATGCAGGGATACCTGCTGGCCCAGCCTTTCCCCGCCACGTGGCTGGCGCAGACGCATATGGCCGTGGCGCAACGCGCGCGGCGTCTGCTCGCGCCCTAACCCGATATGGACGGGACCGTCTGTCAGAGATTTTCGTATTTACACATTGGCACACATCATGCATCGACAGTGGGTGGGGCGACGATAAAATGTGCCCACTTCCTACTATCCCTGAAAGGAGCCACTGATGAAGAAAGGATGGATCTGGTGCGTACTGGTTGCCACGCTGATGGCAGGTTGCAACACGATGTCCGGCCTTGGGCAGGACGTGCAGAAGGGTGGCCAGAAGCTCGAAAACTCGGCCGAGAAGTCGAAGTAATCCCCTCGCAGACTTGAAGGAAGAAAGGGCGCCACTTGAACTGACCCCACAAAGTTGGACGGGTAAGTAAGTTAGGCGGCCTGGGGCTGAGTCCTGTATTGCACGGGACTCAGCCCATTTAGCTTGAGCTTGATGCGGTCGTAATTGTAGTACCGGATGTATTCGGCAATGCCGCGTCGCAATTGGTCGATGTCCGCGAAACGCTCCAGCCGGAAGTACTCGGACTTCAGCGTGCCGAAGAAGCTCTCCATCGCCGCATTGTCCAGGCAATTGCCTTTTCGAGACATGCTCTGAGGCAAGCCTCGCTTGGCCAGTTTCCGACGATATGCCGCCATTTGATAGGCCCAGCCTTGATCCGAGTGCAACATTGGGGCGTCTTCAGGGCCTAGCTTTCGCAAAGCCTTATCAAGCATTCCCCGGACCAGTTCGAAGTCAGGTCGCTCGCTGGTTTGCCACGCTATGATCTCGCCGTTATACAGGTCCAGCACGGGCGAGAGATAGAGCTTCTTGCCACTAACGCTGAACTCGGTTACGTCTGTCACCCACTTCTCATTTGGTCTGGTTGCCGCGAATTGGCGCTGTAGCAGGTTGGGGGCCACGCGTCCCACTTGCCCTCGATACGAGCGGTATCGCTTGGGCCGCACAGGTGACTTCAGTTGCAACACCGCCATCAGCCGTTGCACGGTCTTGTGATTGACTCGAATACCGCTGTGACGCAAAGCGGCCGTGATCCGGCGATAGCCATATCGACCCTTGTGCTGGGCAAAGATGCGGGCAATATGCGCTTTCAGCTCGCCATGTCGATCCTGCGCCTTACCTGCGCTCACTTGGTAGTAGAACGTGCTGCGTGCCAGTCCGGCGATCTTGAGCAAGATCGACAGGGGATGATGTTGGCGCAATACGTTCACGACTTGCGCTTTCTCTTTTGCGCCGATTGTTCCTTGGCCTGGCGCAAGGCCCTCACTTTTTTTAAGTACGCGACCTCAGCGCGCAGGTACTCATTTTCTTTGAGCAGATCCTCACGCGAACGGTCTTGAACCGGCACGGACGGGGGGAGAGTTGGCGGCTTGGCTTGGGACATTGTGGGCGCCCGGCCTTTGCGGCGAGGCTGGAGAGCTTCAAAACCACCCTCATGATACTGGCGCTCCCACCGAGCGATTCCATTTGCTTCACGCAGATCGAACAGCGCGCTTACCCGCTGGAAGGACAACTCGTCGCGCCACATGCGTTGCAGCACCTTCAGCTTGAACTCGGCGCTATACGTTTCATGCTTCTTGCGCAGCCCGGCCTGCCCGTGATGCTGCCACCCAGCAATCCAGCGTCGGAGGGTCGAATGGCTGATCTGATGCCTTTCGCTAAGAGCCCGAGTCCCAACCTGGCCCGCCAGATACTCCTGAACCAACTGTCGTTTAAACGCCTCGTTGTACTTCGTCATGAAAAACACCCCAAAGGTTGGATTGATGTCCAACTTTTGGGGTGCAGTTCAACTGGCGCCCTTTTTGCATTGCCCAACGCGCGCGTCAATCCGTGCGGCGTTTGTATTTTTTACCGATACGGAGATCCCGAACGGCTATCAGGCTTTGCGAAGTTGCGCTGCCTCTTCCGCCAGCTTGCGGATGCGACCCCAGTCCTTGGCTGCGACCGCATCCTTCGGCACCACCCACGATCCACCAACGCACACCACGTTGGGCAGCGCCAGATAGGTGGATGCCTTGGCCAGGTCGATGCCGCCGGTCGGGCAGAACTTCAATTGCGAGAGCGGACCGTAGAGTGACTTCAGCATCGGCACGCCGCCAGCCGCTTCGGCCGGGAAGAACTTCAGGAACGAGAAGCCCGACTCCAGCGCGAACATGGCTTCGCTGGCAGTGGCCACACCCGGCAACAGCGAAATCCCGGCGCCCTGCGCGCCTTCTGCCAGCTTCTGCGTCAAGCCCGGCGACACGGCAAACTGCGCGCCCGCATCGCGCACGGCGTGCAGTTGCTCCAGCGTCAGTACCGTGCCGGCACCCACCACGGCCTGCGGCAAGGCCCTCGCCACCGCCTCCATGGCCTGCAGCGCCACCGGCGTGCGCAGCGTGATTTCGAGCATGGGCAGGCCACCGGCGACCAGCGCCTCGCTGACGGCCAGGGCTTCCTCCACCGAGTGGTACTCCAGCACCGGGATCACCGGGACGTTGGTCAGGCGGGCGAGTAGCGGAGAGGGTTGGATTTGCATGACGTATGAATTCGATTGAGCGATTGTTCGATGAGTGTCTGGACCCGGCGATGAAAGGTCAGGCAATCACGGAGATGTTTTGTTCCAGCCGGGCGAGCACGGTGTCTGCATGCGGGATCGGCGCCACGGCGCCATAGCCGGTGGTCGAGAGTGCTGCGGCCACATTGGCATAGCGAGCCGCCTCGAATGGATCGGCGCCGGCGGCCAGCCGCGCGATAAAGCTGCCGCCAAAGCAGTCACCCGCGCCCGTGGCATCGAGCGGCTTCACCGGATACGGCGCCACCAGTGCGCGTGATTCGGGCGTGGCCACATAGCTGCCCTCCTCGCCCAGTTTCAGCGCAATGATCTTCACGCCGCAGGCGAGCAGGTGATCGACGATGGCATCGCGGTCGTCGAGGCCGGTGAGCACGGTGATGTCGTCCCAGCTTGGCAGGCAGACATCGGTCAGCGCAAACGCCTCGCGCATGATGCCGCGCGCGCGGGCCAGGGACCACAGGCGCAGCCGCAGATTGGTATCGAGCGAGAGCTGTACGCTGGCCTTGCGCGCGTGTTCCATCGCGGCCAGCCCTGCGTCGCAGGCGCTCGTGCTGATGGCCAGGCTGATGCCGGAGAGGTGCAGGTAGCGAGCCTGTGCGATGGCCGCCAGCGGCAACTGGTCGTGGTGATAGCGGCTCGATGCCGAGCCCGCGCGCAGGTAATCGAAACGATGGCCGTGATTGTCGTGCGAGACGAAATAGACGCCGGTCGGCGCGGCCGTGTCGATGTGCACGTGGCGGGTATCCACACGCTCATGCGTCCAGAGTGCCAGCAGGCGCTCGCCGAAGCTGTCGCTGCCCACTGCGCCGACGAAGCCGGCGCTGGCGCCCTGCCGCGCGGCGGCAATCGCAAAATTGGAGGTATCGCCACCGAAGCCCTGCAGGTAGCGCGAGGGGTCGTCTGGCTGCTGGTTGAACTCCACCAGCGGTTCGCCGTAGGCAAGAATGTCGATGCTCATGTCGCGTGCCGCTCCCGGTTCAGAAGAAGGTTTGCACGATGTCGATGACGCGCAACTGGCCATCCAGCACGGGGATATGGCGCCACTTGTCGAACGTCAGGCATGGATGCGAAATGTCGAAGGCAATCATATCGCCGACGCGGATATCGTCGCCAGCTTCGATTTCGAGATAGGCGTGCTGGTCCATCATCCCGGTCACCTTCCAGTGCGCCGCCGTCGCCATCGGCGCTTCCGTGCCCGGACGGTAGATCTGCGCGGGCACCGGCATGCCGGCATCGAACGCCGCATCGCGCTTGCCCAGGCCGATGATGGCGCGTGTCGGCTCGGGAATCGATTGCACGTACGCCCACAGTTGCAGCGCGGGCAGCAATCCCTCGCGCATCTTCTGCGCCACCGGATTACTGCTCAGGATACGCTCCTGCGCCGCGCGGTAGATGCCCACGTCATGCGTCAGGTAGCAGCCCGGACGCAGCACGATGTCGATCGGCGCACCGATCTCGGTGCGCGCGAACTCCTCGGCCACCACGTCGTACCACGCAGAGCCTGCGCCCGACATCACAACCGGGCTACGCCCGAACCGGCCCGCCGCAGCCAGTTCGCGCGTGACCGCGACGGTGCGCTGCAGGAAGCGGCGGATATCGGCTTCCTGCGACAGCACGCCCTCATAAACTTCCACACCCGCCAGCACCAGCGTATCGGGCCAGCGCGATAGCGCTGCGAGGACTTCGGCCTGCTGCGCCGCGTCGCGCACGCCCGTGCGACCGCCTTCCACGCCCAGTTCGAGCAGCACCTGAAGTGTCTGGCCACGTGCGTGGAAGAACGCGCCAAGCTGATCCGTCAGCGCGGCCGAATCGACCAGTGTGAAGAATTCGAAGTCCGGATCGCGCAGCAGATCGGCCACGATCTCCATATTGCGGCGCCCCACCAACTGATTCGCCATCAGCACGCGCTTTACACCGTGTGCGGCAGCGGCAGCAGTCTGTTGTGCAGTGGCCAGCGTGATACCCCAAGCACCCTCGGCGAGCTGGCGCGCGAACAACTTCGGCGCCATGGTTGTCTTGCCATGGGGCGCGAGCTGCACGCCATAGGCGCCCATGAAATTGCGCATCCACGAGAGGTTGTGCGTGAGCCGTTCTTCATAGAGCACGGCAGCCGGCAGGCTGAGTTCCTCGGCCAGCAGTTTCCAGCCCGGCTGGGCAGCTTCGGATGGGGTCAGCGGTGCGTCCAGACGGCCCAGCGCCTTGTTGAGCGGATCGATCATTCCGGTCTGGTACTTTATTTCACGCATCGCTGACATCACCCTGTCAAAATTCAATTGACGTAATGATAGCCTTGAAATTACGATATTTCACCCTTGTTATAAAGTAACATGCGTTGCCGGCGATGACCGGTGCCGCCCGCCACCCCGACCATGACAGCAACCTTCGACATCCTGACCCGCATTGCCGAGCGTGGCCCGTCGCTGCGTCTGGCCGAGCAGAAGGTGGCGCAAGTGATCCTGGAGGATCTGGCCAGCGCAGCCGCCGCCAGCATCAACGAACTGGCACGCAAGGCGGCGGTGAGTGAGGCCAGCGTCACGCGCTTTGCCAAGGCCATTGGTTGCCGCGATGTGCGCGACCTCAAGCTGCGGCTGGCACAAGCCACCGCCGTGGGCACGCGTTTCCTGCAGCCCGCCCCCGCGCTGACCGAGGCAGACACGCCCGCCACGCTGACCGATCGCATCCATACCGATGTGCTGACCACGCTGGAGGTCAATCGCAAGCTGATCGACCCCGCACGAATCGATCAGGCCGCACGCCTGTTGCTCGGCGCACGCATGGTCTACGCTTTCGGGATGGGTGGCGGCTCCACGTTCATGGCCGACGAGGCGCGCTTCCGGCTGGCACGACTGGGGCAGCCCGTGGCCACATATCAGGACGCCCTGCTGCAAAAGATGGTGGCGGCCACGCTGACGCGCGACGACGTGGTGCTGGCGTTCTCGGCCAGCGGCAACGTGCCCGAGATGCTGGCCAGTTGCGATACGGCGCGCGAGTACGGCGCGCGGTTGATCGCCGTGACCGCGCTAGGTTCGCCACTGGCGGCGCGCGCCGACGTGCTGCTGCCGGTGCGCACGCTGGAAACCGATTTCATTTTCAAGCCGTCGGCGTCCCGCTACGCGATGCTGCTGGTGATGGACGTGCTGGCCACCCAGTGCGCGCTGCTCCAGCAGGAGCAAAGCAAGGAAAAGCTGCGACGGCTCAAGTACGTGCTCGACGTCCATCGCGGCGTCAGCCAGGACAGCGACGGCCCAGATAGCCGCCAGCCGCTGGGAGACTGACCATGCCACACCTGTTCGATACCCTGATTCGCGCCGTGATGCTGCTCGACGGCTCCGGCGCTGCCGGCCGCATGGCGGATGTGGCGCTGCGCGATGGCCGCATTGCCCGCATCGAGGACGCCGGCACGATCGATCCAGACACCGCGTCGCATGTCGTGGAAGGCCACGGGCTGGTGCTCTCGCCCGGTTTCATCGACGTCCACACGCACGACGACACCAACGTGGTACGCGAACCGGCCATGACGCCGAAGATCTCGCAAGGTGTGACCACGGTGATCGTCGGCAACTGCGGCATCAGCGCCGCGCCGGTGACATTGCCCGGCGATCCGCCCGACCCGATGAACCTGCTCGGTCGTGCCGAGGCGTTCCGCTACCCGGATTTCCGCACCTATGTCGATGCCGTCAACGCCGCGCAGCCTTCGGTGAACGTGGCCGCGCTGGTAGGACATACCGCGCTGCGCAGCAACCACATGGACCGCTTCGACCGCGCGGCCACGGCGGAAGAGATCACCGCCATGCGCGGCCAGCTCGAAGAAGCCCTGGCGCATGGCGCATTGGGCCTGTCCACGGGGCTCGCCTATGCCAACGCCTTCCACGCGCCTACCGACGAGGTGCTGGCGCTGGCCGAGCCGCTGGCCGATGCCGGCGCGCTCTATGCCACGCACTTGCGCAGCGAATTCGCCGAAATTCTCGACGCGATGGACGAGGCGTACCGCATCGGCCGTCACGCGCGCGTGCCGGTAGTGATCTCGCACCTGAAATGCGCGGGCGTGCCGAACTGGGGCCGCAGCGGCCAGGTGCTGCAATCGCTGGAAACGGCGCAGCGCTGGCAGCCGGTGGGCTGCGACTGCTATCCGTACACGGCCAGTTCCTCGACGCTCGATCTGAAACAGGTCACCAGCGACTTCGACATCCAGGTCACGTGGTCCGAGTCCCATCCCGATCAGGGCGGACGTCTGCTCGCCGATATCGCCACGGACTGGAACGTCGATCTGCACGAGGCCGCGCGCCGCCTGCAGCCGGCCGGCGCGGTCTATCACTGCATGGAAGATGCCGACGTGGACCGCATCCTGAGCCACCCGGCCACCGTGGTGGGTTCCGATGGACTCCCCAACGATCCGCTGCCCCATCCGCGCCTGTGGGGTGCGTTCCCGCGCGTGCTGGGGCATTACGCACGCGACCGCGAACTGTTTCCGCTGGCCGTGGCGATCAACAAGATGACCGGCCTCTCCGCCGAGCGCTTCGGGCTCACCGAACGCGGCTTCGTGCGCGAAGGCTACTGGGCGGACCTTGTGCTGTTCGACGCGGCCACCATCCGCGACGCCGCCAGCTTTACCGACCCGATGCAGCCGGCCGAAGGCATCGCCGCCGTCTGGGTCAATGGCGAGCTGTCGTGGCAGCACCGCGAAGCCACTGGCATACGCGCCGGGCGCTTCCTGCCGCGCGGCGCACGCCCATCCTGATTTCAGAACATACAGAGCAAAGGAGTTTCCATGGACATCAAACGATTCGGCGTAGAAGGCGGCACGGGCCAGGGCGGCTCGCACATGCCGTTTGCACGCGCGGTGCAGGCGGACGGCTGGCTGTACGTCAGCGGCCAGGTGCCGATGGTCGATGGCGAAGTGGTGGAAGGCAACATCGTCACGCAGACGCATCAGGCCATCAAGAACGTACTCGCCATCCTCGCCGAAGCCGGCTACGGCCCCGAGCACGTGGTGCGCTGTGGCGTGTGGCTGGACGATGCGCGCGACTTCCCCTCGTTCAACAAGATCTTCAAGGAATACTTCGGCGCCAATCCGCCGGCCCGCGCCTGCGTGCAGTCGAGCATGGTGGTGGACTGCAAGGTAGAAGTGGATTGCATCGCGTATCGCAAGCCCTGATTCAGTCCCGACCTGATTTTTTGATTTGAGCGCCTGCCCTCCGCAGGTGCTGCCGGCGAGCCAGCCGGCGCACACAACGATTTCATCAACCCGCCGCGTTCGCAAGAAATCGCGGCTTTTTCATAGCGAGAGCGGACCGTCCTCAGGCCGGCACCCGCGACAAGGAGACGAGACATGGGTGCCGTTACGGGAACCACGCTCTTGGTGTACGCGCTGATCGCGGTGATCGCGCTGGTGATCCTCATTGCCAAATTCAAACTGAACCCGTTCATCACACTCGTGGTGGTGTCGGTAGCCCTTGGCTTTGCCGTGGGCATGCCGATGGGCGATATCGTGAAGTCCTTCGAGGCCGGTGTGGGTGGCACGCTGGGACACATTGCGCTGGTGATCGGGCTGGGCACGATGCTCGGCAAGATGATGGCCGAATCCGGTGGCGCCGAGCGCATTGCGCTGACGCTGATCGACTTCTTCGGCGAGAAGAACGTGCACTGGGCCATGGTGGTCATCGCGTTCATCGTGGGCTTGCCGGTGTTCTTCGAAGTGGGCTTCGTGCTGCTGATTCCCATCGCGTTCAACGTGGCCAAGCGCACGAACACGTCGATGATCCTGGTCGGCATCCCCATGGTCTGCGGCCTGTCCGTGGTCCACGGCCTGATCCCGCCGCACCCGGCCGCGCTGCTGGCTGTGCAGGCGTATGGCGCCGACATCGGCAAGACCATCATGTTCGCGCTGATCGTCGGTATTCCCACCGCGATCATCGCCGGACCGCTGTTCGCCAAGCTGATCGACAAGCATATCCAGCTGCCCGCCGTGAACCCGCTGGCCGAGCAACTGACCGAGGAAGGAGAGAACGCGCGCGCGGGCAACCTGCCGGGCTTCGGCATCACGGTGCTGACCATCCTGCTGCCGGTGTTCCTGATGCTGATCGGCAGCTGGGCAGACCTGATTGCCACGCCGAAGACCTTTGCCAACGACTTCCTGAAGCTCATCGGCAACTCGGTGATGGCCCTGCTGATCGCTACGCTGTTCAGCTTCTACACGTTCGGCAAGATGCGCGGCTTTACCCGTGAGTCGATCCTGAAGTTCACCAACGAGTGCGTGGCCCCCACGGCCATCATCACGCTGGTGGTAGGCGCAGGCGGCGGCTTCGGCCGCGTGCTGCGCGACTCGGGGATCTCCACGGCCATCGTCGACGTGGCCAACAACGCCCACGTCTCGGTACTCGTGCTGGGCTGGCTGGTGGCGGTGATGATCCGCATCGCCACGGGTTCGGCCACGGTCGCCATGACCACTGCAGCCGGCATCGTTGCCCCCATCGCCGCCAGCGTGCCGGGCACCCGCCCCGAACTGCTGGTGCTGACCACGGGCGCCGGCTCGCTGATCCTCTCGCACGTCAACGACGGCGGCTTCTGGCTGGTGAAGGAATACTTCAACATGACCGTGGCGCAAACGTTCAAGACGTGGTCCGTGGCGGAAACGATTATCTCGGTGGTGGCGCTGTTGTTTACGCTGGCGTTGTCGACGGTGGTTTGAAGCGTCTCTCCCGCTGCATGTTTTTGGTTCCCCTCTCCCGCCTGCGGGAGAGGGGTTAGGGGAGAGGGCGGGAGGTTCTGCTTGCCGACCTGTCGCAATTTGCACCGCTTTGCCCTCTCCCCCAGCCCCTCTCCCGCCATGCGGGAGAGGGGAGCAAACCGGCAGAGATTGCCGATAAAACACCGGGCAAACCCGATTGCCCGCCTCCCCTCCCCCCTCTACACTCCCCACTCGATGCAGCCCTACAACACTGCACTTTCGGGAGATCTCCATGACGTTCAGTCTGCTGCGGCGCGCCATGCTGGCGTGCGGCGCCCTTGCCGTTCTCGCGCATTCCCCGTTGTCCCATGCTGCCGATCCCGTGAAGATCGGGTTGATTGCGCCGTTCTCGGGCAGCTTTGCCGACTACGGCAAACAGATGGAAGGCGGTATCAAGGCGTGGCAGCAGATCCACGGTGACACCGTGGCGGGCCGCAAGGTGCAGATCATCGTCAAGGACACCACCGGCCCCGTGCCCGAGGTAGCCAAGCGGCTGGCGCAAGAACTGGTGGTGCGCGACAAGGTGGACGTGCTCGCCGGTTTCGGCCTGACCCCCGAGGCGCTGGCGGTGGCGCCCGTGGCCGAGCAGGCCAAGAAGCCGATGGTGATCTTCAACGCCGCGTCCTCGATCATTACCACGAAGTCGAACTACATTGCGCGCGTCTCGATGACGCTGCCGCAGATCTCCGCGCCGGTGGCCACCTGGGCCGTGCGCAACAACGTGAAGAAGGTGGTCACGCTGGTGGCCGACTACGCGCCGGGCATCGATGCCGAGACCGCGTTCAAGACCAATTTCATCGGCGGTGGCGGGCAGATCGTGGAATCGATCCGCGTGCCACTGCGCAACCCGGAGTTCGCCCCGTTCATCCAACGCATCAAGGACGCCAAACCCGAGGCCGTCTTCCTGTTCCTGCCGGCCGGCGAGCAGGGCGTGGCCTTCATGAAGGGATTCCGCGAGCGCGGGCTGGCCGATGCCGGCATCCGCGTGATTGCCACGGGCGACCTGACCGACGACCACGTGCTGCCCGCCATGGGCGATGCCACGCTGGGCGTGATCACGTCGTTCCACTACTCCGCGGCCCATGATTCGAAGGAGAACCAGGCGTTCCTGAAGGCGTTCGCCACGGCCAATCCTGGCGCGGGCCGGCCCAACTTCATGGCAGTGGCGGCGTTCGACGGCATGGCTGCCATCTACGAGGCGCTGAAGAAGACCAACGGCGCCACGGATGGCGACAAGTTCCTGGCTGCGCTCAAGGGCATGAAGCTGCAGAGCCCGCGCGGCACCATCACCATCGACCCCGCCACGCGCGACGTGGTGCAGACCGTCTACATCCGCAAGGTGGAAAAGCGCAACGGCGAGCTCTATAACGTGGAATTCGACAAGTTCGATGGCGTCAAGGACTCGGGCAAATAATCCACCCGCCCTGCCAGCAGGGATAGCCAGCAACTATCCCTGTAGTAGAAATCTTTTATCGCGCCTTTGGGAATGTGAAATTCCCTTGTGACGAAAGCTGTCCTAACCTTGTCTGGCGGCGCCTGCGCGCTGCCACACGACAAGAACTCCGGAGACAGCACGATGAAGCGCTCTGCCATTGCCATGGCGGCGGTATGTTTCGTGGCCGCCGTATCCAGCCCCGCCGTCATGGCGGCACCCACTGATAACCTCCAGAAGCTCCAGAGTTTCAAGCAGACCGGCGCGCCCCCGCCCGAGAAGGTGGCGCAGACCGGCCAGAACGCCGACGCCATCCGCGAGAACCTCAAGGCGATCAAGCTGCCGCAGGGCTTCAAGATCGAGCTTTACGCCATCGTGCCCGAGGCCCGCCACATGGCCATCGAACCCTCGACGGGCGTGGTCTTCGTCGGCACGCGCAAGAACCGCGTCTGGCAGGTTACCGATCGCACCAAGCGCCGCGTGGCCGATGATGTGGTGCAGTTCGCCAGTTCCGTCACGTTCAAGGTGCCCAACGGCGTCTGCTTCTCGCCGGACGGCATTCTCTATGTGGCCGAGCAGAACCGCGTGCTGGCCTTCCCCGCCGCCCAGTTCTTCGGCGAAGGCGGGCCCGATGTGGCCGCCGGCGTGGTGGTGCCGCAAGGCAAGCTTGTGCCTGCCGAGTTCGAAAGCTTCAACCACGGCGCGCGCGCGTGTCGCGTGGGGCCAGACAAGATGCTCTATATCGCGCTGGGCCAGCCGTGGAACGTGCCGCCCAAGGACAAGCTTGCCGCGATGAACAAGAGCGGCGTGTCCGGCATCATCCGCATCGGCCAGGACGGCAAGAATCGCGAGGTCTACGCGCTCGGCATCCGCAATTCCGTGGGGCTCGACTTCAACCCCGCCGACAAGACGCTCTGGTTCACGGACAACCAGGTGGACGGCATGGGCGACGACCAGCCGCCCGGCGAGCTGAACCGCGCCACCAAGGCCGGCCAGAACTTTGGCTTCCCATGGTACGGCGGCGGCAAGGTCCGGACGGTGGAATACAAGGACGCCCAGCCGCCTGCGGACGTTGTGTTCCCGGTAGTGGATTACGCCCCGCATGCAGCGGACCTTGGCATGTCGTTCTACACGGGCAAGATGTTCCCGGCCAAGTATCAGGGCGGGGTTTTCGCCGCCGAGCACGGCTCCTGGAACCGCACCAAGCCCATCGGCGCGCGCATCGTTTACACGGCGGTGAACAAGGACGGCACGGCAGGCGCGACCGAGGTCTTTGCCGAAGGCTGGCTGACACCGAATGGCGAGTACATGGGCCGCCCGGTCGATGTTCAGCAATTGCAGGATGGCTCGCTGCTGGTGTCCGATGACTTCGCCGGGGCCATCTATCGCATCAGCTACTCGGGAGCGAAATGAGAGGCGCAGCCTATCTGACCGGCGCCTTGATTGTGGTGTGCCTCGGCCTGCCGGCCGGGGCCATCGCCGCCGACGTGCAGGCGGGCCGTGCCAAGGCGCTCCAATGCCAGACCTGTCATGGCATGGATGGCAAGTCGAAACTGCCCGAAGCCCCGCATCTGGCGGGGCAGGTCGAGTCCTACCTCGTGAAATCGCTCAAGGCGTACAAGACTGGCGCGCGCAAGGACGAGATGATGAACCTGATGGCGAAGCCGCTCAGCGATGCGGATATCGCCAACCTTGCCGCGTTTTACAGCAGCCTGAAGCCGTGATCTTTCGTTAGTGCTGGCGCACGGTCACCAGCCGGTCGAGCAGTGCCGTGTCGGATAGCAGCGCAGCGCTGTCCGAGCGATGCACCACCCTGCCCCGGTCCAGCACGATGGCCTGCCGCGTCATGCCCAGCGCCAGCCGGGCGTGCTGTTCCACCACGATCACTGCCATGCCGCTCTCTGCGATCAGCCCACTGATCACACGCTGCAACTCCTGGACGATGATCGGCGCGAGACCTTCCATCGGCTCGTCGAGCAATAGCAGTGAGGGGTTGACCATCAGCGCGCGCGCAATCGCCAGCATCTGCTGCTCGCCGCCCGACAACTGGTTGCCGAAGTTGCGGCGCCGCTCTTCCAGCCGCGGAAAAATGCGGTAAATCCCGGCAATATCCCACGGACCCGGTCGTGCCACCGCAGCCAGGTGCTCCTCGACGGTCAGCGAGGGAAACACCCAGCGCTCCTGCGGCACCCAGCCAATGCCGCCCTGTGCCCGTCGATGCGGCGGCGTGCGCGCCAGGTCTTTCCCCCGCCAGTGCAGCCGGCCACCGCGCAGCCGCGTGAAGCCCATCAGCGTCGAGAGCAGCGTGGTCTTGCCCACGCCGTTGCGGCCCAGCAGCGCCAGGCTGTCGCCAGCGCCGAGCGTCAGGTCGATCCCGTCGAGTACCACCGCTTCGCCATAGCCAGCGCTGACGGATTCAAGTCGGAGCAACTCATCCATGGGCGGCCACCCCGAGATACACCTCGCGCACGCGCGGATCGGCAGCGATCTCGGCTGGCGTGCCCTCGGTCAGCACGCGGCCCGCCACCAGCACGGTGATGCGTTCGGCGAATCGGAAGACCAGATCCATGTCGTGCTCGATAAAGACGATGGTGATATCGCGCGGCAAAGCGGCGATAACCGCGAACAGTTCAGCGCTCTCCCCTGCAGGGATGCCAGCGGCAGGCTCATCGAGCAGCAGGATCGTCGGCCGCGTGGCCAGTGCCAGCGCCATCTCCAGCAGGCGCTGCTTGCCGTAGGGCAACGCACGCGTTTCCCCATCCGCATCGCGGTCGAGCCGCAGCATGGCCAGCACGCCCATCGCCTCGTCCACCAGCGCCGTCTGCGACGCCACCGTGCGTGACCAGATGCCCGATGCGCCTGCACGCTCGGCCACGGCCAGCACCACCGATTCCAGCACCGTCAGCCCCGGAAACAGCGTATTGATCTGGAACGTGCGCGTCATGCCGAGCTTCACCCGTGTGTGCTGCGGCAGCTTTGTGATGTCCCGATCGCCAAGCCAGATGCGCCCCGCCGTCGGCGCCAGCGCGCCAGTCAGCAGGTTGATGAACGTGGTCTTGCCCGCGCCATTGGGCCCGATCAGCGCATGGCGCGAGCCCGGCGCAAATGTCAGCGAGACATCGCTATTGGCGGCAAACGCGCCCCAGGATTTGCAGAGGCCCTCGGTTCGCAAGGTGGCGGTCATGCATCGGCTCCCTGGTTTCCTGCGATGCGGCGTCGCGCGGCCATCCGCTCGCGGACCGTACTGACAGCGCCCATCACCCCACCCTTCGCAAACAGCACCATGAGCACCAGCAGCAGGCCGATCCAGAACTGCCAGTAGACCGGATTGATGCCGGACAGCACATCCTGCGCAATCATGAACAGCGCCGCGCCGATCAGTGCCCCGTAGAGCCGTCCCGTGCCGCCCAGTACCAGCATCACCAGCAGCTCCGCCGAGCGCGGAAATCCTAGTACATCCATGCCGACGAACTGCGTGGTCTGCGCCAGCAGCCCGCCCGCCACACCCGCGATGGCCGCCGCCAGCGTGAACACGGCGCGCAAGCGTCCCGGCACGTTGGTGCCGATGGCCGGCATGCGTCGTGCGCCCTCCCGGATGCCGCGCAGCGACAGTCCGAATGGCGAGGACACGATGCGCCGCACCAGCAGAAACATGACGAACAGCACGGCGAGGCTGTAGAGATACGCCGTCTTGCCGAACAGGTCGAACTCGAACACGCCAAGCACGCGATCCATCGTCACGCCCGACAATCCATCGACGCCGCCAGTCAGAAACGCGGCCTTGTTGGCGGCCTCGAACAGCATCAGGCCAATGCCGAGCGTGACCATCAACCGCGTCAGGTCGCCGCCGCGGATCACCAGGAAGCTGCACAGCCATCCCGCCAAGGCCGCCACCGCCGCTGCGGCCAGCAGTCCGCTCAATGGTTCGCCCCAGCCGTGCGCGGCAAGCAGACCTGCGGTATAGGCGCCGAGTCCGAAGAACGCGGCATGGCCCAGCGAGACGATGCCCGCATAGCCGAGGATCAAGTCCAGCGACAACGCGAATAGTCCAACAATCAGAATCTGACTGCCGAGAATCAGGTAGCCGGGCAGCGCGAAGAACGCCACCACGGGAATGAGCCAGAACACGAACTCGGCCGGATGCCAGCGGCCATTGGGCAAGCGGTGCGATGTCATGCGGCTCGCCTCCCGTAAAGCCCGGCCGGAAACGCCACGAGCAGCAGCACCATCATCGCGTAGATCACGAAAGCCCCGATTTCAGGCACGTAGTATTTGCCCGCCACATCGGCCACGCCCAGCACCATGGCCGCCACCAGCGATCCTCGGATGCTGCCCGCGCCGCCCACCGCTACCACCAGCAGGAAATACACCATGTACTTGAGCGGGAAGGTGGGATCGAGACCGAGGACGTCGATGCCCAGTCCGCCGCCCAACCCTGCCAGTCCCGAGCCCAGCGCAAAGGTCAGGCTGAAGACGCGATCCACGTCGATACCCAGCCCGCGTGCGGCCTGCTGGTGATCCACGGCGGCGCGCACCTGGGCGCCGAAGCGCGTCCGCGCCACGAGCCATCCCAGCGCCAGCGTGATGGCGATCACGACGGCCAGCAGGAATAGCCGGTAGGCGCCCAGTTCCAGTCCGGCCACCTTGACCTGTCCGATCAGAAAATCCGGCAACTGCACCGGCTGCTGCGAGGGTCCGAACCACCACGTGGCGCCAGCCATCGCCATGAACGTCAGCCCGATCGAGAACAGCACCTGATCCAGATGGCTGGCGCGGTAGAGACGCCGATAAAGCGTGCGCTCCAGCAACCCGCCTACGAGCGCCGCACCCACGAAGGCAATCGGCAGTGCGGCCAGGAACGGCACGCCCAGGCGGTTCATCGCCACCACGGAGAGATAGCCGCCGAGCATGGCAAACGCACCGTGCGCGAGGTTGACGAAATTCATCAACCCCATCGTCACGGACAGGCCGATGCTGATCAGGAATAGCAGGCTGCCGTATGTCACACCATCGAACAGCACGCCGGGCAAGCTCGATAACACGATCCGGTCCTTGTGAAGGGAGGGAATGCAGGGGATGGAAAGGTGCCGGGATTGTTCAGTGTGCGCCGCTTTTTTGCAATGGGGCGAGACCCGGCCCGGGCGTCGCGCCCAGTGCCGCGTCCGCAGTGGGTTCCGGCGCGGCATTTCGGTTTACATCGTTCCATGCACGCGCTATGGTCAGCGCAATCGACCGCCGGGAATCGCCATGCCAAGCCAACACCGTTGCATCGACCGCCGCACCTTCATGGGGTTGACCGCCGCACTGGCCACGCTGCCCGCGGGCCAGGCCCTGGCCGCCGCCGCGCAGGCCGCAACGGTGGAAGCGCCGCTGCGCCGCAAGATCCCCGGCACCAACGAGTCTCTGCCCGTGATCGGCATGGGCACGGCCGATACCTTCAACGTGGGGCGTGGCGCCGAGGAACGCGGTGCGCAGGCCGAGGTGCTGGCCATGCTGCTCCAGCGCATTCCCCATCCCGTGGTGGATACCGCGCCGAGCTACGGCAGTGCCGAGACCGTGACCGGAGACCTGCTGCAAGCCGTGCAGGCACGCGGCAAGGTGTTCCTGGCCACCAAGGTCTCGACCAACGCGGTCAATACCATGGCGCAATTCACCGAATCGCGCGTGGCGCTGCAGTCCGACAGCGTGGATTTGCTGCAGGTGCATAACCTGATCGACTGGCGCGAGAACCTGAAACTTCTGCGCCAATGGAAGGACCAGCGCAAGACGCGCTATATCGGCATTACCCATTACCGTGAGGACGCGCACCAGCAACTGGCCGACATCCTGCGCGCCGAGAAGGTGGACTTCCTGCAGGTCAATTATTCGCTGGCCGAGCGCAACGCCGAGAAAACACTGCTACCGCTCTGCCAGGAGCGCGGCGTGGCGGTGCTGATCAATCGCCCGTTCCAGGACGGCCGGCTGTTTGCCGCCGTCAAGGGCAAGCCGGTGCCCGACTGGGCTGGCGAAATTGACTGCCAGTCCTGGGGCCAGTTGTTCCTCAAGTTCATCATCAGCCATCCCGCGGTGACAGCGGCGATTCCCGCGACATCCAAGCCGAAAAACATGGCCGACAACCTCGGCGCAGCGTTCGGGCGTATGCCGGACACTCGCGAGCGTGCCCGCATCGCAGCGGCGCTGGCGTGACTGCATGACTATCTGACACGACTGTCGGCATGCCTCCGCCCGACAACCTCGATCCCCCGCCCTCCCCGCGCACCGGTCGCCTGCTCGGCGTGCGCGCCGGTGAGATGCCAGCGGTCATCGCCGCCTTCCTGTTCTTCTTCTGCCTGTTCGCGAGCTACTTCATGCTCCGCCCCGTGCGCGAGACGATGGGGATCGCCGGTGGCGTGAAGAATCTGCAATGGCTGTTCACGGCCACCTTTGTGGTGATGCTCGTGGCGATTCCGTTCTACGGCGCATGCTGCAAATGGCTGCCACGCCGGCGCTTCGTGCCGTGGGTCTACGCGTTCTTTGTCGCCAACCTGCTTGGCTTTGCCTTTGCCACGCGCGCGATGCCCGACAACGTCTGGCTGGCGCGCGTGTTCTATGTCTGGCTGTCGGTGTTCAACCTGTTCGTGGTGTCGGTGGCGTGGAGCCTGATGGCCGATGTGTTTCGCCCCGAGCAGGCGCGCCGCCTGTTCGCGCTGATCGCGGCGGGTGCCAGTGCAGGCGGGCTCGCCGGTCCGGTGCTCGGCGGCTGGCTGGTCGGCAGCATCGGCCTGACCGGATTGATGCTGCTCTCTGCCGCGCTGCTCGCCGCCACGCTGCCGGGCACGGGCTACCTGTTCGGCTGGCGACGCCGGCACGGTGCAGGCGCCATCGATACCACGCAGGCGATGGACCCTTCCGAGCCAGTGGGCGGAGGATTGTGGGCCGGGCTGATGCTGGTGGCGCGCTCGCGCTATCTGCTGGGCGTGGGCCTGTTCGTGATCCTGCTGGCAACGGCAAGCACCTTCCTGTATTTCGAGCAGGCGCGGCTGGTGGCCGAGGCATTTCCATCGCGCCAGCAGCAGACGCAGGTCTTCAGCGCGCTCGATGCGACGGTGCAGGCGCTGACCATCCTCGTGCAGGTCTTCTTCTCGGGCCGCGTGGCGCGCCGCTACGGCGTGAGCGCATTGCTGACGCTCGTGCCCCTGGCGGTGGCCGGCGGCTTCCTGCTGCTCGCGATGTGGCCCACGTTCGCCGTGCTGGCCGGCGTGATGATCCTGCGGCGCGTGGGCGAATACGCGATGCTGCGGCCCGGCCGCGAGATGCTGTTCACGGTGGTGGACCCCGAGACCAAGTACAAGGCCAAGAATGTCATCGACACGGCGGTCTACCGTGCGGGCGATGCCGTGAGCGCGTGGGTCAAGACCGCCATCGACGCGCTCTCGGGCCACCCCGCCACGGTGGCGCTGGCCGGTGCGATGCTGGCACTGGCCTGGGCGTGGCTCGGCTGGTGGCTGGGCCGGCGCCACGAAGGACAATTGCCGACTACCGAAAACGCCGCGCCCCCTGCCACACCACGCACGACAGTCAGCCGATAATCGCTCATCCGTCTGGCCGCATCCCGCCGTTGCCCGTATAGTCTTGGCCTGTCGGCGGAAGGCGTGCCACGCACGCCTTCGCCCCACCTCATTCGCACAGGAGTTGCCCCATGAAGACCAAAGCCGCCATTGCCTGGAAAGCCGGCGCCCCGCTCACCGTCGAAGAGGTGGATCTCGATGGCCCGCGCGCAGGCGAGGTACTCGTCGAAATCAAGGCCACGGGCATCTGCCACACCGACTACTACACGCTCTCCGGCGCGGACCCCGAAGGCATCTTCCCGGCCATCCTGGGCCACGAAGGCGCGGGCATCGTCACGGACGTCGGCCCCGGCGTGACCTCGCTTAAAGCCGGCGATCACGTCATTCCGCTCTACACGCCGGAATGCCGCCAGTGCAAGTTCTGTCTCTCGCGCAAGACCAACCTGTGCCAGGCCATCCGCTCGACGCAGGGCAAGGGCCTGATGCCCGATGGCACGTCGCGCTTCTCCATCGACGGCAAGCCGATCTTCCACTACATGGGCACGTCGACCTTCGCCAACCACATCGTGGTGCCGGAAATCGCGCTGGCCAAGATTCGTCCTGACGCACCGTTCGACAAGGTCTGCTACATCGGCTGCGGCGTGACCACGGGCGTGGGCGCCGTGCTGTTCACGGCCAAGGTGGAAGCGGGTGCCAACGTGGTGGTGTTCGGCCTCGGCGGCATCGGCCTGAACGTGATCCAGGCGGCCAAGATGGTGGGCGCCGACAAGATCATCGGCGTGGACCTGAACCCGGGCCGCGAAGCCATGGCACGCAAGTTCGGCATGACGCATTTCATCAACCCGAAGGATGTGGAAAACGTAGTGGACGCCATCGTGCAACTGACCGATGGCGGCGCCGACTACTCGTTCGAATGCATCGGCAACACGCAAGTCATGCGCCAGGCGCTGGAGTGCTGCCACAAGGGCTGGGGCAAGTCGATCATCATCGGCGTGGCCGAAGCGGGCGCGGAAATCTCCACGCGCCCGTTCCAGCTGGTCACGGGCCGCGAATGGAAGGGCTCGGCCTTTGGCGGCGCACGCGGCCGCACGGATGTGCCGAAGATCGTGGACTGGTACATGGAAGGCAAGCTGAACATCGACGACCTGATCACGCACACGCTGCCGCTGGATCGCATCAACGAGGGCTTCGACCTGATGAAGCGCGGCGAGTCGATCCGCTCCGTGGTGCTGTACTGAGGATCGGCCCATGGAACTGCTGAGCGAACACGGCTGCCACGGCGGCGTCCAGCGCTTCTACCAGCACCAGTCGGCGGCCATCGGGCTGCCGATGCGGTTCTCGGTGTTCCTGCCGCCGCAGGCACTGGTGCCGGGCGCGAAGGCGCTGCCGACGCTGTTCTACCTGGCCGGCCTGACGTGCACCGAAGAAACGTTCATGATCAAGGCCGGCGCACAGCAGTTCGCAACCGAGCACGGCCTGATCCTCGTGGCGCCCGATACCAGCCCACGCGGCGCCCACGTGCCCGGCGAGGCCGATGCATGGGACTTCGGCGCAGGAGCCGGCTTCTACGTCGATGCCACCGAAGCGCCGTGGCGCATGCACTGGCGCATGGAGAGCTATGTGGCTGACGAACTGTTTCACCTCGTCACCGCGGAACTGCCTGCGGACCCCGCGCGTGTCGGCATCTTCGGCCACTCGATGGGCGGCCACGGCGCACTGGTGCTCGCCCAGCGCTACCCGCAACGCTTCCGCTCGGTGTCGGCCTTCGCACCCATCGCTGCACCATCGCAGTGCCCGTGGGGCGTGAAAGCCTTCACGGGCTATCTCGGCGAAGACCGCAACCGATGGGCCCAGCACGACGCGACGACGTTGATGGCCGCGCAGGCTTCGGCACCCTTCCCTGCGGGCATCCTGATCGACCAGGGACTGGCGGACAAATTCCTGGCCGAGCAGCTTTATCCGGAAGCGTTCGAAGCGGCTTGCGCCAAAGTAGGCCAGCCCCTGACGCTACGGCGCCATGCAGGCTACGACCACGGGTATTACTTCATCTCGACGTTCGTGGCCGACCATGTGCGGCATCACGCGGAAAGGCTTTGAAGCGTTTTAGCTCCCCTCTCCCGCGAAGTGGGAGAGGGGTTGGGGGAGAGGGCCAGAGGGCCTGCTTGCCAGCCACATCGCAAGTTGAACCGCTTGCCCTCTCCCCTGCCCCTCTTCCGGAGGGAGAGGGGAAAAACCGGGCCCTTACTTCAACTGGCCAAGAAACTCCTCGGCCATTTCGAGACATTCCTCGTAACTTCGCCAGTACTCACGCCTACGGATCAGTGAGAACTGATCCCGCATCAGATCGGGACGCGCTTTCAGTCGGGTGATGAATGCATCGGCGTACTTGAGCAGGTACGGTGCGGCACATCGCAGTGGTTGTGGATCTGCCTCGATAACGACCGCGAGATCGAAGAGATCTCGGGCAGTACCGCTGTATCCCCGATGGAACAGCTTCTTGGCCACGATTTCGGCCGCTGTCTCGACACGCACCTCTCGCCCCATGATCTCCCATATCTCATACGGGTTCTCAGTCAGGTTTGTGGCGGCCACGATATCGATCTCGCCTTCGGGCAACCTCAGGCGGATGTAGTTGGCCTGTTCGATATAGTCGTCGCTAATGGACTCCGCTATGGCACTGAGGCGGGGATTCACGTAGCCGAGGTACTGAGGATCCCGGACGAAGAGATCGATGTCATAGGACAGCCGATGCTGGTATCGCAGCATCAACACCGTTCCGCCACCAAAGGTCCAGAATGGTTCAACTCCGCCATGCGTCCTGACCTCATCCATCAGGGTGAACGCATGAGGAAACAGCGCCTCCCACGCTTCCCCCATCAGCGGTTGCACTCTCATTTCCACAACCCATCACGTGTAGCGGAAGTCGATGCGGCGAGACGATGCAGATTCCGCCAGATCTCTGCCGGCTTGCGGTTGTGCCTCGCTGCAACTTCTGCCACAGCTTTCACAATCAGTTGCAGCGGCGCTTCATCGAGAACCTGCGCGACATGGGCACGATAGCCCTGCGGGGTTTCCCCCGTGGCGAGCGCGGCGTCGAGCAGCTCAGGCGTGAAATCCCCGGAGTAACTCACGTTCGCGCCTAGCGCTGCCATTCGGAGCGCATTGGGAGGTTTGCCGGCCGCTGCGCGCGCGACATCGGGATCATCGATAGAGATGGAAAGTCCCAATACGTCGAGTAACCGAACGAGATTCTCCAGCGTAACGTTCACCGTTCCGCGTTCAATGCCATTCAAGGTTTGCCGGGATAGCCCAGCCAGATCAGCGAGGCGCTGCTGGGAAATGCCGAGCGACTGCCGTTTGCGTTGGATAGCAAGCATAAGTGCCGATAGGTGCATAGCTCAGGGGCGACTTGCAGTTTTTTGTCAAGTATAGTTGACAAAAAATTCTATGCAAGTCTGCCTCAGGTTAGCGCCACGGCAGTCGCGTTACTCCCCTCTCCCGCGAAGTGGGAGAGGGGTTGGGGGAGAGGGCCAGAGGGCCTGCTTGCCAGCCCATCGCAAGTTGAACCGCTTGCCCTCTCCCCTGCCCCTCTCCCGGAGGGAGAGGGGAAAAAACAATCAGGAAGGGTAGTCTCAAGCCACTCGCCGCAACTGCCTGGCCGACGCCCCGAACAACGGCGCCGCGCGATCTACCGCGAGCTTGATGCGTTCCGCGAGCGCGCCGTTGCCAATCGCATAGCCATCGAAATCCGCAGTCGACGCATACACCCCGATCGGCAACGTCAATGCCTGCAGGAAGCCGAACAGCGGTCGCAACTGGTGTTCGAGCACCAGCGCATGGCGGTCACTGCCGCCGGTGGCGGCCAGCAGCACGGGCTTGTCGGCCAATGCGTTCATGCCGACCAGGTCGAACAGATGCTTGAAGTGTCCGGGGAACGAGCCGCGATATACCGGCGCGGCGGCGATCACGAGGTCGGCGGATTCGATGGCGGCGATCTGCGCCTCGATGTCAGCGGGAAGTTCGTCGCGGCTCAGTGAGGCCCCCAGCGGTCGGGCGATCTCGCTCAGGTCAACGATCTGCGTATCGAGCACGAGCCGCTGTTCCAGTTCGGCAAGCAGCGCCTGGATCAGCACCAGCGTGCGCGACGGTTGATGGGCGCTGCCGTTGACGGCGACGACTTTCAGGGGCGTGGACACGATTTCTATCTCCGGCTTCATCGAATAAACATGGGCGACCCTCACCATAAACGCCCCGCCCGGTCCACGCGAACGAAGCAATTCATCTATCCATAGATGCAAAAACGGCAGCCACGCGGGCTGCCGTTCTCACATCGGGTAAAAAGTGGCGTTCGTTCAGCTTAGAACGACGGCACCATTGCGCCCTTGAACTGGGTCTTCATGAACTGGCGCACTTCCTCGGACTGATAGGCGGCCACGAGCTTCTTGACCCATGGCTTGTCCTTGTCCTGCGTACGCACGACGATGATGTTGGCGTACGGGCTGTGGATGTCTTCCAGGCCGATGGCGTCCTTGGTGGGCTGCAGGCCACCTGCCAGCGCGTAGTTCGTATTGATCACCGCAGCGGCCACGTCAGGCAGCGCACGGGCCAGCTGGGCGGCGTCCAGTTCCACGATCTTGAGCTTCTTCGGGTTCTCGGCGATATCCAGCGGCGTGGCGTTCACGCCATTCGTGCCCACGCCGGCCTTCAGCTTGATCACGCCTTGCGCGGCCAGCAGCAGCAACGCACGGTTCTCGTTCGACGGATCGTTCGGCACGGCCACCTTGGCGCCCTGCGGCAAGTCCTTCGGCGACTTCAGGTTCTTGGAATAGATGCCGAGCGGCGAGATGTAGGTGTAGCCCACGCTGACCATCTTGTAGCCGCGCTGCTTGATCTGGCTGTCGAGGTAAGGCTGGTGCTGGAAGCTGTTGGCGTCGAGATCGCCGGCATCCAGCGCGGCGTTGGGCTGCACGTAGTCGTTGAATTCCACGATCTTCACGTTCAGGCCATTCTTCTTGGCCACCTTCTGCACCACCTGCCAGACTTCGGCATCGGGGCCGCCAACAGTACCAAGGCGAACCGTCTGTTCCTGTGCCGAGGCAGACCCGGCAGCCATCACGCCAAGCGCCACGGTAGCGGCAGCCAGCGTCTTCGTGATCGAGAGCATTTTCATCGTTCTATATTCCTGGGAATCGAGGAGTACGGCCCGTCCCTCTGTGTGGATGGCCGGTGGGCCACACCGGATAAGGGGCGGCCGAGGCGAGAGCTTACCCTAATGCCTACGCGCGATTGCGGATCGACCGCTTCGTGGCGCACACTACACCGCCGGACTGACAGACCGGACTGCACGGATCAATGTAGCAGACAAACCAACAAGAAGACGTCTGGAAGCCACGCGTGGTCAATCAAGAGCGATACAGGGTGACGGTGCCGATGGGCGAGAGACTTCAGATTCTATGGGATGACGGGGAGCGCGTTTTCTCGCGCGGGCCGGATCAGGCAGAAGGCAGCGACCACTATTTCCTCTACGCGCATTCCGCCACCGAGCACCCCTTGCCCGCCAGCCTGGCCCGCTTTGCTCACGAGTTTGGCCTGAAAGACGCGCTCGATGCCACGTGGGCAGTGCGTCCGCTGAAGCTGACGCGCGCCGATGGCCGTACTGTGCTGACGCTCGAAGACCCGGGCGGCGAACCGCTGTCCCGGCTGGTCGGCTCGCCCATCGATACCGGAGACTTCCTGCGCACCGCCGTCGGCATTGCCGCCGCACTCGCCAAGCTCCACCAGCATGGCCTGGTTCACAAGGATCTCAAGCCCACCCACATCCTGGTGAACTGCGCCGACGGCCGCGTGCGGCTGACCGGATTCGGCCTCACCACACGCCTGCCCCGCGAACGGCAGGCGCCTCAACCGCCCGAGACGATCGCCGGCACGCTGGCCTATATGGCACCGGAACAGACAGGCCGGATGAATCGCTCGATAGATTCCCGCAGCGACCTTTATGCGCTGGGCGTCACGCTTTACCAGATGCTGACCGGTGCGCTGCCGTTCACGGCAACCGACGCGATGGAATGGGTGCATTGCCATATCGCCCGCACCCCGGTGCCGCCTGGCTTGCGCGCAAACGTGCCTGCCGTGGTGTCGAACATCGTCATGAAGCTGCTGGCCAAGACGGCGGAGGATCGCTACCAGACGGCTGCGGGCGTGGCGCACGACCTTCAACGCTGCCTGGCGGACTGGCAGCGTCAGCACCGCATCGACGATTTTCCGCTGGACGAGCATGGCACGCCGGATCGCCTGCTGATTCCCGAGAAACTGTACGGTCGCGAGCGCGACGTCAACCGGCTCTGCGCCACCTTTGCGCGCGTCGTGCAGAGCAGCGTGCCGGAACTGGTTTTGGTCTCTGGATATTCCGGCATTGGCAAGTCATCGGTGGTCAACGAATTGCACAAGACGCTGGTAGCGTCGCGCGGCCTGTTCGCTTCCGGAAAGTTCGACCAGTACAAGCGTGACATCCCCTACGCTACGCTGGTGCAGGCATTTCGAAGCCTGGTGCGGTCACTGCTTGGCAAGCCCGATGCCGAACTCGCCGTCTGGCGCGATGCGTTGCTGGAAGCGCTGGCCCCCAATGCGCGACTGATGACAGACCTGATTCCGGAACTGAAGCTGATCATCGGAGAGCCGCCGCCGGTGCCGGAACTGGAGCCGCAGCAGGCGCAGCGCCGCTTCCTGCTGCTGTTCCGTCGCTTCATCGGCGTGTTCGCCCGGCCGGAACATCCGCTCGCCCTCTTCCTCGACGATCTGCAGTGGCTCGATGCGGCCACGCTGGACCTGATCGAGAGCCTGCTGACGGACCCTGATCTGCGTCACGTGCTGCTGATCGGCGCCTATCGCGATAACGAAGTGGATGCATCTCATCCGCTGTCGCGCAAGCTGCGGGCCATCCGCAGCGCGGGCGGCCGGATCGAGGACATCACGCTGGCGCCGCTGGGCACCGCCGACATCCAGCAGATGATTGCGGAGGCACTGCATCGCGACCCCGAACACATCGCGCCGCTGGCGCAACTGGTGGAAGAAAAGACCGGCGGCAATCCGTTCTTCGTGCTCCAGTTCCTGCAGGCCCTGGTCGAGGAAGACCTGCTAACGTTCGACCATGACGCGCGCGCCTGGCGCTGGCAGACCGATCGCATTCACGCCAAGGGCTACACCGACAACATCGTGGACCTGATGGTCGGCAAGCTGGCCCGCCTGCCGGCACAGACGCAGCAGGCATTGCAGCAACTGGCCTGCCTGGGCAACGCCGCCGATCTGTCGGATTTATCGACCGTACTGGGTACCGACGATACACAGACGCATGCCGTGTTGTGGGAAGCCATTCGCCAGGAACTGCTCGAACGGCAGGACGATGCCTACGCGTTCGTACACGACCGCGTGCATGAAGCCGCCTACTCGCTGATTCCGGAAGACACCCGTGCGGAAGCCCATCTGCGGATTGGCCGCTTGCTTGCTGCACGGATTCCGGCAGCGCGGCACGAGGAAGCAATCTTCGACATCGTCGGGCAGCTCAATCGCGGCGCGACGCTGATCACCGAATGGCCGGAGCGGGAGCAACTGGCAGCGTTCAATCTGGTGGCCGGACGGCGCGCCAAGGCATCCACCGCCTACGGCTCGGCGCTCGCCTATGTCACCACGGGTGCCGAACTCTTGCGTGACGAATGCTGGGAACGCCAGCATGAATTGATGTTCGCGCTGGAGTTGGACCGTGCCGAGTGCGAGTTCCTGACGGGACAACTGCCCCGCGCCGAAGCACGGCTGGCGGCGCTGTCCAGACGGGCCATCACCACGGTCGAGCGTGCGCGCGTGGCATGCTGGCAGATGAACCTGTACCTGATTCTTGCCCGATGCGATACGGCTGTGGCCGCGTGCCTGGACTTTCTTCGTAGCGTGGGCATCGAGTGGTCACCCCATCCCGATGGTGCCATGGTACGCAGCGAGTACGACGGCATCTTTGCCAGGTTGGGCGACCGGCAGATCGAGGATCTGATCGATCTGCCGCCGATGAAGGACGCAGACGTGCTGGCCACCGTGGATGCGCTCACCACGCTGCTCGCGCCGGCGGTGCTCACCGACAGCAACCTCGCGTGCCTGACGATCTGCAAGGCCATCAACTTGAGTCTTGCACACGGACACGGCGATGCATCCTGCGTGGCGTACACCAACTTTCCCCGCTTTGCCGGACGGCTGTTTGGCGACTATCAGCCGGGATTCGCCTTCGGCCGGCTCGGCCGCGAACTGGTGGAACGTCGTGGCCTCGAACGATACGAAGCCAATACACGTCATTCGTTTTCGATCTTTGTCGCACACTGGACGCAACCGTTGCGCGGCTGCCTGGATCAGCTGCGCCACGTGTTCGACACGGCCAACCGGATCGGGGACATCCCGTTTGGCGCGTTCTCCTGCAACTGCCAGGTATCGAACCTGCTCTTTATCGGCGAACCGCTGCCCGAGGTGCAACGCGAGGCCGAACTTGGCCTGGCATTCGCCAGGAAAGTGCAGTTCGGCATCGTCGTCGCGTTTCTGGAGAGCCAGCTCGCACTGATCCGGATGCTCCGCGGTGCAACGCCGGCATTCGGCAGGCTGGACAACGAACCATACAGTGAAGCGCATGCCGAGCAGCATCTGGCGCAGCCGTCACTGGAGATTGCGGCCTGCTGGTACTGGGTCCGCAAGCTGCAAGCGCGCTATCTCGCTGGCGACCTTGCGGCGGCCCTGGATGCCGCATCCAAGGTGCATGGGCTGCTCTGGACCACGCACGGCTTTCTCGAAGAAACCGAGTACCACTTTTATGCCGCGCTGACCCATGCTGCGCTGTGCGATACCGCACCGGCCAATCGGCGCCAACAGCATCTGGAAACACTGGTCGCCCATCATGGGGAATTACGCATCTGGGAAGCACTCTGCCCGGAGAACTTCGCCAGCCACACCATGCTGGTGGGCGCCGAAATCGCCCGCCTGGACGGCCGGTTGATTGACGCCGAGTTGCTCTACGAGCAGGCCATCGACACGGCAAGGCAAAACAGTTTCATCCACGTCGAAGCCCTTGCCAATGAACTCGCGGCAGGCTTCTTTGCGCAGCGGCATCTTGAAAAGATCGCGCGCGTGTACCGGCAGGATGCACGCTACGCCTATCTGCGCTGGGGCGCCGATGGCAAGGTTCGGCAGCTCGAAGCGGCCCATCCGCACCTGCGCACGGAGGCCGCCGCACTTCGCCCGACCAGCACGATGGCAGCGCCGGTCGAGCATCTTGACCTCGCCACGGTCATCAAGGTGTCGCAAGCCACTTCCGGGGCCATCGTCCTGGACGAACTGATCGACATGGTGATGCGCACGGCCATCGAGCAGGCGGGCGCGGAACGGGGTCTGCTGATCCTGTCTGGCGAGGATGCGCACCGCATTGCCGCAGAAGCCACCACCGGCGCCGACGGCATCGCGCTGCGCATCCACGATTTGCCCGTGAGCGCGGCCACGTTGCCGGAGTCTGTGCTCTACCACGTGCTGCGCACCCATGAGCACGTGGCGCTCGACGACGCACTGACAGATCCCCTGTTCGCGACAGATCCGTACATCCGCCAGCATCGCGTGCGATCGGTACTGTGCCTGCTGCTGGTGAGCCACGCCAAGCTGACCGGCGTGCTCTACCTGGAGAACAACCTGGCGCCGCGTGCCTTCAGC
>Ga0102589_1001372_pt1 | contig 33974 bp, 32 predicted proteins | sample AraplaMF_Col_mLB_FD_76858 | JGI IMG/M metagenome (GOLD analysis project Ga0102589, IMG submission 76858) | Arabidopsis root microbial communities from the University of North Carolina, USA - plate scrape MF_Col_mLB | ecosystem: Host-associated > Plants > Roots > Endosphere | place: USA...
AATGCTTATCGCTAAAGTAAATGGTAGGAGCAGTTTCTTTTAAGTCTGCAGTAAAGATTTTCCCTTTGATTCCTACTTGTTCAAATACCTCCTTAAATTTTTTAATTAAAGTGACCCTCCTACCAGAGCTAGTAAACAAAATGTTCATTTTATTCCCCCCCATGCTCGATTCCCCCCTTAAAAACTGGCATAGTCACATGCTTATTATTTGTTATCCCTTCCGATTTTAAAACCTTACTAAAAGTTAGATATAAAATTTTCAAATCTAAAAGAAAACTTTGATTCTCAACATACCATACATCTAATTTAAATTTCTCATCCCATGAGATACTATTTCTTCCATTAATTTGAGCCCATCCAGTGATTCCGGGTTTAACATTATGCCTTTTAGCTTGCTCTTGCGAATATAAAGGCATATATTCCATTAATAATGGTCGAGGGCCCACCAAACTTAATTGACCTTTTAGCACATTTATTAATTGTGGTAATTCGTCCAAACTATATTTCCTCAGGAATTTTCCAACTTTAGTTAATCTAGCGTAATCTGGTAAGAGCTCCCCGCTATTATCTCGCTCATTGGTCATCGTACGAAATTTATAAAGATAAAAGGGTTTTCCATGTAACCCTGGACGTTGTTGTCTAAATAAAATAGGTGATCCTATCTGGGTTTTAACTATAATTGCTACTAAAAGAATAATGAAAAAAAAGCAAATTAATAATAATAAAGAAATAAAGATATCCAACAGTCTCTTCATTACCAATCATTCCCCCATCTTAAATTATTACAAATGCTTTTCCAAAGTGAAATAATATATAAAGTATTCATTACGGATTGAAATCAAGTATTTTCAAGTTGTAAGTAAAGAATTGTATTCAATTTTTCTTTACTTATCACCTGCAAACATTTTCTTTAGTACACAACTTTAAAACTTAATAAGTAGAAGAAAGCAATACACATAGGTGCAAAATATATTTTCCAAATGCTTATCCAAGAGACTATTACACACTGTAAAAATCTCAAAAAGTATATTCACAAAAACAATTTTATAAACAACGCTTAATAGTATAAAAAAACATTTATTATTAAAACATTCTCCTACTCACTATTTTTTAGTATGCAGTTAACGTAATAACAAAAAGCTATTATGTTTATAAAAAACATAATAGCTTTTCTCTTTTCTATAGTAGTAACTAAAAGTCAATAAGCATATTATCTATTAGGAATTAGACTATTTCGAATGATTACATTGGACAAAACCCTTCCATGTACCATTATATAATACTTTATAGACATATTTATTAAGAGCCACTCTACTTCATTTCTCATAACTTTTTGAAACTATTCAAATTTAATTATCACCATGCATTAATTTGAATCGATTACACCATTAACAATATTTCCTTGTAAAAATTCCCTCCCCGTAATTGTAATTTTCGCATTATTTAACACGTTATTTTGAATTACTACTTGAGGTGTACTACTCGTTGTTCTATTATCTATCCCAACTTGCATCAAATTTGTGGAATTTATAATATTATTTTGAATTATCACTTGCTTACCAGTAAACGCTGCATCCAAAACAATAATAGCTCTCTGAAGAGTATCATTTGTAATTTTTATAGTATTTCCCCTTAACACTATTTCATCAGATACATTTTGAATATTTAAGACCGTACCATTTGGTTTTTCTATATGACAATCTATCATCTTGAATGCTTTGAGGTTATTCACTGTAAATAACGTGTTATTTCTATCTATACTAAAGAACTTGCAACCTTTTAATTCTAAAGTGCTTCCTGTACTTGCTATCCCCAAAAAGATTACATCCTTAAAAAAGCAATTTGTATACGTCCCTGCAACTAGGGTTGGGGGTTTAACATTATTAAATATAATATTTTCAAATATCCATCCTGATTTAACTGTTCCTACTGGTACATAATTTAAATACAAAACGTCTTGTCCTTCAAATATACAATTTGAGATAGTTTGCGGTTCATTTTTCAGCTCTAATGTCCACTGATACAATGATGACAAGGAATTAAGTTTATCTGTATCGTTTATAAAACGACAGGAATCAACTTTAACCGCATATGGAAAGGGAGTATCAATAATCATTTTACTATTAGAAAAAACATTATCCGATATATTAATAGATCGATTTACATATACACCTTGAACATTTACTTGCGCTCCGTATACATAATTATTGGAAAAAATAACATCTCCTAACAAAGAGACCTTGGTTAATCGGATATTATTCCCTGTTACGATTACCCTATCTGCACCACCATTAATAGACAACCCAACATAAGCATTTGTAATGGTATTCATAATAGAATTATTCGATATATAGATAAATTTCCCATTTACAACAATAATATTATAATTTTTATTATCATGAAAATTATTTCTTTCAATATATATATATTGATTTAAATCATATCCATCTTCAATATCTAGTCCACTTTGTGGATTGGTACCTGCGATGTGATGAATATCATTATCTCGAATATATACATTCTTTGCCCCACATACACTAATCCCTTGTCTACGGCAATCATGTAAATTACATTTTTCTATATAAGTATATTGCGAAAAAGAAGGTACCCGAACATTTATTAAACAATTTGCAGGAGCAGGAACATTCCCCTGATGCAAAACAACTTTAGCATAACTTGCTCCATTAGGGACTTCTACTTCATCAAAGAATTGTACATTGGTTTTTGAAGATAAAAATATATTGTTTGAAGTGTAAAAAATGACATCATAATAATCGCATTTTATTTCAGAACCCAATGCTCCAAATCCATTTCCATATAATCCAAAGTAACCATACTTTACAATAGCCACTTGGTTCATATCAATTTGCAAATTGGAACGTATCTTTGTTGTACTACTTACCAATGAACCATCTGTTGTATTAATTGCTCCCTGTTCAAATGAACTTGCTAATGCTGTAGGAAAAGGTGAAATCTGCCCAAAAGTACTGTTCAGTGTAATGGCATCTCCTGTACAATCTAAAATATCTAGATTATCTAAAGATACAAACCGTGTATTGTTCCCCCCATCAGCAGGTGGAGTAAAACTCCCCAATTCAATGCCGTACCCTGCCTCATGTGTTCCCCCACTAGAGTAATCATGTGTATATCTATCTCCTTGGATAATACCATTTGTTATCCTAGAATATACTTGATTTCTACGAAAACTTATAATTGCATATCCAGTCAAATTATTTGTTTCCATTTTTAATGTCGAACCGTTTAGATTCAAAGTTAAATGACTTGGTGGTTCGATGGGTGTTTGTTTATCAATCAAATATATTCCTCTAGGTAACACAACTTCCGTATAACCTTGTTGAGCCGCCCATACTAGAGCATTATTAATACCTTGGGAAGTATTGATAGCATCAGTCCCATCATTCTTAACATCCCATCTATCTAATTCTAATACATATATACTTGTAGAATTTGTAGCTTCAAATGATTTTGGAATCCATTTTAATTGCGTACTATCATAAGTTAAAATGTCATTATGAAAAGGAGGCTTGGACACCAAATCTAAATCATTCAAATTCCCAAGATTATCCCTTCTTCTCCACATCAATTCACACCTCTTTTTTGCTTTTCTACATCTTATGTTTCATAAGGTAAATTGATTGGATATAAGAGAAGTAATATCACTTTTTATTGTTTTTAGAGATCCATTATTTAGAAAGTCTTTTTACAATTCCTTTCTAAAAAGGTCTATTCTTACTAGCTGTTTTCATTTCAATACTCTTTTATTTATAACTATTTAAACTTACAATATTATTAAAAAGACACTATACTCTTTATACCTAACGCCCCTATTATTACCTACTATTATTTTCAGAACAACCTAAAATCTCTTCCGTAAATAAAGCATTTTTTACTGTGATATGGAAAAAATAAAATTATAATTTATGGATAATTATCATTCGGAAATTTCCGAGTTAATATTTTCGGCTTTATTTTTTTTATTAATATCCGGGTTAAATTAAGGAAATATCTATACTCTTCCGCCTCTTTAAATACCATCCAAAAGATCAGATTCGGAATAATCAGACACAAAATACTACGTATTGCCATGTCCATAAATATATTTATGTGAAAAATATAACCAATAAAATCCGTTGCTATAATAGAAAATAATACAAGCACTACAAACAAAATATATCTAATAAAATATACTTTTACAGATTTTTTAAAAATCATTTTAAATATAATATAAGGGTCATACCAAAAGTAAGTACATAATCTACTAATAACAGTCCCTAAAAGCACTCCTGCTATTCCTATTTGTTTCGCAAGAATTATAGAAACTACAATATTTATAATTGCCGCTATAATAGGCCTGTACTTCCCTTTTTTAAATAAACCTGTGGTTTCTCTAAACATTGTAGTTGTATTTTGCATTCCTGAAGTGAAAAAATTAAGTAATATGAAAAATAATACATACTTATTAAACACATATTCCTCACCTAACCAGATTGTTATAAAAGGATTTATCAAATTCCAAAGGCAAACTGTACAAAATCCATATATCCAAAAATTAAAAAAGTTAATTACACGAAAAATAAAATATTTTTTGTCTGCATTTTCTTTCACATTCAAATTTCCAACACTAGCAGTGATAGAATAAAACAAATAGCCTAATAAGGTATTTAATGTATTTAAGATCAACAAATAATTTGAATAAACCCCAACCCAAATAACCCCAATAAATTTCGATATAACTATATTATCTGTTGCATTAATTACTACACCACTAATTTTATATAGCAACAAGGAATACAAATTCTCAAAAAACTCATGTCTGTCTGTCTTAGATAATTTCGCATTATTTTTTTCTTTTAAAAATGGATATAATTTATTTGCCTTATTTGCAATATATACATTCTCAATTACTTTTAATGTTAATTGAGCTACCAGTACTACAATGTAATCACTAATAATTATTAATAAAACAATTTGTAATGCATTAGATATAATTATGAACAAAGTGTGTATTTTAGAAATAATATAGTTACTTTGATCAGCAATAATAATAGATTGCTTATATACAAAATAATATGATGACACTGAACTTATTAAAAATAAAAGATAGATAATGTTAATGTCTTTAATCGTAGTATCTGCATTCACTAAATGATCAAGAAATGGCAATAGAGATAACCCAATTAATAAAACTACTACTCCTATTAATCTGTATGCTTTTTGATATAAATTCATTAATGCCTGTATTTTATAAATATCCTTCTCAGCTAATGGCCTATATAAACTATATATTATAGCTGTATCAAATCCTAAATTAGCTAGGGAAAACATCAATAGTATACTTGTAAAAAGCCCATCCACACCTAAATATTCTATACCGAGTGTAATAATAAAAACAGTTCGAACAACAAATCCCATACCAATACTAATTATTTGTCCAGACAAACCGAATAAAATATTTTTTAAGGAGTTTTGTATTCTCATCGTAATACCTTCTATATTTTAGTTGTTTTGCGTACCCACTCTACTAAATTTAGCACTAATCTTCCTCTTTAAAATCGGGAAAAACTTTGTTATCCTGTATTTTAATAACGCTTTTCTTCGTTGCGCCTTGAAATCATAATCTAGAAACCAATTTAGTAAATTTTTATCTGTAATACAATCACAATTTTGTTTCATTCGCACTTGGATTAAATTCCAATACATTTCAATGAATGTATTAGTAAAAAACTTCACCTCATTATTTAAAGAAGTTTTAACGTACTGATAAAGATTACTTGGAATATTAAAACCATATTCACGAGGGTCTCTCCCTTCAGCAATAATTCCCATAATTGTTCTTAAACATTTTTCACATTTACAACAATTTTCTTCATTTTTAAAACATACCCTGATATTAACAGGTTCTTTACTACCTGAATAATGGTCCACAACAACTTTAATCTTTTCTTGCCTAGTAAGTTCGTATCCATCATGAAAGACTGTTCCAGATGCATATTTTATTTCATTATCCACAGTTGGATCAGATGCACAAGTAACTTGATATAATGGGGAATTAGAACTTGCAATGTATATACATTTTATCTTAAGTTTAAAAGCTATTGGAATAGCTGCAGATATTATTGCTAGACCATGATGCAATCCATGCCACCATGTATCGTTTAACTTTTCTCTAAAATCATGGTCAATGTTCCCTGCAATTATAAAGGTCCCATAGTTAGATTGTATAAAAATATTTTCTAGTCCATTATCCTTTACAAAATTTACGGCATTTTCTTTATCTGCCTCCCATACTTTACTACCCTCTATTTCATTTTCATGCCATCCATATTCAGTAACTAACAAAGGGTGTTTATCTTTTATTCTTATAAATGTAGTAAGTGCATCCAATCCACCACTAAATAAAGATGCCGCTTCAAGTTCCGGAATGTAAACATTATCAATAATTTCTCCTACAACCATGGATCCTTTAAATTTCACACCAGGAAACATGTTTTGATATGCATTTTTTATATTATTTAAACAAATATAAAAAGATTTATCTAATTCATTTATTACTATTGTTGAATTAGTAATCCATACAAGAGGAACTACATTCGCAACAAACGGAATAGCCAAAATACTTAAAGCGATGTCAGATACATCATAGTTATATTCAAGAAACATATGATTACTTGTCTTAAAATACTTTTGTAAATCCCCCTTAATACTAAAATAATAATCAACTCTATTATTTCTTACGACAATTTTATCGAGAATTATACTATTCATTTGAGCCTCCTAATAAATCGCCATTTTTATCACAATACATTTGTTAATTAGAGAACTGTTTTAACCATTGATTTACTACATCAAAATTCACTTGAACATCCGTGATAAACTCTGCATTTATCATTTTTTCGAGATTATTTAAATCTTCTCTATCAATCAGATTTAAATTATACGTTTCCCCCATCCCCTTAGCTCTTTCATCTATAGAGATAATTATTGCACGTTTTTTATGACGCATAGCAAATATACCGCCATGTAAACGTGTTCCAATATAATCAACGGCTGTATTTAGGATTTTTTCATATGCCTCTATAGTAGGAGATATAATTTTTATACCTTGTATACCCTCTAAAGATTTTAAATATTCAAAATCATCAGCATCTTGTATCCAAAAGTAGACATTTTCATAACTTTTGTTAAGTATATCTATCAGTAATTGATCTTTTTCACGATCTTTAGAATGATGAGTTAATGTAAAAACAACCGATTCCGATTTTCCACTCGGAATTCCCCTACAAAAATCAGGCGTAAAAGACCACAAAGTTGCACAACCAGTATTTAGAGCTTTAAACCCCATTTCTTCTAAAAATTTTTTTGTTCTTTCATCTCTAACGCTATGTATATATTCATGCGATAAAACTTTTCTATATAACATTTTTGTATAGGGATTTATTTTATTCCCTTTGCCTGCACCCACTCCAACCAGAATACTCCCCTTTAAAGGACCATAATTAAATATATTTATATTCCACTGTGGAAAATGAGTAAACATATCCATTGCTAGCAAATTCGAACCACCTACAAACTTATATTTCGCATCACTATAAATCTTTACCCTATTTGATTTTCTCGCTACTTGGTACCAATGAAAAGGTGAAACATGAGTAGGTAATGTTAAAACATATGCATTTTTAGTTATATCAGAAAGATGATGCTTTACACACTTCATTATTATATCGTCACCCTTGTTAAGAGAACCTACTGATGTATCTAATACTAAAACATTATCCATAAAAATAATTCCCCCAAGTATCTTTTATAAATAGTAAAAGATTTTTTAGTTTTATAGCTTAATCTATTCTAATTCAATTAACCTATATATCTTTTCCACTTCTATTTCATTACCATAATTTTTTTGGCTTACATTATTAACAATTTCATTTCTGAATTCAACATCATCAATCATTTTTTTTATTCCTTCGACAATTCCCTTTATACCCATTGGACAAATATATCCATCTACGCCGTTCTCCAACTGACTTTTGGCAGTTGAAAAATTAGTTATTAATACTGGTTTCTTAAGAATTTGCGCTTCCCGAACTGTTACTGCCTTCCCTTCGTATCTAGAAGGTTGTACATAAATATCACATGCTTTTATGTACGGGTACGGATTAATCTTCTTACCTAGTAAAACAAATTTATCTTGAAGTCCTAGTTTATCTATCAACAATTTAAGTTCCGCTTCTTGCGGCCCATATCCAACTATGTACCACTCGATATCATACCCTTGATCTAATAACTGTCTAAGCGCATATATAGCGTCATCAATTCCTTTAGCATGCGAAAGTCTAGCAACAGTAATTAACTTGATTCGCGCGCTATTTATTGATATTTCCTGAGTAATATCTCCTTCATTGGATTGTTCACAAACAAATTCAGAATCTATTATATTTTCTATCACTTGCACCTCTTTATTAATATAAGTTAGACTATTCAGGAATGTATCTCTACAACTTTCAGAAACCGCCACGATATCATCCATTTCCCTCCACATTTTACATTCCATTTCTTTGTTAAGTTGTATGTTCGAATAATCAGTATGAATCCACCCAATTTTTCTTTTCGCTCGAACTTTATCCCCTATAAAATAATGCGGCCATAAAAAACTTATCGCAACATCGTACTCTTCTCTCAATTTTGGAAGAAATGGAAGAGATATTCTCCATCCATATTGAATGACAAAGTATCCAGGTTCTTTACTATTTACAAACCTTCCATGCATAACACCCATAACTTTTCCTATCATCCTAGTAATTCCAATTGAGAAATGCCCTTCTTGTAATATCTGTTTAATTGATTTTCTAAAAGTAGTATATTGTTGCAATTCTTCTAATAAATTCGGCTCTTTGGGTAGTAAAGAGAAAAATCCTCCTTCATGTTTAAATAACATTAAATCTATATCATACTTACTGTAATCAATTGTATTTAATAAACCGATCAAACTTCTTTCTACTCCACCAATTTCCATATCAAAAGATGTAATTAATATTCTTTTCTTTTTCATAATAGGATACCTCACAAAATCTATTATTGATTTCTCTTCTTCATTTTATATTAGTATTTTGCTGTTACGCTTACCAATTTTCCTTATACATCAGACATATAAAATGAAAACAAATTAGATTACCCTACTTCTTCCTTGCACACAATTCCATATAACGATAGCCACTCGTAAATGTTATCGTTAATATCAAAGCCTAATTTCGATATATTGTTAATTATGAATTCCCTGTCTGGTCTTTCTTTTAACAAGGCTTTATAAATTTCTTTACACCATATTTCAATTTCTTCATCTAAGTCAACAAATGACATTATCCCTAACCCCATATCAGTATTATTAGGTAGTGTATCTGCTACAACACATGGTACACCTGCAGATTGCGCTTCTAAAGTTACAATACCAAACCCCTCAAACAAAGAAGGAAAAATAAAAACATCAAAGCTCTTCATGAGTCGTGGAATATCCTTCCTAACGCCCAAAAATCTAATGTTTTCAAAAATCCCTAATTGCTTTGCTTTTAATTCAATAGAAATCCTTAACGGACCATCTCCTACTAGAATAGCAACAAAATTTGAATCTCTTTTTAAAATTTGCTTTAAAACTTTTAGGATAAAAACATGATTCTTTGACTCTGAAAAACTTCCTATATGTCCTATTAATTTTGCTGTATTCGGTATATTAAGTTCCCTTCTTACGCTGACACTACTTCCAGCATCTATATCAGTAAATTGATTAATATCTATACCGTTTTTAATCAGTTCTATCCTCTGACTTTGAAGCATCCTTTCACCAAATAAAAAACGTGCTGCTTCAACGCTACACGCACAATAATTAGTTCCAGCATATTTAATAATAGATTGCAAAACCTTTAGGATAACTCTTGCTTTTATTCCAGAGTCTTGTGGCCAATTATTACTATGGGAATGACAAATCCTCTTTTTTATACCAGCTATTTTTGCCGCTACAGCAACGAAACCACCTTGATAATCCGTATGTGCATGTACAACTTCATATTGATTATCCGACATAATTTTCACAAGTTCTTTAACATAGGCAAAAGGTCCTATTTGTCCTAAACTAGGTACCTTATATATTCTCCCACCTAAGGCCATTATTTCATCTTCGTAATCATTTTTCTCATTTCGATGGGATACAAAATCAAACTGAAGCTGCTCCCTATCTATTTTCCTATATATATTCATTAATAATGTTTCAGCTCCCCCGCGATTCAGAGCGCTGACAATGTGTAAAACCTTCTTTTTATTTATAGGTTCAGGCTTAGAATCTATCCCCATTCAACAATCCTCTCCTAGCATTTTGCACTTTATTATCAAAGTAGATTACTCTTATAGATAATTCCCAAAGTAATTACATGTTCATATACAAAATAAATAAAATAGCACACTAGAACTGCATAATACACCAACTTTTGATCTTTATCTGTAAATGACTTCACAACCCAAGAAATTAATATTAACTGATACAATCCAAAATATATGGAGAATCTAGCAAATATCCAATTCTGTGTTGAAATAATCATAAAAACAAGACCTAATATAGACATATTTACAATATAATCACTTTCAGGGAATAACGCCCTCATTTTATCTTTCCCAAGGTAAGCCAGTATAATTGGCACTATATTCACAGCAACCCTAAGTATATTGGCACCACCTTCATGAAATTCCTTATATTGACCATATTGAGTATTTCCAATAGCCGAAAATAAAATTTCCGAAAACTGATTAAAACCTATTACTACACATACCGCTAAAAAAAGGAGCAAATATGTCGTTCCTGACCAGGCTTTTTTTCTTACAAAAAAGTATATTGGCATTAAAACTAATGCACTTGCATGAAATGTTGATGCACATAATACAATTAATGTATATTTTTTCCATTTTCCTTCGAAAATATATTTTGTAGCAGCAAAAATAATTGCAGCGGCTAAATATTGCCTAATCCCATTCATTGATGTTAAATACATACCCGACGTAATATAAACATATAAACTCAATTCAATTAGTCTTGAATATTTATATAGTGTTGCTACAATGAGTACATTTGTTATCAATGCTGTAGTAAAAACCATTACTTGAGGATTATCCGTATATTTTTTCAAAACCATTTGAAAAATATTAAAGCCCATGTCTTTATTAGTTTGAACATATTCCCAATTAAACTCCGTTATTTTATATGCATGCATATAAAAATAAGTATCCCCAATATTATTTCGAAGCCCCGCCACCAACACAAGAGATAAAGCCGCCATTATAATCAACAGCCTATTGGGCTTTATCAATGTAAGACTATTAGTCACTGGTATAGCAAAATACCTTGCAAAAAATGCGAGCATGAATACTATAGCAAGATTCATCCAAAGTATGGTCATTATTCTGTCCTCTCATTTAATTACTAAATAAGTCTCTACATGTTTACTTTCATTTTTGTTTTCATTGTAATATAACTATAAAGGATAGCCCCAAATGGTAGTGCACAAAGTGTCAGTCCTTTACATGGCGATTCTTGTATAAACTTTCTATTTCTCGATATGAAACTACTAGATACATAATGTATAGCTTGCCTATACTTAAATAGTCGATTAGTAAATGGTAATTTCATAAGTTCCTTGCGATAAAAAGCAAAACCTTTTGGGTTTCTACGATATTGGTTTAGCATATTCATTGATGATCCATCAGCCATGTATTCCACATAACAAAGCGCTTCGTTCATTAGTAACATCTCATACTGTTGATCTAACATGTAATATTTGTATGCTAACCCTACATATTTTTCATTGTTAAAAATTGGGTATGGATATTTCTTAGTCAATTCTGTGCGATAGACCAATTTTTTATCACCTGTGACACCATGTTTATTGTAAAGATCAAAAAGCGTGGAGTGTTTAAGGTTCTCTGGTAACTTTGAGCCAATTATTTGTCCATTTGTATACAAATCCAATCCAATTATCCCGCTAACTTCTTCATTTCCATAGCTACTCCAAAAAGAAAGGATTTTTTCTACCGCTTCATCGGGCATATAATCATCAGAATCAATACAAACATTTAACTCCGTATCAATCATTTCATATGCTGTATTATGAGCACCATGCATCCCTTGATTTTGTTGCCAATGATACTTAATTTTGATATGTTTTTCAGCAATCCAGCTATCCACCAATTCTTTTGTGTTATCACTAGATCCATCATCTATTATTAACCATACAAAATCCTTACATGTTTGATGTTTTAAACTCTCATAACAATTTGCAAGACAATATGCTCTATTATAAGTAGGGGTGAAAATCGTTAAATTCTTCAAATTACTCACCTCGAAAGTACAGAATAATAGTCTTGAGTTAATTCAGCCGTATGTTTTATATCGTATCCTTTTGCGAATACTACTTGAGTTGGTGTTTTCCTCGAAAAATTACTAGTTTCTATATTTTTCATTTTTTCTATCCAAGCAAATTTATCTGTTAGAGGAACATGTTCAACTAAATTCATTCCCAAGTCCACTTCTTTCGTAATAGTATCAGATATAATACAAGGCAAACCAACTCCTTGCGCCTCTATGAGAGTGAGTGGCAATCCCTCATGTATGGATGGAAAAACAAATACATCAAATGCTTGAAGTATCCTTTCTATATCGTCTCGTATCCCGAGAAACCGTATATGCTTCTCCATATTCAATTCCCTTACTTTATTTTCAATTCCCACGCGAAGCGGCCCTTCGCCAGCTAATAAAAGAATTGAATCCGGCTTAAATCGAGTTAACTGCGCGAATAATTCTATAAGGTAAGCATGATTTTTTTGATGAGCAAATCTTCCAACATGACCTACAACAAGAGTATCTTTCTCAATTTGTAATTCTTCTCTTACTTGTTTTCGTATGTCTGGACAGAACAAAAATCTATCACAATCAATTCCATTTTTTAAGATTCTAGCTACATCGGCTTTATCCGCAAATAGCCATCTGGCAGCAGCATTTGAACATGCTAACAAATGTGTTGCACATATGGCTATTGATTTTCCCGCATACCATTTATAGATTTTTGCAGCAATACCACCCTCACTACTAGTATTATGACTATGCGCAATCCTAACTGGCACCCTTGCTTTTTTAGCTGAACGAAGTACAAATCCGCTCATTTTATCTATATGTGAATGAACGATTTTATATTGCGTATGGGTACTAAAGAAATTATCTAGCGCCTTTATATAGCCCCTATGACCAACATCTGTAACATATGGAATTCTATGAATTTCCCCGCCTAACTTTACTATTTCTTCATCAAACACTCCTTCTTTACAAGTTAAAAAATCAAATTGTACTTTTGAGCGGTCTATATTACGATACAAATTCATAATTAAAGTTTCGGCTCCGCCTCTATTCATATTTACGACTACATGTAGTACTCTCAATGGAGTGCCCAATTTAAATCCTCCATTTCATCCATATATGTTGTATAAATTTCTTTTTTCTCTTTTAACACTTCGTTAACTGAATATTTACTTGTAATAATAGTACGCCCACACCGTCCAAACTGAGCTTGTAATTTAATACTTTTAGAAATAGAATTTATTCTTTCAGACATCGTCTTTATATCATCACGATCTATAATCCAACCATTTTTATTATGAATAATTAACTCCCTATGTCCCCGATTGTCAGTGGCGATAACTGGAAGTCCACAAGCCATAGCTTCCATAATATTAACTGGTAAACCTTCCCGGTAACTCGATGCAACAGCTAGGTCACACATCTGCAGCAAAGGGGCTATATCATTTCTATAACCAAGAAAATGCACCATACTACTCACACCTAGTTGAGCCGCTATATTTTTGCACTCCTTCATTAAAGGCCCTTCACCAGCAAGTAGTAGCTTCGCATGCGGAATTTCATTTTTTAATTGTGCCAATGATTGAATTAAGAAGCTTTGGTTTTTGTTCTTATTAAATTCAGCTGCATAAAACATTAAAAAATCTTCAGAATTATAACCATTTTTATGTCTTAATTGCTCCTTTTCACTTTCATTAACAGGAATATATCGTTCTATATCTACTCCTACACCATGAACGAGTTTAATACTTCCCGCCTGAAATCGATGCTTTACTGCTAAACTGTAATCTTCTTGATTAATTGTTAGAAGACAATCCGTAGTAGTAGCTAAAATTCTTTCGATTGGATAGTATAGGAGCCAATTTATGAATGATGATCCTTTACAAAAATGAAATCCATGCGCTGTATATATAACCTTTGTGCCTTCTCTCCGCACTTTTCTAGCAGCTAGACGAGCAATTGCTCCTCCCATAGGCGTATGACAATGAATGATATTATATTTATTTTGATGAATAATTGATGTAAGTTTTTTATATGCATGAAAGTTTTGTACGCTAATCGGTGATCTTTGAAGAGGAATATTATATTTTTGAGTTACGTACGGAAGATGTATATTCCCATTCGCTGCAACATGCACTTCCCATCCTTGGTCTGCAAACCATTTCAAATACGGTAAATGAAAAGCTTTAAAATGATAATCCACAGTTGCACAAAACAGAATTTTTTTAGACACCATCCCACGCACCCGTCTTATAATAATTTTTTGCTATTAACCTGATACTGGTATTAATAGTTTTAAAGTTTTTCGCTGATTCACTAAATTTAACAATCGCTTTCTTAATTCCATCTCATCTAACTCTGTATATTCCAAAATTAACTTTTCTATTTCTTCTATACGAACATTCATTTCTTGCCCTACATAAATTCTCGGGTGAACTTGCTTCTCATTCATTTCATCTTCTTTTAGTAATTCTTCAAAAAGCTTCTCTCCTGGGCGTATACCGGTAAATTCTATTCCTATTTCATCCAAAGAGTTTCCTGATAATCGAATGAGATTTTTAGCAAGATCAACTATTTTTACTGGTTCTCCCATATCCAGCACAAAAATTTCTCCTCCTTTAGCTAGCGCCCCAGCTTGCACTACGAGTCTTGATGCCTCCGGAATTGTCATAAAATAACGAACCATATCAGGATGAGTAACTGTAATTGGTCCACCATTTTGAATTTGTTTCTTAAATAAAGGTATGACGCTTCCGCGGCTACCTAATACATTTCCAAAACGTACTGTAACAAACTTTGTATGACTTATTTTATCTTTGTGCTGAATGACCATCTCAGCTAATTTCTTTGTTGCACCCATAACACTCGTCGGGTTCACCGCTTTATCGGAAGAAATCATAACAAACGTTCCTACTCCATGTGTTCTCGCTGCCTCTGCTATATTCATAGTTCCAATCAAATTATTTTTAACAGCCTCTTCAGGATTGTTCTCCATTAATGGTACATGTTTATGTGCGGCTGCATGATATACAACATTTGGAAGATGTTTATTCATTATTAAATGCATCTTCTTTTCATCTTGTATATCCGCGATTTCTGGAATAAACACGCCTCTCATATCGTTATATTTTTCATTTAATTCCATTTCTATGGAATAAATACTGTTTTCTCCATGCCCTAATAAAATCAATTTTTTCGGTTTAAATTTCGCAACTTGTCTACAAATTTCCGAACCAATTGATCCACCTGCACCAGTAACTAAAATGACTTTATCCGTTATATAATCTGAAATAATTTCCACATCTAACTCTACAGGATCTCGCCCTAATAAATCTTCTACTTGAACATCTCTAAATTCATTTACTGAAACCTTACCTGTTACTAAGTCTTCTAACATGGGAAGGATTTGAGTTTTTACTTTTGTTTTTAAACAATCTTTTAAAATAACATTTCTCTCTCTCTTGTTTAACGAAGGAATTGCCAAGATAACTATCTCAATATTCAGTTTTTTAATAACATAATCAATTTGATTCATACCACCTATTACTGGAATCCCCCAAATATCAAGATTATGCTTTTTGACATTATCATCAATAAACGCGACTGGCATTAATTCAGCAGTATTATTCTTCAACAACTGCCTTGCAACCATCGTCCCAGCTGATCCAGCACCAACAATTAACGTTCTTTTTTTATCACCCTTCTTTACATAATAAATATCTCTGTACATTCTCCAAATAAAGCGGGAACCACCAATTAATAAAATATGAATCATCCAAGTTACAACTAACAATCGAAAATACATTTTTTGCATAATAATTTGCTGTACAACCGCTGTAGTAAGTATTGAAAATGTAACGACCTTGCATATAATTAGCAACTCTCCTATACTTGCATATTCCAAAGCTTTTTTATACAATTTATAAACAAAAGCAAATAAATGATGACTAACTAATAGAGTGATAGAGCTAATAACTGATGATAAAGTGATAACACTAAAGCTAGCATTTACAAAAAAATAACTAAAAAAAACTGCACTTAATACAATCAGTGAATCCATTAAAAGTAATAACGATATCCTCCGGCGATACGTCATATAACTTCCTCCTTTAATCAATTCCTTACTGAACTCTTTCAAAGTTAAAGTTTCTAACTATATACTCTTTATTAAAAGTACATAGCTAGAAACTTTAATAAAATATGGGCATCTAACCCTTCCTCACATTACACTTTTGATGACTCGCATCTAAGGTTGCTTTCACAACCCACAGCATAATCGAGTGCCTCCATTGATAGCGGTCAGGAGACATCACCACATCACAATTCTATTATTCTTTCTTTATAACGAACATTTTTATGTAAGAAGGTTAAATTTATTATTCTAATCCCCTTTATACTTTCCCATTCAAAATTGCACCCAATATTCTGCTTTTCGTAAAACTTAGCGCTCTTTTCGTTTCAAGCGCATCTTCGCTCACAGTACGATTATATCGGATCACCAAAAGTACTCCTTCACACTTATCAACTAATACACTCGTATCTGTTACTTCTAATACAGGGGAAGAATCAAATAATATGATGTCATACCGTTCCATTGCCTTTTGAATTAACATATCCATCTCACCTGAACCAAGTACTTCAGATGGATTGAATGGTACTGGACCGCTAGTTAATATATCAAGACGTTCCATCTCTGTTTTTTTTACAGCGCCTTCTAAATTTGTTTTTCCGTTCAATATATCAGTTAATCCAACTGTATTTTCTACTCCAAACATTTCCTGAATCGTGGGTTTTCGTAAATTTGCATCTACTATCAATACTTTTTCACCTTTTTGTGCTATTGAGACTGCTAAATTAACTGTAATCGTTGATTTTCCTTCACCATACCTTGGAGAAGTAATAACTATAGTTCTGCTTTTATGAATAGACGAAGATAATTGAAGGTTTGTTCGAAGCGAACGATACTGCTCCGAAATTTTCGATCTTGGAGCTGTATAAGCAATTATACTTTCTCCTTTAACTTTATTTGTTTTTCGTCTATTTTTGTAGGCCACTCCGTTCCATCCCCCAGTACCACTGTATTTTTTTTACTGAATTTGTCTTCCGTATTTTTCCTATTCATTTTAGAAATCCCGCCCAAAACAGGGACATCTAACAATTGCTCAATTCGTCGTTCCGATTTGATTCTATCATCAAATGAATCCAATAAAAAAATAAAACCGATACTGAGCACCATACCTACAGAGAACGCAATTAGTATCGTCTTAAGGTGATTTATATTTATAGGCATCGAATGTTTTTGAACTGGGTCTTCTGGTAATATACTCACATTATTAAAATTTAGTATATTTGCTACTTCTTTCTTATAAACAGCCGCTGTCGTATTTGCAATTTTATGTGCAAGTACAGGATCAATATCCACTACATTTATTCTCATAATCTGAGAGCCTTGTACACTTTCTATACTTATTTGTCCACTTAATGCACCTGCAGATCTGTTAATATTTAATTCAGCCGCTACTTTTTCTAATATTACAGGCTCATTTACCATCGCTTTCAATGTATTCATCGTTTCAGCATTAGCTTGAACAATAACCCTTGCTGAGGAGGCATACAAAGGTGTTTTCATATACATACTATACATCGCTCCTCCTACGGTTGTGAGAGTCGTAAACAACAGTAGTATCCATACCCTTTTCCATATAACAGTAAATAGATTTTTTAAATTTATTTCCTTATTCATTACTTCTCCCCCTCATTTAATACCAATGAGATTCCAGTTGACATTCCCATAAAAAACAGAAATAAAAGTAATATGTTTTATTTTTTAAATATACAAACATTTCTAATTAATGCCATTTTAGTTCTTTATACAGAACGAGTCAACATAAATTATTCTTGTTAAATGACTTCTTAATTACACCTCATAAATTACGACAATATTCACTGCAATTCATTGTAGATAAATGACGAAAAAGCCCTGATATCGTAGTATCAGGGCTTTTTTTCTTAGTATAGAGATGTATTTCGATTACGTTCTCATTGGTGAACTTGCTTGCGGAATAAATAGTTTAACATGATGCTTTATTTCATATCACCATGTCCCAAAATTTTTTGTTTAACATCTGATAAATCCTTCGCCAACGAACTAAACGCTTTTGCTTGTTCTTCAATGACTTGTTGGTTTTTTTCAATAACTTTTTGATATTGTTCTTCGCGCTGTTCATTCTTTTTTTGTGTAGTAATAAGCATCCACACAAATAACGCTGCGAATGCTCCTTGTTGAATCATTGAATTTAAGATCTGCTCTTCTATTATTCTCACTCCTTTTCTAATCTAAATAATTACTCATTCGAGTGACTCTAATCTTTTATCATCTTTTAACACCAATATGTCCTTATAGCTATCTCTGTCTTATAATTCTTGCTAAAGCTATCTTTTATGTCATAACTTTATAAAATACAAAAACAGTTACTACTGGAATTTTTATCGAATATCTACAATGTCAAAGTGTTCCTCAGGTGTCCAACGATTCCCACCAATATCAATCCAGCCTTCTTTACGGAAGAATACTGTAAGAGGTTCTTTTGAAGTAATACGTCCTTTGTATGAGCCGTTAATTCCATCATAAAAGTTTACTCCATATCCTTCTGGGTATTTTGATATTGCTTTGAAAGGTCTCCAATAATAATGCTCCGCTTTTACCCAACGGCTTCTACCTAAATCTAACCACACATCATTATCTTCTCCCCAGTACGCATTCCAGTACAATACTTCTGCTGCTGTTGTAAAGTTCCCCTGATAGTTGCCATGTGGTCTATCATGATAGTTAATACCATAACCTTCCCAGTATATTGACTTTGCGAACCCAATCCCTTCTGGTTGCGGTGTACCAACAACGCCACCTTTACCTGTAAACCATTCAAGAGATTTTTCTCCGTTTAAGTAATTTAAATCTACATTACCAGATACGCCCGCAAGACTACCACTTTCCGTATACTGCCATAAATCACAGTTATAGGCTGGTTTATTTCCATAACGTGGAATCCAAAGGAAATCCGCATTCACAGTATTTAGTCCATAGCTTGTATACATGTGATGTGATACATATAGACCTATTTTCCAGCCAGCTGCACGGCATGTATCAATAAATGCCTGTGAAGCTTTCGCTAAGTTAACTGCTCCACAACTTGCTAATGTATCATCTTCCACATCTAATACTAAAAATTTCGCTTCTTTGTCAGCGCGCGCCATAAAATCATTCGCTTCTACAATAGCATCCTGAACACTTACATAACATCCATAAGCATAGTGTGCAAATGGGACACCATAGTCTTTGCAACCTTGTACATACTCTTTATAACGTGTATCAATTGTCCTTGATCCATATTGTACACGTATAATAGCAAGTTCAAGCTCTTTACTAGCTGCCGCCCAATTTATTGAACCATTGTGATGAGATAAATCTGCAATTTTCTTCATTTCTATTCCTCTTCTTTCCTATATCAAAATTTACGAATAAAAAAACAACTCTTAATAGAGTTGTTTTTTATCGAATATCTACAATGTCAAAGTGTTCCTCAGGTGCCCAACTATTCCCACCAATATCAATCCAGCCTTCTTTACGGAAGAATACTGTAAGAGGTTCTTTTGAAGTAATACGTCCTTTGTATGAACCGTTAATTCCATCATAAAAGTTTACTCCATATCCTTCTGGATATTTTGATATTGCTTTGAAAGGTCTCCAATAATAATGCTCCGCTTTTACCCAACGGCTTCTACCTAAATCTAACCACACATCGTTATCTTCTCCCCAGTACGCACCCCAGTATAATACTTCTGCTGCTGTTGTAAAGTTTCCCTGATAGTTGCCATGTGGTCTATCATGATAGTTAATACCATAACCTTCCCAGTATATTGACTTTGCGAACCCAATTCCTTCTGGTTGCGGGACACCACCTGCATTAAAATCTACATATTGTTTAACAATTTCAGCGTAGAAAAAATTACCGCCATTTTTATATCGATAACCACCATTGTACGCCACGGCGATAGGGTGACTATATTTAACCATAGCGCCAGTTTTATTTCCAAGCGATGGTGCAACCACTGTTTTAGAATATTGATCTGCCACCGGTAATGAATGTTGTTTATTGTTAGAAGCTAACCAACGAAGGTAAGCTCGTCCAAAATTATATGATTGAACAATAGCACTTAAATCTGTAATACCATTCTTCTTTGCATCATCAAAGGCTCCTTTTAAATGCTTTACCCCGTAATACACTGAATCTTTAGGATTCTTGATTGTATTCATCGCCCACCCTTGTGATTCACTTGACTGCATAATATCCGGTGTTGTTTCAGAGTTCCCTCCACTTTCCACCATAATAATTCCAAGTACGTAAGGAACTAACTCAGAAACACCTTGTGCAGCACATTCACTTTCTACCATTGATTGCCAACGTAACACTTGTTGTGGCAGATTCTTTGTTTTAACTGAAGCAGCTAGTATACTCATTACTAATCATCTCCTTATTCCACTATTATTTTTGTCTAAAAAACTACTACTTTACTACATATGGTTATCAGCCCAATACTCATTAATTTATAAAATTACTTCATGTTGCTCACCTTCTTTCACAACAAAAAGAGCAGCCATAAAAATAGTTGCTCTTTCGTCGAAATCTTATATTACTACTATAAATCACTTTTTCAATACTTTCTGTACACCGCATGTACCCTACAAAAAGGTAACATTAAAATCCATCTAAAAACTTGACAATTTTTCTTATTTCAGCGTGTTTGCGTCGAATATAGCCTGTACTATAATGCAATTCAAATGCTATTTGTTCTAAGGTCATTCCATCAACATATTTCATTTTAAGTATTTGATGATCCAGTCCTGCAAACTTATTCATCAAAAGCTTTAAATCAAATTCTTCATTCATCTTATGAGCTAATTCATATTCAATTGCTTCAATCCGGTCTTCTACCTTAGCCCCTTCCGACTCAGCGGTTAATCGTACATTTTGCAAGTCCCCACTAGTCCAGCGCTTTAATTCCGCTTTTGATTTGTCTAAGTTGTATTCTAAATAAGCGATTTCTTCTTCTAACTTCTTATAATCTTTGAGCCATTCAAACATCTGACGATTCACCTACTTCCTTTTTGTAAATTTAAATACTACTAATTTAATAAAACTTATATCCTTATTGGCTTTTTCAATCTTTGTTATTTGTAGAACATCTTTCATTTAATAAACACAACCATTTCCTACTATTTATAAATTCATTTTCTCTTTAGAATTCCAATACTGTAATTAACTCCTGAATAGATAATGAAAAACACCCTTCGAACAATCCTTGTAAGACATTAATAATCAAACAGAAATCACAAATTGTTAATACTTGCTCCAAACATTCACGAATATCTTCAAAGATGTTTAATATACATCAAACATTTTTGAAGAATATAATCATTTAATCTTAGCATTAAGATAATACATTTTTAAACACCAAAGTCGTCGACCATTTTATCTTTTCTTAAGACTTATATTTATTTAATACCTCTTTTAATCTCTCACGCTCTTCCTCAGTGTACTGCGCGGGTTTTCTTTCCACTTCTTGATTCGTGTGTTCGTCATCTTTATATAACCAATCTGGGACAAGCTCTTTTCTAGTCGAATAATTTCTACCTGATTCATTAAATTTCTTATTCTTACTCATTTTGAAACGTCTATCTAGCGCGGTCACATCAGCAAATGTTTTAACTTTTTGCTCCTTCCAATTACTCAATATAGCTTTAACGTAGTTCCATCTTGGTGCATTCTCATCAATAGCTTTATTAGTTGCATACTGAATTAACTCACTACTAAACAAATCACAAAAATCGCCTAACTCCGTAAATGCAATTTCACTTAACGGAATGCCTCTCTCTTTTAAAAAATTATAATTTTTTTTAAACTCTCTACCGAATAATATATGAGATTCTAATTTATCCTTATCATCATGATTAGTATTTTGTATTTTAGTATTTAGTTTATTGATATTTAGTAGTGTCGGATTTTCCTCATATGGCTTTCCTACATCTTGCTTTTCCACTTGTGGAATTCTCTTTTGTGGTGTTTCATAAATTTCCGTATCCCATCTTTTAATTTTTTTTGTATGTTCATCACGAACGGGATAACGCTTTACATACCCTAATTCTTTTAGTTCTTTAAAACCTGTACGTAATGAATCTTCTCCATCCTTTGCATGTTGAGCTAATTCACTAATATGAAAAGTCCAATCATCTGGTAGTGTAAGTGTATAAGCCAAAATTCCTTTTGCCTTCCATGACAACCTTTTATCTTTTAAACCAGTATTATTTATGACGGAATAATTACTATCTTTTTTCACTCGAATAATCCCCATACTAGTCACCTCATAAATTCTCAAAATCGATATTCAATGTTATACTTATTCAGAGATATTTTTTTATAGAATCCGCTGCAACGGATTCTTTTTTTATGTACTCATTTAAATCCATCATGCTATCCATATTTTTTCTCCTAAATCTTTCTTATTCCTCAAATTCAACATCAACTTGAATTTCGATATTCATAGAAATTTCTTGTGTTATACGAATAACATTTGGACTTATTCCTTTTTGGATAAGCTTTTTAATCTGCTGTTTTGCGGCATCTTTTGTTTTAAATTCACTGACAGTTGGTAGACCTACTAAATTGCCAGTAATCACTAAAATTTTCCGTTGCATGTTTCTTCCTCCTATTGAAATTCTGCCATATTTATTTGTGAGTTTTTAACTTTAATTTCTTCATTTAAAACTGTTGGAATTGAATATTCTTCATTAATTATTTGTATAGCTCTATCCAAATGATTACGTTTAATAGCTTTATAACTATTCACACCAAACTCTCGATGTAATTGACTATAAATATCGCTATACAGCTTTTTTCTAAGACTGTTATCCTGATAAGAATTCGAATTTTTACCCCCCAATAACAAAAAACCTAACCTTTTTACAGCCTTTGTTATTTCGTCACATTCAATGGCGTATAGCGGAGCGTTTTCTCGTAACCCCTTCACTTCAGTCTTAATCTCTTGTATTTCTTGCGTATGTCCTTCTAAAGCTGCAAACGTTAACTTTAGGACTCCCATAGCATCCTTTGGTATTTTGTTCTGACTTTGTATATACCTCCTCATCCGTTTGAACTCTTCAATACATTTTATTTTCGTTTGCACAGCTTCTCTAGAGTTATACCCCATAGCAAGTAATACGAAAGCTTCTTCAGTTAAATTGTATTTAGACATGCGCTCACCCTGTGAATTGATATAAGTGGACTCGTAAGAATTTCCTTGCGCAAATTCTTCACCCGCATATACAATATTTTTACAATATCCTCCAAAACGTAGTAATGATCTTTCCCGAACGTTTTCGCAATTACCAAACTATCCGTTACTACCTCACCATTAACTTCAAATACTAGTTCACTATGTACTAATACTTCGGTTAAGTGATCCATTCTGATCTCCTCCTCATCTTTAATTTTCAATTACCTTCCTTACCTTCCTTACATTTACATACCCTTGCATCAATTGTTATTATTTACCAGTTTTCTTGGGCATTAACCAATCCTCAACATTCAAATTATGTGATTTAATATAAAATATTTCCTTAACTCTCCAATAAAGCTTTGCTTAATAATTTCGTTATTGAGTTAAAAATTCAATATTTTATGTTCCAAAAAAGTAGGGTTTCTTTTCACACTACAATTCGGCTTGTTTTCTTCAAATTCAAAAAGATATTCTAAATTATGATCAGGAAAAAAGGTTTCCTTAATTTCAAGAGCCTCATCATAATAAAAACGAAATTTACCATTAATTTTGTCGCACACTGTTGCGTAGCGAAGATTCAGATGCGAAGAGATTTGGGTAATTACAATCCCTTTTCTCGCCATCTCTGCACGCAGATTCGGATACATTAGCTCACCCCCTTAATTTTTATACGAAATTGCGTTTATTTCCACTTTAATATATACGCATTTCCGTACAAAGTCAATGGTATAATAGGGAAATACACTCAATATCGTACAAAACACTATTTACTTATAAATTCAGCTAAGTTATGATAGTAACAAACATACTCAATATCGTATACATTTTATAAGAAGGATGGTGAAGTTTATGGAAAAAGCAAAGATTGTAACACGCTTAATAAAAGAAGCTGGATATAGCAAAAGAGCTTTCGCAGAAAAAATCGGGCTCCCTCCCACAACACTGCAATCAATGTTATCAAGAGGAATCGGTAAAGCATCTGTTGATAATGTAATAAAAGTTTGTAAGGGATTAGGGATCACTACTGATGATTTAGAGGTGCTCACAACTAAAGGGGATAATACAGTTAAAGAAGAAGTTTCTATTTATGAAACCATTCAAAACGACCAATCAAACATTATCCATATCCCAATCATTGGTTCTGTCGCAGCCGGTACACCTATATTCGCCGAAGAAAATATCGAGGGTTATTTACCAATGCTAAGTACATTTTTAAATAAACGTAAAAAGTATTTTTATCTTACTGTAAAAGGCACTAGCATGAATCTCGAATTCCCTGATGGTTCTTATGTTCTGGTAGAAGAAACTCCTTATGTTGAGAATGGGCAAATTGCTGTTGTAAAAGTCAATGGTTATGATGCAACTGTGAAAAAAATCTCAAAATCTGGAAGCATCATTACTTTAATACCATTGAGTAATGATCCTATCCATGAACCACAGACTTACGACCTTTCAGCTGAAGATGTAAAAATCATTGGTCGCGTTGTACAAGCAGTAAAAAATTATTAAATTTTTAGCGCTAGCAATTTATTGAAAAAAGAACCGATTCTAATAAAGGTTTATTGAAATTACCATCCCTATTATTAAGATACTCTTATACTGAAGATTTTTAGTGGCTGTTTTGTGGTTTCTTTTCATTTTGCGCCACTTGAAGTTAACTTTATAAAAAAGAAAAAAGCCCTGATACCGTAGTATCAGGGCTTTTTTCTCTCTTAGTATAGAGACATATATTGATCGCGTTCCCATTGGTGAACTTGTGTGCGGAAGATATCCCACTCAATTTCTTTTGCTTCGATGAAGTGCTCAAGTAAATGTTCTCCTAGTGCACTGCATACTACTTCATTAGATTGTAATGTAACTAACGCTTGCGCTAATGTTGCTGGTAAGTCAACGATACCTGCTTCTTCGCGCTCTTCTTTTGTCATTACATAGATGTTACGGTCTACTGCAGCTGGTGGAGTTAATTTATTTTTAATTCCGTCAAGACCTGCAGCTAATAATGTAGCCATTACTAAATATGGGTTTGCAGCTGGGTCAACACTACGTACTTCTACGCGTGTACTAATACCACGAGATGCAGGGATACGTACTAATGGGCTACGGTTTTGTGCAGACCATGCTACGTAACAAGGAGCTTCATATCCAGGTACTAAACGTTTGTAAGAGTTTACAGTTGGGTTTGCTACCGCTGTAAATGCTGGTGCATGTTTTAAAATACCTGCGATAAAGTGACGAGCATCATCACTTAATTGTAAATCACCGTTTTGATCGAAGAATACGTTCTCACCATTTTTAAATAGTGATAAGTTACAGTGCATACCTGAACCGTTCACACCGTATAATGGTTTTGGCATAAATGTTGCATGTAAACCATGTTTACGAGCAATTGTTTTTACAACAAGTTTGAATGTTTGAATGTCATCACATGAGCGAATTGCATTTGCATATTTAAAGTCAATTTCGTGTTGACCTGGTGCAACTTCATGGTGAGACGCTTCAATTTCAAAGCCCATTTCTTCAAGCTCAAGAACGATATCACGACGACAGTTTTCCCCTAGATCCATCGGCGCAAGGTCGAAGTATCCACCGTTATCGTTTAATTCTAATGTTGGATTTCCTTTTTCATCAACTTTGAATAGGAAGAATTCTGGCTCTGGTCCAAGATTGAAATCTGAGAATCCTAAAGCTTCCATTTCTTTTAATACACGTTTTAAATTGTTACGTGGATCTCCGTCAAATGGAGCACCATCTGCAGTATAAATATCACAGATTAAACGAGCTACTTTACCTTTTTCAGCTGTCCAAGGGAAAATTACCCAAGTATCTAAATCCGGATATAAATACATATCAGATTCTTCAATACGTACGAAACCTTCAATAGAAGATCCATCAAACATCATTTTGTTATCAAGAGCTTTTGTTAATTGGCTCACTGGAATTTCTACGTTTTTAATTACTCCTAAAAGGTCCGTAAATTGCAGACGGATATACTTTACATTCTCTTCTTTCGCCAAACGGAAAATATCTTCTTTTGTGTACCTAGCCATTATAAATTCCTCCTTAGTCCCTCTAAACACCTTCAGAATCAGTTATCTTTAGTGAAAAAACCTTGAAATGTCACCTTGTCGCAATGAAGTTCGATTAAATCTACCTGTATGTTGTAGTTCATCTCGAAGTATTTTGCGAAGCTCCGTTTTTGAAATTTCTTTCGTTTCTTCTTTTACTTTCACTGCTTCTGTTTGATTTTCTTTCATTAGTAACACTTGCTTAATACCAGCCATATTTAAGCCTTGATCTAATAAATCTTTAATCTCTAACAACTTATCTACATCGTTAAATGAAAATAATCTACGATTCCCCTTTGTACGGGTTGGAGAAACAAGATTGTGCTCTTCATAGTAGCGAATTTGACGTGCAGACAATTGTGTTAAATCCATAACAATACCAATAGGAAACAGCGGGGCAGAACGTCTATCTTCTTTCATTGTTTCAGTTCCTCCTTCGCCTTAACTGCTTCTCATTTTATATTATGTTATGTTTAGTGTCAATAGATGTTAGCTTTTCTTACATGATTTTTTAAAGTTTTTTTTCATTCTTTTTTCTAATGGCACAAATCATTACTTTTACACGAAAAAAGCTGCCGAAATCGACAGCTTCCCTTTAAGAAATTGTTAATAATTTTTTTTCGATTAACGCATCAATCGCAGAACAAATTGCAATCTTCACATGAGAATACGTTAATCCACCCTGTACATAAGCAACGTAAGGCGGACGAATTGGGCCATCAGCCGACAATTCAATACTTGCACCTTGAATAAACGTTCCCGCAGCCATAATTACATCATCTTCATAACCCGGCATATAGTTTGCGTACGGAGTGAAATGAGAATTAATCGGAGATGCATATTGAATCGCTTGACAAAAGGCAATCATACGATCTTTATCATCGAATTGAACAGATTGAATTAAGTCCGTTCTTGGCGCATTCCACGCTGGTGACGTGTTCATTCCTAACTTTTCTAAAAATGCCGCTGTAAAGATTGCACCTTTTAGTGCTTGTCCCGCTACATGCGGCGCTAAGAAGAATCCTTGGTACATTTCTTGTAAACTGTATAAAGATGCCCCTGCTTCAGCACCAATCCCTGGAGATGTTAAACGATATGCACATGCTTCAACATATTGTTCTTTCCCAACAATGTAACCACCAGTTTTAACGATTCCACCGCCTGGGTTTTTAATAAGCGAGCCCGCCATTAAATCTGCACCTACATGGCACGGCTCTTGTTCTTCAATAAACTCGCCATAACAGTTGTCAACAAATACAACTACATCAGGTTTAATTTCCTTAACAAACGAAATCATCTCTTTAATTTGAGAAATAGTAAACGACGGACGAGTAGCATATCCCTTTGAGCGCTGAATACCAATCATCTTCGTATTACTATGAATCGCAGCCGCAACAGCTTCAAAGTCCACAAGCCCCTCTTCCGTTAACGAAACTGCGTTATAACCGATATTATATTCTTTAAATGACCCTACACCTTTTCCGCGTACACCAACGATTTCCTCTAACGTATCATACGGTTTCCCCGTTATGTATAGTAGCTCATCTCCCGGACGTAAAATACCAAATAAAGCTGTTGAAATCGCATGAGTCCCCGAAATAATTTGCGGACGAACAAGACCCGCTTCCGCTCCAAATACATCAGCATACACTTTTTCTAATGTGTCACGACCAATATCGTCATATCCATAGCCAGTCGTTGGAATAAAATGCGAGTCACTAATTTTATGTTTACGAAAACTTTCTAATACACGAAATTGATTACTTTCAATCACTTCATCTGCACGTTTATGCACTTCTGTAATTTGACTTTCTACTTCTTTTACAATAGGAGCCATTTTTTCTCCATTTTTTAAACGATCAAACATTATCATTTTCTCCTTCTTCCACTAAAAATCTCTTTAACTGCCCATTATATGGCGAATAGGCAAATATATATCCTGTACAACTATATACAAATTTATCTTCCAGAAATTCCATCTTTGTTAATAGAGTTTCCGTCTTTAATAACGTTAACAACTTACCTTCACTCGGAGGAATCTCCACTTGATATGGATCCATTTCTTCCTTCATTTTCGTTTCTATCGCTTCTTTTATATGTAATAAATCGATTTCTTCAAAAGCACTAGTCATTAAGAAGTCGCTTTTCGGAAACGGAATAAAATTTTGATGTAATGCATCTTTTTTATTGTATAACGTAATAATCGGAATATGATTAATTTCAAGTTCTGACAATAACTTCTTTACCGTTTTCTCATGCCCTACATAGTTTGGATCTGCAGAATCAACAACATGTAAAATAACATCTGCTTCACCAGCTTCTTCTAGTGTTGAACGAAAAGCTGCAATTAACGACGTAGGTAAATCTTGTATAAAACCAACCGTATCAGTTAGCAACACTGTATAACCAGAAGGTAACGGCATCTTCCTTGTTGTCGGATCTAACGTTGCAAACAATAAGTTTTCTTCAAACGTATCCGCTTCCGTTAATCTATTAAATAGCGTCGATTTCCCTGCATTTGTATATCCTATTAATGAAACTTGAAATACTTTATTGTCTTTTCTTCTCTCACGGTATCTTTTTCGATGTTCCACAACAACCGCAAGTTGTTTCTTTATTTCATCAATACGCGATCGAATATGACGACGATCCGTCTCAAGTTTCGTCTCACCCGGCCCTCTTGTTCCAATACCACCACCAAGACGTGATAAAGACAAACCTTGCCCCATTAGACGCGGCATTGTATATTGCAACTGGGCTAACTCCACTTGAAGCTTACCCTCTCTCGACTTCGCACGTTGCGCAAAAATATCTAATATGAGTTGCGTTCGATCGATTACTCTTGCATCTAATACTGAGGATAAATTCCGAATTTGACTCGGCGTTAACTCGTTATTAAATATAATAACATCCGGCTCTAATTCTTCTGTTAACATTGTAAGCTCTTCTAATTTACCTTTACCTATATAAGTCACTGGATGAAACTTCGGTCGTTTTTGCGTTGTTGACACTAACACTTTCGCTCGCGCAGTCTTTGCTAACGATGCAAGTTCTTTCATGGAATGCATAAACTGTTCATCGTCATCTTGCTGTAATTGACAGCCTACTAATATGACTTTTTCTTTTTCTTCCATCAAATATGTTCACTCATCCTTTTCGAAATTTAAACCTTCTAATATAATAGCAGAGGAAGCACATTTCATCTAGTTAGCGGGGGAGAAAATTCATGGCATGGGAGATTTTTAGCATCATAGGCACAATCGCATTCGCACTAAGCGGAGCCATTGTTGCAATGGAAGAGGATTATGACATTTTCGGGGTGTATATTTTAGGAATGGCAACCGCATTTGGGGGAGGTGCCCTTCGTAATTTACTAATCGGTTATCCGATTGTCGCGTTTTGGCAACAAGACATGTTATTCCAAATCGCACTTTTATCAATGACAATTATTTTTCTTTTTCCAAATAAATTAATTAAACATTGGAAAAAATGGGAAAACATTACTGACGCTATCGGCTTATCAGCATTCGCCATACAAGGGGCATTATATGCTCAAAAACTAAATTTACCCATTAGCGCTACAATCGTAGCAGCTGTTTTAACCGGTATTGGCGGCGGGATTATTCGCGATCTTTTAGCCCGTAGAAAACCTCTCGTCCTTCGAGCTGAAGTATATGCTTTTTGGACGATTCTAGCAGGCTTCTTAATTGGGGCTCAAATTATTGTTAGTGATTGGGCTCTTTACACCTTATTCATTTTAATTGTTTGCTTCCGCATGCTTTCTATTCATTACAAATGGCATTTACCGCATCGACGTATCGACACAAACGAACGTTCAATGCATAAATAGCAATTCTAACCTCTTTACATATCGTAAAGAGGTTTTTCTTTTCTAACGATTTTTTCTTTACTTAATGTTTATACTAATTTTTAAAGTGAGGTGAATACAAATGACAAACCACGTTAATAAAGGAGCTCAAAAAAGCTCAGTAAACCAATTTGGGCACGATTCTAATTCAGCACACGAAAAGAGCGCTAAAATGGAACGTTTCCATAAATCTCACCAAGAAAAAGAAAAAAAAGAATAAACGAACATATGCACAAAAAACAGACGCACAGTTTATGTACTGTGCGTCTCCTCTTCCAACATTAAATCAACACTTGATATTCCAATTAAATCATACTTATCATACGTATCTTCTTGCAACAACCGCATAGCCTGTGTACGAATCGATTTTTCAACAATATTCCGTACGTATCGGCCATTACTAAACGATGTAATTTGCGACGAATACTTTACAGCATGTAAATGATCTCTAAATTTCCATTCCGCTTCCTTTGATAACTGGTATTCACGCTCTTCATACATTCTCTTCCCAATTTCCAACAACTGATTTACCGAATAATCCGCAAACTCAATAATAAACGGAAAACGAGATTGCAGTCCTGGATTTAATGAAAGGAAGTGATTCATCTCTCTTGAATACCCAGCCAAAATCAATACAAAACCATGTTGTTTATCCTCCATATGCTTTACGAGCGTATCAATTGCTTCCTTTCCAAAATCCTTCTCTCCACCTCGAGCTAAAGAATACGCCTCATCAATAAACAAAATACCTCCCATTGCTTTTTTTATTAAATCTCTTGTTTTTTGAGCCGTATGGCCAATGTATTCTCCTACAAGATCAGCACGTTCCGCTTCAACTAAATGCCCTTTTGATAGAATATTCATCTCAAACAACAATTTCCCTATCATTCTAGCAACAGTTGTCTTTCCTGTACCTGGATTCCCTTTAAACAACATATGGAGTACTTGCTTCTCAGATTTCAATCCCATTTCTTGTCTTTTTTTATTTACATAAATCCAAGCATATATTTCTTTTATTATCTTTTTTATATCATCCATCCCAACGAGTTTCCCCATCTCTTCTTCAATTCTTTGCAGCATCTCATGTTTAATTGTAGTTTCATTTGAAATTTCCGTTTTATTTTCTGATGCTGGTAAAGAAATTTTCTTTCGATGGTTTAACACAATATTAATTTGATTATTATTTTTCTTTCGCATCGATTGTTCCATACAATCACCTCATTTTATCCCGCAATTTGCAGGCAGTAAGACTCCCACCTCAAAATTCAGCGAATGCGAGGAAGTTAGGCGGGGGATAACTGCCCGTAAATGCCCGATTGGTGTGGGCTGATAATCAGCGGAGGATGAACACCCCCCCCACTGATTAAAGTTTCACTTTATCCACTCAACACATATTATTATTCCCGTCCTTCTTACAAATGCCTATTTTCAGAAAAATTTGCTATAATATAAGAAATAATTAAGGTGGTGGGACTATGGAGACAACGGAATTCCATGATACAATACAAGCCTTTTCTATTTTTTTATTGAATAAAGGCCGAAAAACCTCAACCATTAAACGTTATGTTTATGACATTGAAGATTTCGGACATTGGTTAGAAAAAAACAAAAAGCTCCCTTCCAGTAATATATGGGCTACACTTTGTACAAAAGACTACGAAGATTACTTTTCCGACTTAAAAACGAATCGAAACTACTCAGAAAAGACCATGCATCGTGTATTTATTGTACTAAATAGAATGAATCATTTCCTAAACATCCCTAATCCATTAAAGAATATGGAAATTTCCATTCAACCAGATCGCGCACTACGAAATGAAGATTTTATTTCATCTAATGAAGAAAAAAAATTAAAGCGTATCGTCACTTCATTGGAAGGACTATCAGAAAAACAACGTCCTGTACGACCTTTATTGATGGATCGTAATATCACTATTTTAAACCTATTAATTGACTATGGTTTATCCCTACAAGAGCTTACAGCATTAACTATGTATCATGTTCACTTTGAAACTAATACATTATCTATCCCAGCAACCGCAGGAGTAGAAAGAACGATTACATTAACAAAAGAAGACAAAAAGCAATTATACACATACTACAAAAGCATCCCTGAACCCGTTCGTCCAAAATACCATAGTAATGACCCACTGTTTGTCGCATTCGATTTTAACCGCGGAACATACAGATGGGTATACGAAAATGATTCACCGAAGGGATTAACAGAAATCGCTATCCAAAAAATGATTCGCCTTGAAGTAGCTAGAGCTAATTTACGCAAAGGAATCTCAGGGCAACACTTTCGTAACACCTATATTTTAAACTTAATAAAAAAAGAAACGCCGGAATCAGAAATTATAAAACTAGCTGGATTCAAATCAAAAGTTTCACTAAAACGATATTATAAATACGCAGAAAATAGAAAAAACGCCTTATTGTAAGGCGTTTTTTCTATTTTTTCTTTAAACAAACGATTTTATTATGACCATTTAACTAATTTTTGCATCTACTATGATGAGTTTCATTCACATTCTCATTAGAAAGGAGCGATTTAATGTCTCGTTATGACGACAGTCAAAACAAATTCTCCAAACCATGCTTTCCAAGTAGTGCCGGACGAATCTCAAACACACCATCCATCCCAATTTCTAAAGCACAAATTAGAACATTTCGAGCGATTATTAACGATTTAATTAAAATAATTCCAAAACTTTTCGCTAATCCATCCCCTAAAAACATCGAAGATTTAATTGATACATTAAACCTACTAAGTAAGTTCATCTGTTCGCTAGACGCTACTTCCTCCCTGAAAGCGCAAGGATTAGCTATTATAAAAAACTTAATAACTATATTAAGAAATCCAACCTTCGTAGCAAGTGCTGTATTTGTTGAACTCCAAATTTTAATTAATTATTTACTTTACATTACAAAGTTATTCCGAATCGATCATTGTACACTCCAAGAACTCCTTAAATTAATTGCAGAGTTACAAACTACTCTAGTTAATTCAGCTTCGTTCGGCAGAGGGCCTACTGGACCTACTGGACCTCGAGGTAACACGGGCGCTACCGGTGCTACTGGACCTACTGGACCTCGAGGTAACACGGGCGCTACCGGTGCTACTGGACCTACTGGACCTCAAGGTGTTCAAGGTAACACTGGGGCTACTGGTGCTACCGGTGCCACGGGCGCTACTGGACCTCAAGGTGTTCAAGGTAACACAGGTGCCACGGGTGCTACTGGACCTCAAGGTAACACAGGTGCTACTGGCGCTACTGGTGCCACTGGACCTCAAGGT
>Ga0102589_1001373_pt1 | contig 33950 bp, 29 predicted proteins | sample AraplaMF_Col_mLB_FD_76858 | JGI IMG/M metagenome (GOLD analysis project Ga0102589, IMG submission 76858) | Arabidopsis root microbial communities from the University of North Carolina, USA - plate scrape MF_Col_mLB | ecosystem: Host-associated > Plants > Roots > Endosphere | place: USA...
CCGCAGCCTGCTCGCCGGGATCGGTCTCGCCGGCCTCGTGCGCCCTGGAACGCCCCACGCACAGAGCTGGCCGAGCCAGTTGATCCGCATTATCGTGCCGTTCACGCCCGGCGGCAGCACGGACGTGCTGGCGCGGGTGATCGCCAGCCGTTTGGAGCAGGTGATCGTCGGACGCGGCTTCGTGATCGAAAACCGCCCCGGCGCCGGCGGCATGACCGCGGCGGGGCAGGTCGCCAAGGCCGAACCCGATGGGCATACGCTGATGATGGGGCATATCGGCACGCTCGCCTTTGCGCCGTCCCTCTACCCCAACGTGCCCTATGATCCCGTCAAGGACTTCCAGCCGGTCGCCCTCGTCGCGATGCTGCCGAACATCCTGGCGATCAACCCGAGGCTGCCGGCCCGGACGCTTGCGGAGTTCATCGCCTATGCGAAGGCCAATCCGGGCAAGCTGAATTATTCGTCCGGCGGCCAGGGCAGCGCCGCCCATATCGCCACGGCCTATTTCTGCCATCGCGCCGGCATCGAGGCGACGCATGTGCCCTATCGCGGCACGGCGCCGTCGGTGAACGATCTCGTCGCCGGCAACATCCAGTTCACGCTGACGGGCGGGCCGGCCGTGCTGCCCTTGGCCGAAGGCGGCCAGCTCAGGGTGCTCGGCGTCGCCGCACGCGAGCGCGTCGGCTTCGCACCCGATTTGCCGACGCTGTCCGAGAGCGGCCTGCCGGATTTCGAGGCGGTGCAATGGTACGGGATGGTCGCGCCGGCGCGCACGCCGCCACGGATTGTCGAGCGGCTCAACCGCGAGATCAACGCGCTGCTCGGCCAGCCCGATTTCGCCGCGGCGTTGGCCAAGGACGGCGCCATCGCCCGACCGGAGACGCCGGAGGGCTTCGGCAAATTGATCGGCTCGGAGCTGGTGCTCTGGCGCGAGGTCATTAGCCGTGCCGGCATCAAGGCGGCGGAGTGAGCGATGGGCCAGCTCGCCATCCCCTGCATGCTGATCCGCGGCGGCACCTCAAAGGGTGCCTATTTCCTGCGTGACGACCTGCCGGCGGACATCGCGGCCCGAGACGCTTTCCTGCTCGCGGTGATGGGCTCGCCCGACAAGCGCCAGGTCGACGGGCTCGGCGGCGCCCATCCCCTGACCAGCAAGGTCGCGATCGTCTCGCCGTCAGAGGAGCCCGGCTGCGATATCGACTTCCTGTTCGCGCAAGTCGGCGTCGAGACGGCTTCGGTCGATACCACCCCGAACTGCGGCAATATCCTCGCCGGGATCGGCCCGTTCGCCCTGGCTCGCGGCCTGGTAAAGGCGAGCGGGCCGCGCACCACCGTGCGGGTTCGGACGATCAATACCGGCACGATCGCCGACCTTACCATGGATACGCCGGATGGAGAGGCGAGCTCCGAGGGAGACGCGCGCATCGACGGCGTGCCGGGGACCTCGGCGCCGATCGATATCGGCTTCCTCGATGCCGAGGGCTCGGTCTGCGGGGCGCTATTGCCGACAGGCAACGTTGTCGACGTGATCGAGGGGGTGCCCTGTACGCTGATCGACAACGGCATGCCGGTGATCGTCATGCGCGCCGCCGATGTCGGGCGCACCGGCTATGAGCCGCGCGACCTGCTCAACGAAGATGCCGAGCTCAAGGCCCGGATCGAGGCCATCCGTCTCGCCGCTGGGCCGCTGATGAACCTCGGCGATGTCGCGGGGAAGGTTGTGCCGAAGATCGCGCTGGTCGCGCCGCCGCAGGCCGGCGGGGCGATTTGTACCCGCAGCTTCATCCCGCATGAATGCCATGCCTCGATCGGCGTCTTCGCCGCGGTAACGGTTGCGACTGCGGCCGTGCTGCCCGGCTCGCCTGCGGCTTCGGCGGTCGTGATGCCGCAGGGACGCGAGCGGACGCTCTCGGTCGAGCATCCGACTGGCGAGTTCACGGTGACGCTGACGGTCGGTGGAACGCCGGAGCAGCCGGTGGTCGAGCGGGCCGGCCTGCTGCGCACCGCCCGTATCCTGATGGCAGGCCAGGCCTTCGTGCCGGCCGGCAGATTGTGAGAGAGGAGCGCACGCGATGAGCGCCCAGAAGACAGGCCTGGTGATCACCGCCCATCCCGGAGATTTCGTCTGGCGCGCCGGCGGGGCGATCGCGCTGCATGCCAAGCGCGGCATGCGCGTCAAGATCCTCTGCCTGTCCTATGGCGAGCGCGGCGAGAGCCAGTTCGCCTGGAAGAAGGCTGGCGTGCAGATGGCCGAGGTCAAGGCGCAGCGCCGCGACGAGGCGGAAGCCGCTGCGACAGCGCTCGGCGCTGAGATCGAGTTCATGGATGCCGGCGACTATCCGCTGCGCACTACCGAGCCGATGCTGGAGCGCGCCATCGACATCTTCCACGAGCTGAACCCGAGCTTCGTGCTGACGCATGCGCTCGAAGACCCCTATAATGTCGACCACCCGGAGGCGACGCGCTTTGCCCAGGAGGCGCGGATCATCGCGCAGGCGGCCGGCCATAAGCCTGATCTCAGCCGCGCCTATGCCGCTCCGCCGGTCTTCCTGTTCGAGCCGCACCAGCCGGAGCAGTGCAATTTCAAGCCGAATGTCATCCTCAACATCGACGAGGTCTGGGAGCAGAAGCGCAAGGCGTTCGAAATCCTCGCGGCGCAGAAGCATCTCTGGGAATACTACACCCGCGTCGCGCTCAACCGCGGCATGCAGGGGGGCCGCAACTCCGGCAAGGCGATGACCTATGGCGAGGCCTATCAGCGCCTCTTCCCGGAAGCGCTGGAGACGCTGGCATGAACCCCGTCGTCATCCGCACCAGGAAGCGCGCACCGGCCGCGGCGATGGCCGATCTCGCCGCGCTCGGCGTCTCCACCACGCATGAGGCGATGGGCCGGAGCGGCCTGCTGAAGCCCTATATGCGGCCGATCTATGCCGGCGCCCAGATCGCCGGCGGGGCGGTGACCGTGCTGGCCCAGCCCGGCGACAACTGGATGATCCATGTCGCGATCGAGCAGGTGCAGCCCGGCGACGTGCTCGTCGTCGCCTGCACGGCCGACAACACTGACGGCATGTTCGGCGACCTGCTGGCGACCTCGCTGAAAGCGCGCGGCGGCATCGGCCTCGTCATCGACGCCGGCGTACGCGATGTCCGCACGCTGACCGAAATGGGCTTCCCGGTCTGGTCGCGGGCGATCTCGGCCAAGGGCACGGTCAAGGCGACGCTTGGATCGGTCAACGTGCCGGTGGTCTGCGCCGGGGCGCTGATCTATCCCGGCGACGTGATCGTCGCCGACGATGACGGGGTGGTGGTGGTGCCGCGGCGCGAGGCCGAGGCGGTCGCCGCCGCCGGCCGCAAGCGCGAGGCCAATGAAGACGAAAAGCGTAGACGCCTGGCTGCTGGCGAACTCGGTCTGGACATGTACGCTATGCGCGACGGCCTCGCGAAGGCAGGCCTTACCTATCGCGACGACGACGGCGAATAATCCAACGAAAGCCCCGGAAAGGGGCTCGGCCAAACACTCGGGAGGAACGACATGACCATTCGCAGGACGGTTCTCAAAGGAATGCTCGGCCTTGCGCTGGCCGCTTCGGTCAGCGGTGCGGCCCTGGCGCAGGATGCGGTCAAGATCGGCCTGATCCTGCCGATGACCGGCCCGTTCGCCTCGACCGGACGGCAGATCGCCGCGGCGGCCAATCTCTACATCCAGGAGAAGGGCGCGACCGTCGCCGGCAAGAAGGTCGAGCTCATCGTCAAGGACGACACCGGCACCGCCGACGTCACCCGCCGCATCGCGCAGGAACTGATCGTCAACGACAAGGTCACCGCGATCGCCGGCTTCGGCCTGACGCCGCTCGCGCTCGCCACCGCTCCGCTGGCGACGCAGGCCAAGACGCCGATGGTGGTGATGGCCGCGGCGACCGCGATCATCACCGAGCGCTCGCCCTTCATCGTGCGTACCAGCCAGGTCGTGCCGCAGATCGGCGCGCCGTTCGGTACCTGGATCGCCAAGCAGGGCACCAAGCGCGTCATCACCATCGTCTCCGACTTCGGGCCGGGCCATGACGTCGAGAACTCGTTCTCGGAGGCGTTCAAGGCCGGTGGCGGCCAGGTCGAGAACATCCGCGTGCCGCTGCAGAATCCGGACTTCTCGCCCTTCCTGCAGCGCGTCGCCGACGCCAAGCCCGAGGCGCTGCTGGTGTTCGTGCCGTCCGGCGTCGGCGCCCAGTTCATGAAGCAGTTCGTCGAGCGCGGCCTCGACAAGAGCGGCATCAAGCTGATCGGCACCGGCGACCTCACCGATGACGACATCCTCAACGGCATGGGCGATGTCGCGCTCGGCGTGATCACCGCCCAGCACTATTCGGCCTCGCATGACAGCCCGGAGAACAAGGCCTTCGTCGAGGGCTTCAAGAAGGCCAATCCGGGCTTGCGCCCGAACTTCATGGCGGTCGGCGGCTATGACGGCATGCACGCGCTCTATGAGGGCCTGAAGAAGACCAAGGGCGAGGGCGGCGAGGCGCTGGTCAACGCGATGAAGGGGATGAGCTGGACGAGCCCGCGCGGGCCGATCTCGATCGACCCGGAGACGCGCGACATCATCCAGAACGTCTATATCCGCAAGGTCGAGCGCGTGAACGGCGAGCTCTACAATCAGGAGTTCGAGACGATCCCGAACGTCAAGGATCCGACCAAGGCCAAGAAGTAAGTCGGGCAGGGCGGACCCGACGTGCTCACCATCCTGTTCGACGGCGTCGCCTACGGCATGATTCTCTTCGTGCTGGCCTGCGGGCTGTCCGTGACCATGGGGTTGATGAACTTCATCAACCTCGCTCACGGCGCCTTCGCCATGTTCGGCGGCTATGTCACCGTGCTGGCGATGCAGCGGCTCGGCCTGCCATTTCTCATGGCCTTGCCGGCGGCCTTCCTCGCAGCCGCCCTCGCCGGGCTGGTGCTGGAGCGGCTGGTCTACCGGCCGATGTACGCCAAGAGCCATCTCGACCAGGTGATGTTCTCGATCGGGCTGGTGTTCATGGCGGTCGCCGGCGCCGACTATCTGATGGGCTCGAGCCAGCAATTCGTGCACCTGCCGGAATGGCTCAGCGGGCGCTTCGATGTCGCCGGGATCGGCGTCGGCCGCTACCGGCTCTTCATCATCCTGCTCTGCGGCGCGCTCGCCTTCGCGATGCAATGGGGCTTCACCCGCACGCGCTTCGGCAGCCGGCTGCGCGCCGCGGTCGACGATGCCAGGGTGGCGCGCGGCCTCGGCATCCCGGTCAACCGGCTGTTTGCGCTGACCTTCGCCTTCGGCTCGGGGCTTGCCGGCCTCGGCGGGGCGCTCGGCATCGAATTGATGGGGCTCGACCCGACCTTCCCGCTGAAGTTCATGATCTACTTCCTGATCGTGGTGACCGTCGGCGGCACATCGACCATCTCCGGCCCGTTCTTCGCGGCGATGCTGCTGGGGGTCGCCGATGTCGCCGGCAAGTACCTGGTGCCGCAGCTCGGCGCCTTCATCATCTATGCGCTGATGGTGGTCCTGCTGATCACGCGGCCGCATGGCCTGTTCGCCAGGGGACGGGCATGAAGGCCGACAGCATCGAGGCGCGCGTCCAGCGCTCGCTCTATGGCGCGCGGCGCTGGCACCCGGCCGAGATCGTGTTCTGGGTCCTGGCGCTGGCGGCTTTCTTCCTGCTGCCGCGCCAGCTGCTGATCCTCAACGAGATCGCGATCCTCGGGCTCTTTGCTGTCTCGCTTGACCTGATCCTCGGCTATGCCGGCATCGTCTCGCTGGGGCATGCCGCCTTCTTCGGCTTCGGCGCCTATGCTGCCGGGCTCTTCGCCAAGCACGCCAGTGCCGATCCGTTGGCGGGATTGCTCGTCGGAATGGGCGCCGCCGGCCTGCTCGGCCTGCTGACCAGCCCGCTGATCCTGCGCGGCAGCGACCTAACGCGCCTCATGGTGACGCTCGGTGTCGCGCTGATCCTGGGGGAGTTCGCGAACTCGCTCGGCGGGATCACCGGCGGCGCCGACGGCCTGCAGGGCATCATGATGGGACCGGTGCTCGGTCTGTTCGAGTTCGATATCTTCGGCAGCGTCGCCTATCTCTACTCGCTCGCCGTTCTGTTCGTGCTGTTTGTGCTGGCGCGTCGGATTGTCGGTTCGCCCTTCGGCCTGTCGCTGCGGGCGATCCGCGACAACCCGCTCCGCGCTTCCGCCTCGGGTGTGCCGCTGCACTGGCGACTGGTCGCGGTCTATACGCTCGCGGCCGCCTATGCCGGAGCGGCCGGGGCGCTGCTCGCGCAGACCACGCAGTTCGTCTCGCTCGACGTGCTCGCCTTCCATCGCTCGGCGGACCTGATGCTGGTGCTGATCATCGGCGGCGCCGGCTATCTCTATGGCGGGCTGATCGGCGCGGTCGCCTTCAAGCTGCTGCAGGACGTGATCGCCAGCTTCACGCCGCAATACTGGATGTTCTGGATCGGGCTGTTCCTGGTGCTGTTCGTGCTCGGCGGGCGCGAACTGATCCATGGCGGGATCAAGGCCGTGGTCGGCCGGATCGCGCGCTTCGGCCGGAGGGCGCCGACATGAGCGTGGCGCTCCAGACCTTCGATCTCTGCAAGAGCTTCGGCGGCATCACCGCGACCGACCATGTCGACTTCACCCTGGCGAAGGGAGCACGGCACGCGCTGATCGGGCCGAACGGCGCCGGCAAGACCACCTTCGTCAACCAGTTGACCGGGGTGCTGCGCCCGAGTTCCGGCCGGGTCGAACTGATGGGCGAGGACATCACCGCTCTGCCGCGCGAGACTCGGGTCGGCCGCGGGCTGGCGCGGACCTTCCAGATCAACCAGCTCTTCGCCACGATGACGCCGGTCGAGATGATCGCGCTCGTCACCTCCGAGCGGCTCGGCCGCGGCCGACAGCCCTTGCGTGCGCTCGACAGGGATGCCGAACTCGTCGCCGAGACGGCCGAGATCCTTGCCCGCTTCAGGCTCGACGACATCATGGACGAGCGCATCGCGACCTTGCCCTATGGCAAGCAGCGCCAGATCGAGATCGCCGCCGCCTTCGCGGCCAAGCCGAGCGTGCTGCTGCTCGACGAGCCGGCGGCGGGCGTGCCGGAGGCCGAGCGCCGCGAGCTGATGGCGACGGTCGCCGGACTGCCTGGGGATGTCTCGGTCCTGCTGATCGAGCACGACATGGACCTCGTCTTCCGCTTCGCGACGCGGATCACCGTGCTGGTCAATGGCCGGCTACTCGCCGACGGCACGCCCAGCGAGATCGCCAATGATCCGGCGGTGCGCGCTGCCTATCTCGGGGAGCATGGCCATGGCTGAGCTCCTGACCCTCGAATGCCTCAGTGCCGGCTATGGCGAAGCGCAGGTGCTGTTCGACATCGATCTTTCGCTCGCCGAAGGCCGTTCGCTGGCGCTGCTCGGCCGCAACGGCGTCGGCAAGACCACTTTGGTCAACAGCATCATCGGCGTCACCCGTCGCCGCGGCGGCCGGATCGCGCTGGCCGGACGCGACATCACCACAGCTTCGCCCGAGCAGCGCGCCCATGCCGGCATCGGCTGGGTGCCGCAGGAGCGCAACATCTTCAAATCGCTGACCGTGCTGGAGAACCTGACCGCGGTGGCGACGCCGGGCGCGTGGACGGCCGAGCGTGTCTTCGCGATGTTCCCGCGCCTCGCCGAGCGCAAGGCCAATCTCGGCAACCAGCTCTCCGGCGGCGAACAGCAGATGCTGGCGATCGGCCGGGCGCTGATGCTCAATCCGAAGCTGCTGCTGCTCGACGAGCCGACCGAGGGCCTCGCGCCGATCATCGTCGAGGAATTGCTTCGCGCCCTGAAACGCCTCGTCCGCGAGGAGGGGCTGTCGGCCATCGTCATCGAGCAGCATGCCCGCAAGATCCTCGAACTTACCGATGAGGCGATCGTGCTCGAGCGCGGCCGCGTTGTCCTTTCCGCGGGGAGTGCCGAGCTCCTCGCCGAACCGTCACGGCTGGAGCGCCATCTCGGCCTCGCCGCCGCCTGATCCCACGACAACACCAGGAAAGGAAACGCCATGAGTCAGAGACAGAAGCCGCCGTTCCGGGGCGACATGGTCGGCAGCCTGCTGCGCAGCGCGCCGGTCAAGGAGGCCCGCGCCAAGCACGCGGCCGGTGAGATCGGTCAGGCCGAGCTGACGGCGATCGAGGACGAGGAGATCAAAAAGCTCGTCCGCAAGCAGGAAGAGGTCGGCCTGCAGGCGGTGACCGATGGCGAATTCCGCCGCGCCTTCTGGCATTTCGACTTCCTCGACGGCCTCTCCGGCGTCACCAGTTTCGAGACCGATTCAGGAATCCAGTTCAAGGGCGTCAGCACCAAGGGCCATGCGGTCCGCGTCACCGGCAAGCTCGACTTCCCGGATGACCACCCGCATCTCGCCCATTTCAAGTTCCTGGCCTCGGTCACCAATCGCGTGCCGAAGATGACGATCCCGAGCCCGTCCATGCTGCATTACCGCGGCGGCCGGAAGGCGATCGATCCGAGCGCTTACCTCAGGATCGAGGACTATTATGAGGATCTCGGCAAGGCCTACGCCAAGGCGATCAAGGCCTTCTACGATGCCGGCTGCCGCTATCTCCAGCTCGACGACACCAGCCTGTCCTATTTCTGCGACCCCGAGCAGCGCAAGATGCTGGCCGAACGCGGCGACGATCCCGAGCAATTGATCTTCATCTATCGCGACGTGCTCAACGCGGCGCTGAAGGCGAAGCCCGCCGACATGCAGATCACCACCCATACCTGCCGCGGCAATTTCAAGTCGACCTTCATCGCTTCGGGCGGCTACGAGCCGGTGGCCGAGATGGTCTTCAACGAGATCAATGTCGACGGCTATTTCATGGAGTGGGACGACGACCGTTCCGGCGGCTTCGAGCCGCTGCGCTTCCTGCCCAAGGGCGACAAGCAGGTCGTGCTCGGGCTGGTGACCTCGAAATTCGGCGAGATCGAGAGCACGGACAATCTCAAGCGCCGGATCGAGGCAGCCTCGAAGTTCGCGCCGCTGGAGCAGCTCTGCCTGTCGCCACAATGCGGCTTCGCCTCGACCGAGGAAGGCAATGTCCTGGCCGAGGACGAGCAATGGGCCAAGCTCTCGCGCATCCTCGACGTCGCAAGGGAAGTCTGGGGATGAGCAGCGAGCCCTGCTTCGACATCGCCCATCTCGGCCATGTCGAGCTCTTCACCAACAAGCCGCAGGAGAGCCTCGACTTCTTCGTCGAGATCTTCGGGCTGACGGAGAGCGGGCGGGAAGGCGACAGCGTCTATCTGCGCGCCTGGGACGACTACGAGTTCCACACGCTGAAGCTCACCGCGGCGAAGACGACCGGCGTCGGCCATATCGGCTATCGCGCCTCGAGCGAGGCGGCGCTCTTGCGCCGCGTCGCGGCGATCGAGGCGATGGGCTGCGGCATCGGCTGGAGCGAAGGCGATCTCGGCCATGGCCGGGCCTATCGCTTCCGCGATCCGGACGAGCATGTCTTCGAGATCTATTTCGAGACCAACAAGTATGTCGCTCCCGAGAGGGAGCGACCTGCCCTGAAGAACCAGGCGCAGCGCAACCATGGCCGCGGTTGCGCGGTGCGCCGGCTCGACCATCTCAACCTGCTGGCGCAGGACGTCGCCAAGATCCGCGAGTTCATGCCGAAGGCGCTGGGTAGCCGGGTGACCGAGCAGATCGTGCTCGATTCCGGCGAGGTCGGCGGCTGCTGGTTCACCGTCAACAACAAGAGCTACGACATCGCCTATACCCGCGACCACACACCGGCGCGCGGGCGCTTCCACCATGTCACCTATGCCGTCGATCAGCGCGAGCACATCCTCGAGGCGGCCGATCTCTTCCTCGAGAACGGCGTCTTCATCGAGACCGGGCCGCACAAGCACGCGGTGCAGCAGACCTTCTTCCTCTATGTCTACGAGCCGGCCGGAAACCGCGTCGAGATCGCCAATGCCGGCGCGCGCCTGATCCTCGATCCCGACTGGCAGACGGTGACCTGGACGGAAGAGGAGCGGAAGAAGGGTCAGGCCTGGGGGCTGAAGACGATCGAGAGTTTTCACACCCACGGCACGCCGCCGTCGGGCAGATAGTGCGGCTTTGGGAATTTCGAGGCCGCGCCTTCAAACCACTTCGGAGACGATCTTGGCGATCAGCGCATTCGACAGGATGACCGGCAGGCCCGCCGCAGCCGCCTCCTGGCGATGGCGCTCGACGAAGCCCATGCAGTCCATCAGCAGGATCTGCGCTCCGTGCTCGGCGAGGCTTTCGGCAGCTTCGGCAACCGATGGGCCATCGCCGCCATAGGGCGAGGCGGCGGCATAGATCGGCGGGCGGGCGAGCGGCGCCCATTTGCCGGCCTCCGAGGCGATCTGCTCGGCGAGCGGCACGATGATGCCGAGCTGCGCATCCTGGACCAGCGCCGCGACCGTCGGCGGCAAAATGCGGTCGGGCTCGATCAGCCGGGCGCGCTTCGTCCGCAGGCTTTCGAAATGGCCGGTGCAGAGCATCAGGATCGTGCTGCAACCGGCCTCTTCCAGCATGGAAAGCTTGGCCTGCGCCGCCTGCTCTGTGCGCTGGCGGTCGATGACGACGGAGGTTCCGTCGAGCAGCTTGGTGATCAGGAGAGCGCCGCCGGGCTGGGGCGCGAAGTCGCGGTCGATCTCCTCGCGCGACAACCCGTCGAGCACGCCGGCGTGCTGGCGCGGAAGCTCAGCACCCAGCACCGCATCGAGGATCGGCGTGATGTCGGCGCGTGGCGCCTGGCCAATGGTGAGAGTGCCGAGCTTGGCCATGGCGCTTCCTTCCGGATGTGAAGCGGCTCGGGCCGTCGCCGGCCCGGGCCTTGTGCCCTCAGGGCTTGTTGAAGTTCTTCTGGACGGAGTCGAAGAAGGAGAAGATCGCGTCGCCGGCGATGACGCCCGCGGCGAAGACCTCCATGTCGCCGTCGCCATCGGCGCCGCGCAGCTTCTCCCAGACCAGGCGGCAGAGGATGCCGGCCAGCACGGCCCAGCCCGCCATCGGGAAGGCGATCAGCAGGCCGGTGGCGAAGAGCACGCCGATCTGGCGTTTCGGCCCGCCGATGAACTGCAGGATCGCCCCGGGGATCGCCCATAGGAAGAGCTGCCAGGCGACCCCAGGCGCGACGCCGGCCTTGATCGTCGCGGCATAGACCTTGTCGACGGGGGCGACGAGGTTCCGGTCGAAGAACGACTGGTAGGAGACCAGCACGACCGCACCGGCGATGACGAAGGCGAACATCGCGGCGAAGAGCTGCTGGCGGCGGCCTTCGCGCTCGAAGGCAGGATCGACGCCATTGCCGCGCAAGAGGTAGCCGGCCTTGAGGTCGTAGCCCATGTCGGCGAAGGCGGGGCCGGTCGCGGCCGAGAAGCCGACGAGCAAGGCGAGAGCCGGCATCGGGAAGCCGAGGAGCATGCCGATGATCAGGGTGATCAGCGCCACCGCGAAGGCCGGGAACCAGCCGGAATGCATGGCGGCGAGGCCGACGATCAGCTCGTGCACATAGGCGGCGAAGGCAGCGTAGAGCACGAACAGGATCAGCATGCCGATCGACATGTCGGTCATCAGTCCGCCGACCAGAGCGAGGAAGACGGCGATGACGAGATAGCCGATCGTGCCGAGCCCGAGTGCGCGCTTCACTTCGGCGTCGGAGGTGCCCGCGGCAGCCTCAGCCTGCTTCTGCGCCTCGCCGCGGCGGAAGAGCAGCAGGCCGACCTGGAGCAGCGCGACGAGGCCGGCGCCGATCATGAAGCCATGCGGGATATAGGCGGCCATCAGGTCGCCCTTCGGGATGATCGTCTCGAAGAGCGGGCCGCCGAAGATCTGGCCGGAATAGCCGCGCAGCAACAGGCCGATGCCGAACATGGTCAGCGCCCAGATATTGCCGATGAAGGCGACGCCGAAGGCGGACATCGGGATGGCCGAGACCGCTGTCGAACCGGCGAAGCCGATCCAGGCCAGCGGCACCTTGACGAAGCCGACGATGATCGCGGTGACAAAGCCGACGCCCATCAGCACAGCCTTGCGCCCGCCCTCGTCGCCGGCCTTGATCGCCTCGGCGGCAGCGACGCCCGGCGGCCAGGCGCCGGTGGCCGGGAAGACCCGGGAATCGAACATCCGATAGAGCAGGTAGGCATCGAGCAGCATGGCGAAGAAGGCGCCGGCCAGCATCGGCAGGACGAGGTCGGGCCGGCCGAGCAGCCAGGGGATGCCGACCGGCAGCAGCAGGCTGTTCGCCGCGCCGAAGGTGGCCGAGGAGATCGCGCTCTGGGCCAGGTTCTGGACGTGGATCGAGCGGTAGCGCGCGAAGATCGCCAGCGGCACCCGCGCCAGCGCCATCGCGGCGAGCGCGCCGATCAGCGAGGTGTTCGCGGTGATGCCGAGCGAGACCAGGAGCTGCATCCCGATGATCGCGCCGAAGACGCAAAGGATCGCGATCAGCGCCAGCGTCGCTGGCTCGAACAGGCTGGGGTGCCGCTGAGGCACCCCGTCATTTTGCGTCGTCATGCCTTACATCCCCTTATTGGCCCTAGCGGGCGTCTTTCGCTTGATCCGTCAGGCAACAAGGATGCCGGTCTTGGCTTCGCCGACATCCTGGGAGGCATGGGCGGCATGCATGCCGTAATCGCGCCTGGCTGCTTCCGGCGAGACGAGGCCGAGCGCGATGTCGCGGGCGATCGCCCCGCGGGAGCGCTCGGAAGCCGGGCCGTAGCCGGCGCCGCCGGCGAGCACGAGCTCGACGATCTCATGCGGCTGCTTGACCTGGACGAGCTCGCCGGTGCCGACGTCCTTCAGGACATGGCCCTGCTCGTCGATGACCCGGCCGGAGGCACCGCCGCCGGCCTTGCCGTCGAACAGGCCCGGGATCGGGTTGTTGACCCCTTCCGGATAGAGCGAGACCAAGGTCGGCAGTCCGTCATCGGAGAGCTTGCGCAGGCGCACCCGCTGGCCGAGGCCGCCGCGCTGGCGGCCGGCGCCGCCGGAGTCGGTGAGGTAAGTCTTCTCGACCACCAGCACCGGCACGCGCGATTCGAAGGTCTCGATCGAGGTGTTGGCCGCCGAGGTCGGGTAGAGTAGGCCCGACTTGCCGTCGCCATGGGCTGATCCGCCCTGGCCGCCGCCGACGAAGAGCATGTCGGAATAGGTGTCGCCGGCCTGGTCGCGGCCGTAGACGCTCGCCGCCACAGGCAGGCCGGTGAAGGCCTGGACCTGCTTCGGCGCCGCCTGCGACAAGGCGCGGAAGATGTTCGGCGCCAGATACCAGCCGGTGCGGGTGCGCAGGTTGACCGCAAGTGGCTTGTCGCAGTTCAGGATCGAGCCCTTGGGCGCATCGATCGAGAAGGCGCGATAGCAGCCGGCATTGCCGCGCACCGATGGCGTCAGCATGCATTTCAGCGGGTAGGTGGCGTGCGCCATCGTGTAGTTGAGCGTGCAGTTCAGCCCGCCCTGCGGCAGCTGCGGCGGCGCGCCGGCGAAGTCGAGATGGATGGTGTCGTCCTTGACCGTCAGCGCCAGCGGATAGGTCATCGGCGTGCCGAGCGGGTTGTTCGAGACGGTGCCGTGATAGACGCCGTCCGGCAGAGCGCGGATCGCCTCGCGCATCGCCTTCTCGGAGCGGCTCTGCACGACATGGGCGAGGGCCCGCAGGTCCTGCATGCCGTAATCGGTGAGGAAGGATTGCAGCCGCTCGGCGCCGATGGCGTTGGCGGCGACGAAGGAATGGAGGTCGCCAAGCACCTGCTCGGAATTGCGGACGTTCTCGGCAAGCAGCCGGACCAGCGTCTCGTTGATCCTGCCGGCCTCGTAGAGCTTCATCGGCGGGATCTGGAAGCCTTCCTCGTAGATCTCGCGGGCCCGCAACGAATCCTTGGTGCCGCCGATGTCGGAGACATGGCCGACCGTGCCCATCAGGCCGACGACGCGGTTGCCCAGGAAGACCGGGGTGACGATGGCGATGTCGAAGAGATGGCCAGCGCAGAGCCAGGGATCGTTGGTGATCAGCACGTCACCCGGCTTCAGTGTCTCGGCCGGATAGCGCTCCAGCAGCGCCTTGACCGCGCGCGGCAGCGTCAGGTTGAAGACCGGCATGGCGCGGGGCGAATGCGCCAGCGTCTCGCCTTCGGGATCGAGCAGCTCGCAGGCGAAGTCCTGGGCTTCCGAGATCACCAGCGAGAAGGCGGTGCGGCAGACGGTCAGCCACATCTCCTCGACGACGTTGATCATCCGGCTCCACATGATCTCCAGCGAGATCGGATCGGCCTCGATCCGGCGTGCGGCCTCGGCCAGCGGCATGTCGGCGGTGATCGTGGTTTCGGCCGCGCTGGCCTGGCCGACATGGATCAGCAGATTCAGGACGTCATCGATGCTGACGCTGTCGCCGGGCGGGACGATCGTGGTCGCCTCGCGCTCCTCGATGATCGCCGGGCCCTTGATGGTGTCGCCGGCGCGCAGGGCGTAGCGGTCGTAGACCTCGGCCTCGCTCCAGCCGCCCTCGAACCAGGCGCGGCGGCTGCCCTTGACCTTGGCCGCGGCGTCGCCGCCGCCGGCCGCGCCGGAGAGCGAGAGCGTCGGCACCGGGCCGGCGCAGCGGACGCGGAAGTTGATCGCCTCCAGCCGCGCGCCCTCGTAAACGGAGGTATAGCGGGCCGAATAGGCCTTGCTGAAAGCGGCGCGGATCGCGTCCAGGCTCGACGCATCGATCGCGCCCGATGGCAGCGGCACGGAAATGTCGTGCATCTGGCCGACGAGGCGCATATCGGCCGAGCGCTCGACCGTGACGTCACCGGGCTTCACCCCGGCCTCGATCAGGTGCTTGCGGCCTTCTTCTTCCAGCTCGGTCAGCACGCGGTTGACCGCGGCGGCGTCGAAGCCTTCGGAGAACTCGACCGGCAGCGAGCGCACCTGATCAAAGGAGAGCGGCGCGGCGAGGAATCCGAGCGCCGAGGCCGCGCCGGAGGCCGGCGGGATGATGACCTGCTTGACGCCGAGCACGCGGGCGACGTCGACGGCATGCGCCGGGCCGGCGCCGCCGAAACCGACCATGGCGTAATGGCGCGGGTCCTTGCCCTTCTCGACGAGATGGACGCGAGCAGCCGCGCCCATGCTCTCGACCACGACCTTGTGGATGCCCCAGGCGGCTTCCTCGATCGAGAGGCCGAGCGGCTCGGCGACGGTCGAGACCGCCTTGCGGGCGGCGGCGAGGTCGAGCGCCATGCGCCCGCCGAGGAAGAAGCCGGGATCATAGTAGCCGAGCACGAGATTGGCGTCGGTCACGGTCGGCTTGGTACCGCCCATGCCGTAGCAGGCCGGACCGGGGTCGGAGCCGGCCGAATGCGGGCCGACCTTGAGCAGGCCGACCTCGTCGATCGCCGCGATCGAGCCGCCGCCGGCGCCGATCTCGATCATGTCGATCACCGGCGCCTTGATCGGCAGGCCGGAGCCCTTGGCGAAGCGGTTGACGCGGCCGGCTTCGAGCATCGGCGCGATCTCGGCGCGGCCGTCCTCGATCATGCAGGCCTTGGCTGTGGTGCCGCCCATGTCGAAGGAGATCACGTCCTTGTGGCCGGCGAGCTCACCAAACAGAGCGGTGGCGAGGCCGCCGCCGGCCGGGCCGCTCTCGAGCAGGCGGATCGGGAAGGTACGGGCGGTCTCGGGCGAGACCAGGCCGCCGGCCGAATGCATCAGGCGCAGCGAGCCGCGGAAGGAGCGGGCGGCGAGCTCACGCTCCAGCCGCTCAAGATAGCGCCGCATCAGCGGCTGGACATAGGCGTTGGCGGCGGTGGTGACGAAGCGCTGGTATTCCCAGATCTCGGCGACGACCTCACTCGACAGTGAGACGGTCAGCTCCGGGCAGGTCTCGCGGACGATGCGGCCGGCTTCCTGCTCATGCGCGGGGTTGCGGTAGCTGTTGAGGAAGCAGATCGCGATCGCCTCGCAGCCGGCGGCGGCGAGCTCGCGGGCGGCCTTGCGGACAGCGTCCGCATCGAGCGCGGTCACGACCTTGCCGTCGCGGTCCATGCGCTCGGGCACGTCGAGACGATGCTCGCGCGAGACCAGCGGGTCGGGGAAGGTCAGGAACAGGTCGTAGATGTCGTAGCGCTGCTCGGTCCCCATTTCGAGGATGTCGCGGAAGCCCTTGGTGGTGATCAGGCCTAGCCTGGAGCCCTTGCGCTCGATCACGGCATTGGTGACGAGCGTGGTGCCGTGGACGATGTCGCCGACATCGGCGAGGGTTATCCCGGCCATCTCAGTGAGTTCGCCAAGGCCGATCAGCGCCGCTTCCGAGGGATCGTGCGGGGTGGTCAGGCGCTTGTGCAGAAGGACCGAGCGCTCTTGGCCGTCATAGAGGATGAAGTCGGTGAAGGTGCCGCCGATGTCGAAGCCGATGCGCCAGCGATTGCTCATGGAGCAGTCTCCGCGGTTGAGAGGTTCAGGGGGAAGAAGTGCTTGTCCTGGGTCAGGGCCGCGATCTCGGCGGCGCCTTCGGCCAGGGAACGGATGATCGAAAGGCGCTCGCCCGGCTCGACCGTCGCGGCCGGGAAGGAGATGCAAAGCGCAACCTCGTCGCCGGTGGCGGGATCGCCGAGGCCGACCGAGATGGCGCGCACGCCGCGCACGGCTTCGTCATGGGATTCGGCGAAGCCGTTGCGGCGGGTCTCGGCCAGCCGCGCAAGCAAATCGTCCATGGTGTGGGGTGCAGTCTCGGACGGGGCGGTGAACCCCTCCGGGTAGAGCGCGCGGACCTCGGCGTCGGAAAGCCTTGCCAGCAGAGCGCGGCCGGTGCTGGAAGCGAAGGCGGGGATTCGGTCGCCGATGGCTGTGACGACCCGCAGCGCGTGCCGGCCGGGATGGGCGGTGACGCCGATGATCTCGGTGCCGCGGCGGACACTTATATAGCCGGTATGGCCGATCTGGTCGGAGACGCGCCCGACCACGGCGTCGGCGCGATCGATCAGCGAGGCGGCGAAACGGTAGAGCTGGCCGACCTGCGCCAGCAGCAGCGCCGGGCGATAGCGCTTGCTGTCGCCGACCGTCTCCAGAAGCCCTTCGTCGCGCATCGCCCGCAGCAGGCGCGAGGCGTTGCTCTTGGGCATGCCCAGGAGAGTCACGAGGTCGGTCACGGTCACGTCGTGACGCGTGCTGGAGAAGCAACGAAGCACGTCTGCGGCTGCCGTCAGGATGGACATCCAGTCGCTTCCAAAAAAGTTCCAATAAATGGAACTTAAGTTGCAATAAAAGGAACAATACGTCGACTTGACGATGAGTCAAGACGGTTTGTGTCGCGAGCGGGCCTCTGGTGGTTCGAATTGTTCGTCTCGGAGCGGGCCCCAGGGGAGTGCACTGCCGTCTCCCGGCATTGCCGGGTGCTGCCTATGGGCAATCCTTAGGCAAGCTGACGGTTCTTAAACTGAACACGCGGCTCCAAAAAATGGAGTTGCCTCCAAAAGCGGGGAGTCGAGGTGCAGCGCGATATCTCTCTTCGCTCTGTATTATCAATGACTTGGTGTGTGGCACGGAGGTTGCTTTGCGGCGCGCGGACTGGCTGGAGCGCAAGCGGGCATGAACTGGCAGGCAATCGTCGATTTCGACGGAACGATCTCACGCGAGGATACGACCGACCGTGTTTTGCAGCGTTTCGCCGAACCGGGCTGGGAAGAAATCGAGGCGGATTGGGTCGCTGGGAAGATCGGCTCGCGCGAGTGCATGGCGCGTCAGGTCGCGCTGCTGCACGCCTCGCCCGACGTATTCGACACCTTCGTCTCGTCGCTCGCGATCGATTGGGGCTTCGCCGCGTTCGTGCGGCTGTGCCAGCGCGCCGGCATCCCGGTGACGGTCGTTTCCGACGGGCTCGACCGCACCATTCATGCGCTGCTGGGCCGCGCCGGCCTCAGCGGCCTCACCGTCGTCGCCAATCATATCGAGCCGCTGCCCGGCGATCGCTGGCGGCTGACCTCGCCGCATGCGGACCCGTCCGGTGGCTGCGCCAGCGGCACCTGCAAGTGCCGCGTCGCCAGCAGCCTTTCCCGGCCGCTGACCCTCTTGGTCGGCGATGGCCGCTCGGATTTCTGCGTCGCCGGCCAGGCCGACCTCGTCTTCGCCAAGAAGAGCCTGATCGCGCATTGCCGCGACAACGGCATCGGCCATCGCCCGTTCAACACCTTCTCGGAGGCTGTCGGCCTCCTCGAAACCCTGCTGTCGGAAACCACGACCGAGCCGGCAGCCTCTGCACGCAAGGACATGATCAATGGATGACGGCTTCACCCTGCTCGACCGCGCCGAGCAGGTCGATGTTTCCTCCGCGCCGGCGGCGACGCTGGCCGAGGAAGAGGCTCGCCTGCTCGCGCTCGAGGCCGAATACTGCTCGCATGGCGACACCGTCCACTACACGCAGTTCCCGAAGATCTTCTCGGGCTGCGAAGGCTCGTTCATGCTCGATGCGGCGGGCAACCGCTTCCTCGACCTGCAGATGTGGTACTCGGCCGTCAACTTCGGCTACGCCAATCCGCGCCTGAACAATGCGCTGAAGCGCCAGATCGACACGCTGCCGCAGGTGGCGAGCCAGTATCTGCATCGCGAGAAGATCGAGCTCGCGGCGATGATCGCGCAGGATGCGCAGCGCAAGTTCGGCGCCAAGGGCCGCGTCCACTTCAATGTCGGCGGCGCCCAGGCGGTCGAGGATTCGCTCAAGCTCGTGCGCAACGCCAAGAAGGGCAAGAGCCTGATGTTCGCCTTCGAGGGCGGCTATCACGGCCGCACGCTCGGCGCCTCGGCGATCACCTCGTCCTATCGTTATCGCCGCCGCTTCGGCCACTTCGGCGAGCGCGCGCATTTCATCCCGTTCCCCTATCATTTCCGCGGCCCCAAGGGGATGAGCAAGGAAGAGTACGGGCATCACTGCGTGCAGCAGTTCGCCCGGCTGTTCGAGAGCGAGTACAACGGCGTCTGGGATCCCAAGGTCGGCGAGGCCGAGTACGCCGCCTTCTATGTCGAGCCGTTGCAGGGCACGGGCGGCTACGTCATCCCGCCGCCGAATTTCTTCAGCGAGCTCAAGAAAGTGCTCGACCAGCACGGCATCCTGCTGGTGGTCGACGAGATCCAGATGGGCTTCTACCGGACCGGCAAGCTCTGGTCGATCGAGCATTTCGGCGTGCAGCCGGACGTGATCGTCTTCGGCAAGGCCGTGACCAACGGGCTGAACCCGCTTTCCGGCGTCTGGGCCAAGGAAGAGCTGATCAACCCGGCCGTGTTCCCGCCGGGCTCGACCCACTCCACCTTCAACGCCAACCCGCTCGGCACCGCCGTCGCGCTCGAGGCGATGAAGATGATGGAGGAAGAGGACTACGAGACCATGGTCATGGCCAAGGGCAAGTATTTCCTCGAAGGGCTGCAGGGCCTGAAGCGTCGCCACAAGATCGTCGGCGAGGTCGACGGGCTCGGCATGGCGCTGCGCATCGAAATCTGCGAGCCGCATGACAGCTTCACCCCGTCGAAGCGGCTGGTCGACCTGATGTGCGACGAGGGCATGAAGGCCGATCTCGAAGTCGGCGGCAAGCGCTACGGCCTCGTGCTCGACATCGGTGGCTACTACAAGAACGTCATCACCCTCGCGCCGGCATTGACCATGAGCTATGCCGAAATCGACCTCGCGATCGAGCTGCTCGACCAGCTCTTCGCCCGCGTCGCCAGCGCCTGAGCAGTGGAGACGGGCCTTTGCGCCTGCGTGTGATCGATCTCGATGGCAGCGTGGCGGCGCAGGAGCCGCTGCGCCGGCCCATCGATGCGGGCCTCGCCGCCCGCATCGAGGCCGCCGACCTCGCCGGGGCCCTGCGCATCGTCGCAGGTCGCCGGGCGAAGGCGGAGCTGTTGGAGCGCCTTGGCCGCCGCGACGGCGAAGGGAAGGGCGTGCCCGTCTTCTTCTACGGCTCGGGCGATTTCCATCACGTCACTTCGGTGCTGCTGAGCCGCGTCGAGGAACCGGTCACGGTCGTGCATTTCGACAACCATCCCGACTGGGTCAGCTTCCCCGCCACGGTGAACTGCGGCGCCTGGGTCAACCGGGCGCTGGAACTGCCGCAGGTTCGCAAGGTCGTAACGATCGGCCCGTGCAGCGACGATCTCGTGCGCCCGGAATGGCAGTTCGCCAATCTCAGGGCCGTGGCCGACGGGCGGATCGCGCTCTATCCGTGGCGGCACGCGCCGTCGCGGGTCTGGGGCCACTATGGACAGACTGCGAGCTTCCGCCAGGAGAGCGGCCATCTGCATTGGCGCAACCTCGCCGACGAGGACTGGTCGGATTTCCTCGACGAGCTGATCGCGGCGATCCCGACGTCCGCCGTCTGGCTGACAATCGACAAGGACGTGCTCGGGCCGGGCGACGCCTGCACCAATTGGGACCAGGGTGAATTGCCGCTGCGCCATCTGCTGGCGGCGGTCGAGCGGCTGGCGAGCGAGCGCCGGATCGTCGGCGCCGATGTCTGCGGCGACTGGTCAGAGCCGCATTTCACCGATCCGTTCCGCGCGACGCTGGCCTATTTCGACCATCCGCCGCGCTTCAGGCCGACCCCTGAGCAGCTCGCCGTCAACGCCCGCGTCAATGCGCGGCTGATCGACTGCTTCCAGCGAGTGCTGTCATGAGTACGACGATCATCCTCTGGTTCGTGCTGTCGGTCGTCTGCGACGTCGCCGGCCAGATCTTCTTCAAGATCGGCGCCGACAGGCTGCCGCAGGGCGCCGATTTCCGGGCCACGGTGGCGGCAGTGGCACGCTGCGGCTGGATCACTGCCGGGCTCGCGACCTATGTCGCCGAGTTCTTCATCTGGCTGCGCATCCTGGCGGAGGTGCCGCTCTCGATCGCCTTTCCGATTGCCAGTGCCAACTTCCTTGCCATTTCCCTGGCCAGCGCCGTCTTCCTCGGCGAGCGCGTCGGCCGGCGGCAATGGCTCGGCTCTTTCCTGATCACCTGCGGCGTCATCATCGTCGCCAGAACAGCCTGACGGACATGTTCCGATGACCAAGCGCGATTTCAGCGTCCGCCTCTCCGGCGACCGCACCGGCTTCCTGCTCATCCACGGCCTCGGCGGCACGCCGATCGAGTTGCGCTTCGTCGCCCGCGCCTTGCACCGGGCCGGCCATACCGTGCACTGCCCGCAGCTCGCCGGGCATTGCGCCGGGGAGGCCGAGATCCTCGCCACTGGCTGGCGCGACTGGACGCAAAGCGTTTTCGACGAGCTCGAGCGTATGCGCGAAATCTGCGACACGGTGATCGTCGGCGGGCTCTCGATGGGCGCGGTGCTGGCGATGCATGTCGCTGCCCAGCGCCCGAAAGAGGTCGACGGCCTGGCGCTCTACGCCCCGACCTGCTGGTATGACGGCTGGTCGATCCCGCGCTACGCCTTCCTGCTGAAATGGTTCATCAACACGCCGTTCGGGCGGCGCTACAGCTTCGTCGAGCGCGAGCCCTATGGCCTGAAGGACACCCGAGCCCGGGCTCTCGTGGTCTCGTCGCTGACCAGCGGCGACAGCTCGACCGCCGGCCTGCTCGGCACGCCTTCCGGTGCGCTGAAGCAGATGTGGGACCTGATCGCCGTCACCCGCCGCGAGCTGGGCCAAGTCAAATGCCCGGCGCTGCTGGTCCATCCGCGCGAGGACGATATCGCCGACCTCTCGAACGCCTTCGAGATCCAGCGCAAGCTCGGCGGGCTGGTCGATGCGGTGATCCTCGATGACAGCTACCACCTCGTCACCATCGACCAGCAGCATGACATCGTGATCGAGCGCTCGCTGGCGCTGGCCTCGCGGCTCGCCAAGGCTCGCCGCCCGGCGGCGCCGCTGCATGTCGTGGCGGCCGAATGAGCACGCCTGAAGGCCGTATCCTGGCGGGTATCGCGGAGGTCACCGCTGCCGCCTGGGACGCCTGCCTGCCCGGCGAGGCCGAGTGCTACGCCTACTACAGCGCCTGCGACGCGATCGCTGCTGAGAGCGGCGTCGGCCTGCGCATGGCGGCCGCCTGCGCTGAGATTGACGGCGAGGTCGTCGCGGTGGCGCCGTTCTTCCGTCTGAACTATCGGCTCGACACGCCGCTGCAGGGCAAGCTCCGGAGCTTCGGCGATGCGCTCTACCGCCGTGTGCCGGGGCTCGTCACCCTGAAGGTGCTCTGCATCGGCTCGCCCTATGCCGAGCGCTGCCATCTCGGCTTCTCGCCGAAGCTCGACGCCGCCGGGCGTGCCGCTGCCTTCCAGGCGCTCGCCGCCGCGCTGGAGCGACAGGCGGCCGAGGAGGGCGCGCATCTCGTGGTCTGGAAGGATCTGGCGCCGGCCGAGGAAGAGGGCTTTGGCGCTACTTTGAAGCAGGCCGGTTTCGCCCGGCTCGGCAGCCTGCCGATCGCGCTGCTCGACCTGCCCTTTAAGGACGAGGCCGCCTATCTCGCCTCGCTCTCGGCGGCGACGCGCAAGGACATCAAGCGCAAGCTCGCCAAGGCCGGCGAGGTGCGCATCGCCTTCCACACCGACATCACCGGGCTGGAGCCCAGGATCGACGCGCTCTACGAAGCGACGCGGGCGCAGAGCGGTCTCGACTATGGCGAGCTCGAAGTACTGCCGCCCGGCTATTTCGGCGCGGTCTCGCGGGCGCTCGGCGAGCGGGCGGTGTTCGTGCTCTACTGGATCGGCGAGGAGCTCGCCGCCTTCAACCTGCTGCTGGTCGAGCCCGACCGGGTGATCGACAAGTTCCTGGGCATGCGCTACCCGCTGGCGCGGGAGCACAATCTCTATGCCGTGAGCTGGATGGCGAATGTCCGCTTCTGCCTGGAGCGCGGCATCCACAAGCTGCAGAGCGGCCAGACGGCCTACGCTGCCAAGCTGCGCTTCGGCAGCCGGCTGGTACCCTCGACCCTGCATGTCCGGCACCGGCTCGCGCCGTTGCAATGGGCACTGCGCTCCTTGAGCCCATGGCTCGGCTTCGAGCGCTTCGACCCCGATCTTGCCGCAATCGCCCGAAAGAAGGCCGCATGAGCAGCATCTCGCCACCGGCAAGCAATTCATGGACGCGCCAGCTCGCGATCTGGGTCGCTTTCATCGTGCTCGACACCGGCACGCAGCTCGCCTTCAAATGGGGGGCGGACGGGCTGGGTGACATGGATTTCGGCCTCGCCATGATGGCGAAGGCGGTGTCGCTGCCGGGAGTCTGGGTCGCGACGCTCGGCTATATCGGCGTCTTCGTCGTCTGGATGGCGATTCTGCGCGACATGCCGCTCAGCCGCGCCTTCCCGATGACCGGGCTGGTCTATGTCACAGTTCCGCTGTTCGCCTGGTTCACCTTCGACGAACACATCGACCTGGTTCGTGCAGGCGGAATCGCGCTGATCATCGCAGGCGTGTTCCTGCTCGGGGGAGACGAATGAGACGTGGATTTGGCCTGGCCTCGCTGGCCGCGACTGCCCTGATGGTGGCGCTGCCGGCTCTGGCCGACCCGATGGCCGACATCGTCGGCCGCTGGCGCGATTCGGACGGGGAATCGGAGATCGCGATCAGCCGCTGCGGCCCGGCGCTGTGCGGCAAGATCGTCTGGCTGAAAGAGGCGCGCTTCGACATCTACAATCCCAATGAGGCGCTGCGGAAGCGTTCGCTGATGGGGATCCAGGTGCTCTCCGGCTTCAAGCCGGCGGCGAAGGGAGCGCTGGAAGGCGATGGCTACAACCCCGCCGACGGCAAGACCTATCGCACCACCCTCGAACTCGACGCCTCCGGCAGCCTCGTGGTGCGCGGCTGCGTGCTCGGCGGGCTGATCTGCGATGACGACACCTGGTCGCGGCAGCCGTGATATCGATCGGAACGCGGTCGCCGGTCGGCGGGCGGAGGTGAGGGGGGAACGGTTCTCGGCATGTCGATGCGGATGACATCGCTCAGGCTCAGGCTGGTGATAGGCTTCATGCTGGTCAGCGTGCCGGCGATGCTGGCGTCGGCCTATATCGCGGCCAGGCTGATCTCGGACGCCTTCGAGGACAATGTCGAGCAATGGCTCGGCCAGACCTCGCGCTATTTCGCACTCGAGATCGCCGAGGCGACGCAGGAGGCGCAGCGCGTCGCCGGCGTGATCGGCCATCGGCTCGAACAGTCGAGCGACGACCACAAGATGCAGAAGACCGTCGAGCGTGAGTTCGCGGTGCTGAGCTCGGTCGGCTACGACCTGATCGCGATCTATCGGCCCGGCGGCGACATCCTGTTCAAGACCCGCGATTTCAGCAGCGCCGGCCCGCTGCCGGCGACATCGAGCCTCGGCCTGTTCCGGATCGAGACGGACGGCAAGCGCTGGATCATGGCGGGGGCGATCCAGGCCATGCAGATCGGTGGCCAGCCGGCCAACATCCTGGTCGGGACCTGGCTCGACGAATTGTCCTTCGGCGGCCTCAAGGTGGTGACGTCGCTCGACATGCGGCTCTTCGCCCTGTTCGGCAGCCAGCCCGAGCTGGTGATGCAGACCCATCCCGATCGCACCGCAGCGGTGCCGGATAGCGTGCGGGCGAGGCTCGAGGCCGGGGAAGAGGGCGTCTTCGATCCGGCAGCCGATGGCGGCGCCTACCGGGCCGTCTATTCGGGGCTGCGCGACATAGACGGCAAGCTGGTGGCGATCAGCTTCATCGGGCTGCGCAGCGAGGCGGGACTGTTCGAGCAGCTCGGCCAGGAGAGCCTGTTCCTCGGCATCTTCCTGCTCGGCAGCGCGATCTCGATCGGCGTCGGCATCCTGACCTCGGACCTATTGGTGCGGCCGCTACGGGCGCTGACCCATGGCGTGCGGGCGATCGCGGCCGGCGACTTCGCCCAGCGCGTCTCGGCGGGCGGTGGGCGCGAGATCATCGAGCTCGCCAGTGGCTTCAACGGCATGGCCGAGCAGCTCGGCAAGCTGCAGGACCTCGAGGCGGAGCTCAGGCGAAAGGATCGGCTCTCGGCGCTCGGCCAGGCGGCGATGGTGATCGCCCATGAGGTGCGCAACCCGCTGGGGATCATCAAGACGTCGACGGAGGTGGTCCGCAACCGCGCCAAGCTCGGCGGCGCCGAGGAGAAGATGCTCGGCTACGTCATCGACGAGGTCCGCCGCATCGAGACGCTGGTGCGCGATTTCCTCGACTTCGCCCAGCCGAAGCCGCCGGTGAAGGTCGAGCTCCCCTTGCGTGCAGTCATCGATCGCGTCGCGGCGATCGCGGCGCCCGAATTCACCCGACAGAAGATCGAGTTGACGGTCGAGGACGAGAGCGGCGGCGCGACCATCCTCGGCGATCCCGACCAACTCTATCAGGCCTGCCTCAACCTCGTCCTCAACGCCATCGACGCGATGCCGGAAGGAGGCAGGATCCAGGCTGGCGTGCGCGCCACCGGCGAGTGCGTCTCGCTGACGATCAGCGACGAGGGCCCAGGCGTGCCGGATGCGATCCGCGAAGAGATCTTCAATCCGTTCTTCACCACCAAGGCGAAGGGCACCGGGCTCGGGCTCGCCAAGGTCCAGACCGTGGCGGAAGCGCATGGCGGCAGTACCTCCTGCGTCTGCGTGCCGGGGAGAGGCGCTGCCTTCACCATCACGCTGCCGCGGGCGAAGCCGGGGGCGGCTGCATGAGCCATTCGGTTCTCGTGGTCGACGACGAGGTGCGGCTCGCCGACGTGCTGGCGGCTGCGCTGGAGGACCTCGGCTACCGCGCCACGGCGGTGCATAGCGCGCGTGCTGCGCTGGCCGAGCTCGAGCAGGCGCGCTTCGACCTGGTGCTGACCGATCTTCGGCTGCCGGTGATGGACGGGCGGGCGCTGCTGCGCGAGGTCCGGAGCCGCTGGCCCGAGGTCCCGGTGATCATCATCACCGCCTTCGCGGCGGTGCGCGACGCGGTCGACCTCGTCAAGGAGGGGGCGTTCGACTACATCGCCAAGCCCTTCGAGATTGACGACGTCTCTGCCACGATCCGGCGGGCGCTGCGCCTCGCCGACGTCGTGCGCGACAATGAACGGCTGCGCAGCGAGCTCGAGGGGCGCTACAGCTTCGACACGCTGGTCGGCAACAGCGCCGCCTTCCGCCGTGTGATCGAGCAGGTCACCGAGGTCTGCGAGACCAAGGCGACCGTGCTGCTTAACGGCGAGAGCGGCACCGGCAAGGAGCTGGTCGCCCGCGCGATCCATTTCAACAGCCCGCGGCGCGACAAGCCCTTCGTCGCGGTCAACTGTACGGCGATCCCCGAATCCCTGCTGGAGAGTGAGCTCTTCGGCCATGTGAAGGGCGCCTTCACCGGGGCGCTCGCCAATCGAATCGGCCGCTTCGCCGCGGCTGATGGCGGCACGCTCTTCCTCGACGAGATCGGCGACATGCCGCTACCGATCCAGGCCAAGCTGCTGCGGGTGATCCAGGAGCGCAGCTTCGAGCCGGTCGGCGCGACCCGGACGCAGACGGTCGATGTCCGCCTGGTCGCAGCGACGCATCGGGACATGCGCCAGGCCGTCGACGGGGGCAGCTTCCGCGAGGACCTGTACTACCGGCTCAACGTCTTTCCGATCCTGCTGCCGCCGCTGCGCGAACGCGCCGACGACATCCCGCTCCTCTCCACGCACTTCCTCGCGGAGCTCGCCGAGAGCATGGGCAAGCGTGCGACCGGATTCTCGCCGGCGGCGATGGCCGCCATGGCCAGCTATGGCTGGCCGGGCAACATCCGGGAGCTGCACAACTGCGTCGAGCGAGCGGTGATCGTCGCCAAGACGCAGACAATCGATGCGACCGATCTGCCACAGGACCTGTTCAGCACCAGCCGTCGGGGCGAGCGGGACGGCTTGCCGCGCGATCTCGACGCCGAACTCGAGCGATTGGAGCGCGATTTCATCATCGAGGCGCTCCGGCGCAGCGACGGCGTGCAGGTCAGGGCTGCGAAATTGCTAGGCATAGCCGAAAGAAGCCTTTGGCATCGGATCAAGAAACTGGGTATCAAGCTGGGCCGCGCGATCGCGGACTGACTACGGGACGACCATTTATGCCTGCTCCGATTCGTCCCGAACGTCCCCGCTTCGGTTCACGCCGTCGCCCGGCCGGTCTGTTGGGCGCAGTTGCCCTGATCGTCCTCGCCAGCGGCGCAGCATCGGCGGGCGAGGACGACGACAAGCGCTCCGTGACCGATCCGACGCCCGCCAAAGGCTGGATCATCACGCTGGGCGGTTCCTTCGAGATGGGGCCGAAATATGATGGGGCGAACTCGGCCGGCCCGTCCTTCATGCCGTCGATCTCCTGGCGCCGGGCCGGCGAGTCGGCCGGCTTCAGTGCACCCGATGATGGCCTCGACTTCGCGCTCTACGAAACCGACCGTTTCAGCGTCGGCGTCGTCGGCAGCTATCGCGCCGGCCGCTATTCGGGCTCGAGCCCCAGGCTCTTCGGCATGCGCGACGTGCCGTGGTCGATCGAGGCGGGCGCCTTCGGCGAGTACTGGCTCATCCAGGACCGGCTGCGGACCCGTATCGAGGTTCGCCAGGGCTTCAACGGGCATCACGGCGTCGTCGCCGATCTCTCGGCCGACTGGGTCGAGCGGCTCGGCAGCTTCACCTTCGCGGTCGGCCCGCGGTTTTCGCTCGGCAGTGCCTCATTCATGCGTCGGCAGTTCGGCGTGACGCCGCTGGAGGCGGCGCTCAACGGAATGATCGAGGCTTACAGGCCGGCTGGCGGTGCGAAGTCCGTCGGCCTCGCCTCGTCGCTGGAATACGCCTGGTCGCCAAGCCTCTCGACGACGCTGTTCGCGCGCTATGACCGCCTGGTCGGCGACGCCGCCAATTCTCCGCTCGTCGACACGCTCGGCCAGCGCAACCAGTTCTCGATCGGCATCGGCGCGAGCTACTCTTTCCAGGTCGGCGGCTAAAGCCCGCCCCGATCGGCCTGCGCCGCAAGCTGATCTGTGGGCTCGTCTCCAAGCGAGCCTCAGGGGACGAGAATCACGCCTGAGTTCGCGAAGGACAGCCAGACCGGTGTGCCCGGCGCCAGCATGTCGTCGACATCGTGGCTGATGACGAAGAGCTCGCCGACGGCGGTCTCGATCATCAGGTCGAGATGATTGCCGAGATAGGCGCATTTGCGGACATTGCCCGGCAGCGTGCCCTGGCTCTCATGGCGTGAGACCAGGAGGCTCTGCGGCCTGAGCGCGGCCTTGGCTGGTCCCCGCTGCAGGCCACGTGCCGGCAACGAGACCCTAGCTGGTCCGATCTCCACCTGCGCGCGGCCGTCCGCGACCGATGTCACGGTGACGTCGACCATGTTGGCATCGCCGATGAAGTCGGCGACGAAGGCGTCGGCAGGCTCCTCGTAGAGCTGGCGCGGCGTGCCCTGCTGGGCGATGCGCGCGTTCGACATCACGATGATGCGGTCGGAGACGGCGAGCGCCTCCTCCTGGTCGTGCGTGACATAGGCGACGGTGAGGTTGAGCGCCTGCTGGAGCTCGCGGATCTCCTCGCGCACGCGCCGGCGCAGCTTGGCGTCGAGATTGGAAAGGGGCTCGTCGAAGAGCAGGACCTGCGGCTCCAGCACGAGCGCGCGGGCGACGGCGACGCGCTGCTGCTGGCCGCCCGAGAGTTCGGACGGATAGCGCTTCTCGAAGCCCTTCAGGCCGACCAGCGCCAGCTTCTCCAGTGCCATCTCCTGCGCCCTGGCCTTGGACAGGCCCTTCACGGTCGGGCCGTAGGCGGCGTTCTCAAGCACGCTCATATGCGGGAAGAGCGCATAGGACTGGAAGACCATGCTGACGTCGCGATCGGCGGCGGAGAGCCGGGTGACGTCCTTGCCGCCGATCAGGATCTGCCCTTCGCTGGCGATCTCCAGCCCGGCGATCATGCGCAGGGTCGTGGTCTTGCCGCAGCCGGAGGGGCCGAGCAGCGTGACCAGCTTGCCGGCGTCGATCGAGAAATTGACATTGTCGACCGCGGTCACCGCGCCATAGCGCATGCTGACATTGCGGAACTCGACGGAGGCGGGGCCGGCCTTGGGCATGGCTGGAACGTATCCTTACTTGATCGGCTCGGCGGCGGAGGAAGCGAGAGCGGGTGTGGTGCCGCGCCGCCCGAGCTTGCGCTCGCCGACGCCGAGCTGGATCAGGCTGATGCCGAGCGCCATCACCACGATCAGCACCGAGGAATAGGCGATGGCGAGGCCGAACTCGCCGGCCTCGACGCGGCCGACGATATAGGCGGTGGAGAGGTTGTACTCGGCCGAGACCAGGAAGATCACGGCGCTGACCGTCGTCATGCTGCGCACGAAGCTGTAGACCAGCGCGGCGACGAGGGCCGGGCGCAGCAGCGGCAGCACCACCCGCCAGAGCGTGGTGAAGCTGCGGGCCGAGAGCGTCGCCGAAGCTTCGTCCAGGCTCTTGTCGATCTGCGACAGGCCGGCGATGCCGGAGCGCACGCCGACCGGCATGTTGCGGAAGACGAAGGCGATGACGAGGATGAGGCCGGTGCCGGTGATCTCGACCGGCGGCACGTTGAAGGCGAGGATATAGGCGACGCCGAGCACGGTGCCGGGAATGGCGAAGCTCAGCATGGTCGCAAATTCCAGCGCGCCGCGGCCGGCGAAGCGCTGGCGGGTCAGGAGATAGGCGGTGAGCAGGCCGATGATCGCGGTCAGCGGCGCCGAGATCGCCGCGAGCTTCAGCGTGGTGAAGAAGGACGGCCAGGCCGAGCCGTCGAAATAGAGCCCGCGGCTGAAATCGATCGAGAAGCCGGTGATGTAGTGCTGCAAGGTCGGGGTGTAGTCGCGCCCCATCGTCTTGACGAATCCGCCCATCAGGATGACGACGTAGATCACCGCGGTCAGCACGACCCAGGGCACGATCACCGCGGCCGAGATCCAGGTGATGCGGCGCGGCAGCGGCGTCGGCAGGCCGGAATCGCCCTTGCCGGTGACGGTGGTGTAGGACTTGCCGCCGAGCCAGCGCTGCTGCGCCCAGAAGGCGGCCAGCGTGAAGCCGAGCAGGACGACGGCGAGCACTGCCGCCTGGCCCTGGTTGTGCGCGGCACCGACCACGGCGAAGAAGATCTTGGTCGAGAGCACCTCGAAATTGCCGCCGAGCACCAGCGGGTTGCCGAAATCGGCCATGCTCTCGACGAAGCCGAGCAGGAAGGCGTTGGCGAGGCCGGGGCGCAATAGCGGCCAGGTCACGGTGCGGAAGCTGGTCCAGCGCTTGGCGCCGAGCGTCTGCGAGGCTTCCTCCAGGCTCGGCGCGATGCCCTGCACCACGCCGATCAGAACGAGGAAGGCGATCGGCGCGAAGGCGAGCACCTGGGCGAGCAGCACGCCGGGCAGACCGTAGATCCAGCGCGAGCGCGGCACGCCGAACCACTCGAACAGGAATGTCGAGAACAGGCCGGAGCGCCCGAAGAGCAGGATCAGCGCCAGGCCGATGACGAAGGGCGGCGTGATGATCGGCAGCACCGTCATCAGACGCATCGCCCGCTTGCCGGGCATGCCGGTGCGCAGGATCAGCAGGGCGCAGGCAAGGCCGAGCAGGGTGGTGATCAGGCCGGTCAGCACCGCCAGGATCAGCGTGTTCCAGGCGACGCCGCAATTGGTGTTGGCGCTGAGGCAGCCGAGCCCCCAGATCGTCGGGCTGAACAGGCGCTCGACGAACTCGCCGAGCACGAGCGCCCCGCTGGAATCGACCAGTGCGCTGCGCAGGATCACCGCGACCGGCAGGAAGATGAAGAGCGCGATCAGCATGATGACGATGCCGATCGATGAGGTCGTGAACAGGTCGCCACGGCACAGGCCGCGATAGGCGAGGCCGTGGCAGAGCAGCAGCAGGAGGCAGACGAGGGTGATGAGCGCGCCGAAGCCCATGCCCGGCTGGGCCGCCCCGGCACCGCCGAGCAGGGCAGCCAGCGTCGGCATGCCCTGGTCCTTGAGCGTGATGGCAAAGCCCTGGGCGAAGAAGAAGGCGAGACCGGCAAAGCCGATCCAGGCCAGGAGCCTGCCGGTTCCGGCATTCTCCTGCCGAACCGCTAGCAGGCTGGCGAGGACGAGGGCGATACCGACCGGGATGAGCCAAGGTGCTGTGCCCGAGAGCACGAGCGCCAGCGCCGTTCCGGCCTTGCCGAAGGGATAGCCGGCAAGGCTCATCCCCTCGGGCAGGTACCACGGGATGAGCGCATAGCCGAGCCAGCCGGCCAGCAGCGCAAGCCTCGTCGCGGGACGCATCGTCTCTCGCCTCTCGTCTCAGATGCCAGCGATCAGCGTGCGCTCACTTGGGAAGCGCCTTGATCTCCTTGTCCCATTTCGTCAGCAGCCGGGTGCGCTCGGCCGAGGAGCCGTATTTGACGAAGTCGTACTTGATCAGCTTCATCTCGGACATCTTTGGCGCCTGGGCCGGGACCGGCGCGTTCTTGTTCGACGGCACTTGGTAGGATTTCGCCGGCGCGGCCAGCGCCTGCGCCGCCGGGGTCAGCGCCCAGTCGTAGAACTTCTTGGCGTTGTCGAGATTGCGCGCGCCCTTGACGATCGACATCGAGCCGATCTCGTAGCCGGTGCCCTCGCAGGGGGCGACCGCCTTGATCGGATCGCCCTGCACCGCGAAGACCACGGCGTCATGGATGAAGACGATGCCGACGGCAGTCTCGCCGAGGCTCGCCGCCTTGGCCGGCGCGGCGCCCGACTTGGTGTATTGGCTGACGTTCTTGTGCAGGGCCCTGAGATAGTCGAAGCCCTTGTCCTCGCCCATCAGCTGCACGACCGTGGCGAGCAGATTATAGGCGGTGCCCGAGGAGTTCGGGTCGGCGACCTGGACGTCGTCCTTCAGCTTGGGATCGAGCAGGTCGGCCCAACATTTGGGCTCGTTCAGGCCCTTGGCCTTGATCTGCTGCGTGTTGTAGCCGAAGCCGAGCGCGCCGGCATAGATGCCGATCGAGCGCTTCTTGGCGGCTTCCCACTGCGCCAGGGCCCATTCGTGCAGGTCCTTGTTGGCCGGCGACTCGTACTCCTGCGTCAGGCCTTCCTCGGCCGCTTGCAGATGGGGATCGCCGGTGCCGCCCCACCAGATGTCGCCGCGGGGATTGGACGCTTCCGCCTTGAGCTGGGCGTAGATCTCGCCCGCCGACTTGCGGGTCATCGCGACCTTGATGCCGGTCTCCTTCTCGAAGGCGCCGCTCATGGCGCGGCACCACTCCTCCTGCACGCCGCAATACATGACGAGCGAGCCCTGGGCCTGTGCCGGAGCGGCGGCGAAGGCTGCAGCCGTGGCCGCAACGGCGAACAACCCGGCGCGGAGCCGGTTCAATGCCTGCATGATGTCCTCCCGATCTCTGGTTCTGTTTGTTCTTGTTGGGTCGATAGTGACCGTTCGCCGGAAAAGATCAACGATCCCTGTGCCGGCTCATGATTCCGGTGATGCGTTCCAGCTCTGTTGTCAGCTCCGGGGTGCAGCACAGGACCGGGTTGCCGGCCTTGATCGCATCGCCCGCGAAGAAGTCGTTGACGTCGGCGCCGGCCTCGGTCGCGACCACCAGCCCGGCGGCGACGTCCCAGGCGTTGATGTGCAGTTCGGCATAGGCCTCGGTGCGGCCGATCGCGACATGGCAGAGGCCGAGCGCGCCCGAGCCCGAGCGTTTGACCGAGGCGCCGGCAGCGAAGCCACGCCCGACCGTGGCGAGATATTCATCAGTGGGGACGCGCGTCGACCAGCCGAATTCGAGATAGGCGCGGCGGATGTCGGCCGCGCCGGAGACCTTGATCGGCTCGCCGTTCATGGTCGCGCCGCGGCCGCGGCGGCCGCAATAGACCTCGCCCAGCGCCGGCGCCGAGATGATGCCGATCTCGGGCACGCCGTTCAGCAAGAGGCCGATCGAGATGCACCAGGTGCGGTCGCCGCGGGCGAAGTTCGAGGTGCCGTCGATCGGGTCGATGATCCAGACCGCATCGGCCGCCTCGCCACCGCCCTCCTCGCCGATCACGGCGTCGCCGGGGAAGAGTACGGCGAGGCGCTCGCGCAGGAAGGTCTCGACCGCACCGTCGGCGACGGTGAGCCAGTCCTGCGCGCCCTTCATGCTGACGCCGAGGCTGTCCTTGCGGCCGAAATAGCCGAGCGCCAGCCGGCTCGCCTCCTCGACGAGGCCGAGCACCGCATATTGGCGCAGATCGAGTTCGGCAGGCGTCATCACAGTGCCTCGAGGGAGACCGCGACCGGCTTGCCGGTGCGGCGCGACTCGGTTGCGGCGTCGGCGAGGATCTGGGCCTTCAGCCCGTCGAGGCCGGAGGGGGAGGGCGCGCGCTTGTCGCGGCAGGCGCTGACGAAGGCGTCGAGCTCGGCGCGATAGGCAGCGGCGTAGCGCTCCAGGAAGAAGTTCTGCACGGGATCGGCGCGGAAGCCGGCACCGGTCGCGATCTCCACCGTGGTCTCGTGGATGTTGCCGGCGCGCAGCATGCCCTTGGAGCCGTGCACCTCGATGCGCTGGTCGTAGCCATAGGTGGCGCGGCGCGAATTCGAGATCTGGGCGATGCGGCCGCTCGCAGTGCGCATCAGCACGGCGGCGGTGTCGACGTCGCCGGCCTGGCCGATCGCCGGGTCGACCAAAGCCGAGCCGAGCGCGAAGACCTCGACCGGCTCCTCGGCGAGAAGGAAGCGGGCCATGTCGAAGTCATGGATCATCATGTCGCGGAAGAGGCCGCCCGAACGCTTCACATACTCGACCGGCGGCGGGCCTGGATCGCGCGAGATGACGCTGACGATCTCGATCGCGCCGGCCTCGCCTGCACGCAGGCGGCCTTCGAGGGCGGCGAAGTTCGGGTCGAAGCGGCGGTTGAAGCCGATCATCAGCGGCTTGCCGGATTTGCCGACGACGTCGAGACAGCGGCGGATGCGGCCGGCGTCGAGATCGACCGGCTTCTCGCAGAACACGGCCTTGCCG
>Ga0102589_1001375_pt1 | contig 33830 bp, 27 predicted proteins | sample AraplaMF_Col_mLB_FD_76858 | JGI IMG/M metagenome (GOLD analysis project Ga0102589, IMG submission 76858) | Arabidopsis root microbial communities from the University of North Carolina, USA - plate scrape MF_Col_mLB | ecosystem: Host-associated > Plants > Roots > Endosphere | place: USA...
ACGGATACCATCTTTCAACGTAAGACCGCAGTTGGTTATTGAGCACGGCGGTGCGGATCTGAAGCAGGTTGTGCGCGTGCCGAGGTCGCCAGGCCATCTGCTGCCGTTTCACGAACCGCTTGCTTATCACCTGGTTGACGGCCGACTCGACAAAACCTGAGGCAATGGGCTCCCCATGCCGATAGCGGTCACCGTAGTTCACGATGAAGGGTCGGTTGTTGTCCAGGTAGACAATGAACTCCTCGAGCTTGCAGAGGAGTTTGCCCTCCTCGGGGCTGGCCTCAGGGTCCAGATCCCAGCTCAGGCTTTCCAGGCGGCGCAACGCTGGAAAGGGGCAGCCGTGCCACAGGTGCCACTTGGCGCCATGCAGCGTCTTGATCAATGCGGTATTGGCGGGGCCATCGCTATGTGCCGGCCGGCCCTTGATCATCTGTTCGAGGTTCTGTACCCGCATGGCGATGTGGAACCAATCAAGGACGTACTCACCGCGGTCACCAAAGCCGAGCAGGGCAAACCGTACTGTATCGCCGCCGTCCGACAGGAAGGTCACCGGTTGACTCGGTTGCACACCTTCCCGTAGCAGAAAATTCATCATACGATCGACCGGTCGGCGCTCCAGATTGTGCACGTAGGCAAAGCTGTGGCCGGCATCCTGATCCCGCAGGGACTTCCCCACGATTACCTCAAACCAGCCGTCCTGGCGGCGCCTGTGCCCGGCCAGTCGAAGGTAGCCGCCGTCAATGCCGACCGCGCGGATCGGACTGGGCTCGGGAATCTCGGGCGAGCGGACGCTCGCGGCCACCTCCGCCTGCTGCCGGGCGTCGGTGGTCTGTTCGGCTTCTAACCGGCGACCGAGCGTGGTGACCTGGCGCCGGATCGAGCTGGCCGCCAGCACATGATCGAGCGGCAATACCTCTTGCAGGACGTTGACGGTCAAACCATACGATATCAACGCTGCAAACTTGACCTCGAGATACTGAAGATCTGGACTGACGCGCTCAGGCAGGCAGTTCGCGATTGGACTGAAGCTCGGTGCGTCGCCTTGGCACTGCCGGCAGGGATAGAGCCTTGGACTGTCAATCGACAGCCGTCCGAACGCACTGCGGAAGACCAAGTGATGGTGGCCCTTGCAAGCCAACTGCGCTCCGCACGTGGGACACACGCTGGTCCGGGCAACTGCCTCGGCAACTTGTGCCGTGACCATCGTCCGCTGCAGCCGACCCAGCAATGATTTCGCCTCCTCCAGATGCAGGCCCAGCGCCCCCACATCAAGGCCTTCTCTTTGGAACTGGGCTATTTCGGTGACGGTGGCTGGCACGCCGCCCTCGCCCTGCACTACGAGTTGCAAGCTGATACGCATGGCCGCCCTCCTCCCGTGGAAGCTGCGGCGACCAGTCTACCCCTCGAGCTCTCGCAACCGATCATTGACGGTCTGACGGTTAAAGCGACGATCCAGCCAAGTCAGCCACCGGTCGACCTCGTCGCGAGGGTCTTCCAACACGATAGGCCGCTCGCGCAGCGACTCGATCCAATCGAGGAATTCATATTCACTGTGTTCGTCCCTGGCCTCCAGGTACCTCTCGATTCCGCCAATGTCCTCGGGCGGGCAAGGTCCGCAACCCGCCACGCAACGGGGCAACTGGCCAGGCCGCTGCCGCAGCATACGCCGCTCCATGCGTATCTCGTGGCGCCACCACGCGTTGAAGTCATACACGTAGACAAAGCCTTCGTGTTCGCGGAGGTGAAACGCAGTCAGCGGCAGTTCGTTTGCCACGGTGGAGAACTGCAAGACGCCCTCATGAGCTTCGCCGTAACGCCTGCCACGAATGCTGAATGTGTGCAGATGTTCGTCGGCCCAACCCATGACGACCTGGATGACATGGTGCAACTGTCCGAGCGTCAAGTGCTCGGGAACGACGACGCGCCGCCAGACCGGCGGGCTCAGGCGCCCGTGCATCGCACCTAACGCCTGCAAGTCAGAACCGGTGCACGATGCCGGTATAGATGCCTTGCTGACTTGCACCCGCCAGAGGCCTGTTGCTGCCAGCCTCGACGGAGAACGCCGCCTTTCCGCCGTTCATGACGGTACCAACCGTCCCATACAACAGGGTGCGCTTTGAGAAGAAGTAGTTTGCGCCGAGTGCAAGCAGGGTTCCGTTGCCGGCAGAATTGTTCCGGATTGCCCTGTATGCACCACCAATCAACGTCAGCGCTGGCGATACTTGGTAGTTCGCGCCAAGCCAGAACTGTTGCTGCTTGTTAGCGGCCATCGGATTGTCGGCGTCTGCCACCGTTGCGCCGCCGGAGCGAGTGAGACTATAGCCCCCGAACAGTTTCAGGTGGCCTACCACATACGCGGCGCCGGCCTCATAAAGGCGTGAAGCAGTGTATAGATTGGTAAATTCCCCTTTGGCATCTCGGATTTCTTCGTAAATTCCCTTGATCAAAATGGGGCCGTTCTCGTAGCTCAAACTACCAGCTAACTGCCTGCCAGCGTTGAAATTTCCTGCGGTACCATTGAGGCCTGCCTGCGCCCGGAACGAGAGTCCTCCCCAGTCCGGTGAAGTGTAGGTGATGGCATTACCACGGGACCCCCAACTTCTGCCATTTTGAAGTGTGCCAATGCTGATGGCCTGCATACCCATCGGATCGACGGTCCAGCCCTCCGAGTCAGGCAAGCCCATGGCGCGACCAAGCCACAGGGTTCCGTATGTGTTGCTGGAAAGCCCGACAACAGCGTAGCGACTGAAGAGGCCCAGACCCGCTCCCTGCCCGTCACCCGATGAGAATGCACTCTCCAGGTTCATCACCGCACTGAGACCGTCACCCAGGTCCTCCTTGGCCCGGAGCCCCCACAGGCTTACCCCCCACTGATTGCTGCCGTAACGCAGCAAATCGCCGGTTTGCCCATTTCCGGTGGCGATCTTGTTCATATAGTCGACGCCGCCGGCAACTCGCCCATAAAGGGTGATACTGCCCTGCGCATTCGCGACCGCCGATACAAGCAACACGATCGCCGCCGCCACGGCCCTGGCACACAGCCATTGATTGCGATACCCCAGAAACATCTGTCCCTCCACTACCTGCGTCAATTCCTGAATTAGCTTTGAAAATGGTCCCATGCTGCGCGCCGCAGAATCTCGTCATGGCAGAAAAGAGGCAATATCATCCCGCCCGTTCGCAAGAATTCGAACAGACCTCTTACCCTGACCTGCCCTTTGTGGCTGGCGACTCCGACAGCGCCTCACCGGCCGATCTATCGAAGCGACCTCGCGATGGAATCGCTCACGTCATTCGGCGTCAGCCTGATGGATTTACCCCGTTGTCGAACGCAGGCGAGTGCCGGGAGGGGCGGCCGATAGCGTGCTCGTTCGCCCGTCTCGGCAGCCCCTTCCGTTGAATACGGGCATCCATGTCTGTCTCCTTCGGTTGCTCTTCCTGGCCACAAGGCGATGTGAAAGTGACCCTGCCGGCGCAAGCCAGGAAACAGTCCCGCAAAGCAACCACGATCCAGGCCCTTCGTCTTGTATTCAGGCTCGCCGTACTGAGTGCCGTTATCAACTCTTTTGATACGCCTCGGCAGGCTCCAGCTTCGTCGATGTTTGTCGTATTATTTAATTCACGCTGAATTAAATAATAACCGGGCATAGAACTCAACAGAGGGAATACCCGCGCGGCGAATACGACGCTCTGGAGCGGAGCGCTGCTGCCGATTACTGTGAAGGGTCGTAAACCGCCGGTTGGCTCCTCTCAACTTGGTCTTCATGACGGTTGACTTCAGCCAATTGCTCCCCTAGGGCTCACTACAAGCTACCCAGCCTCGGCCGGAGCCAGGCGAGGTATCGTGGGCTCCCACCACGTGCGGGACTCAATCACTCCCGAGCAACGCCGCTTTAAGTGAGGCGCATCCTGGACTTTTACCCTACTCCTTGCCGGTTAGCTGGCGAGCACTGTATATTTATACAGTTATCGTCGCATCCCGGAAAAGCTGGCTCCTGAAGTCAAGCCCGTGCGGCGCCTGCTTTCTCTCCCCACCTCGAAAGGCAATCATGTTCGTGGACCGCACCGAAATCATCAACGCCGCCAAAGCACTGCGCGCCAGCCAGGAAGAATCCAGGTACAGCAAGCTCGTCGCGCTCGCGAACAAGCAACTGAAGGCAATGCAAACGGCAATCCAGAAGGGCAAGGAAGAATTCGAGACCAGACTGGTACTCGACATCAACGAAGACAATCCGCAAGCAGCGCTTGAACCGCGCGCGCAACGGCTGGCCGACGACCTCAGAGCGCAGGGCTACACCGCAACGGTGACCACGTTTGCCGAGGTCAGCACCGACCGCAAGAACTGGACGCCGAATATCACGGTCGTCATCGGTCTGGGCGACATGGTTTCCGAAGACGACAGCGCGATAGCGGAAAGCACGGTGACCGACGAGACGGAAGTCGCGCTGGCTGGCGAAGCTGCCAGTGAAATGGCCTGACAGCAGGCGGGCAATCCGAGATAAGGACCGGCATCACGGGGCTTCGCGCACGGTCGCGTGCGTGATGGCTTTTCCTACAAGGGAAATCTGCACGCGATCTACCAGTGGCATCCGATGAAGGAAACCGTGGCGTATAAGGACGCAATAGCCTGAGTCTTGATCGAACGAGGACTGTCACCACGCATGGCGGATCTCACTGGGAGGATCACGGCTCGCGCGGAGAGCGTGCGCGCGGCTATCCCTGCTGGCTTCATCGAGGTCGGCGATCGGCCAGTTTGAGTCAGTCAATCCCAACTTGTCGATGACCGAAGCGGCCGATCAAGCGATTCGCCCAGATTTCCGCAAGCAAACAAGGCTGCAGATGGCAGCGAGCGTCCGTGAATTGGGTATGTTCAATGCGCCATCCGTATGTCAGGACATCATCCGTCGACAGCGTTGAATGAATGACCAGGCTGACTAGCGTGGCGATCAGGATGCCCGCGGCGGCACAGAAAATGACAAGCCCACTGACCGTGCTCGCGCGGCCGGGCACCTCCTCCACAACATATGTGATCGAGCAAGGCAATTCCCCAGCCACGAAGAAGCCTTGCAAGAGTCGGAGCAGCACGAGCAGCACCGGTGCGGCCATGCCAATGGCCGCATAGCCGGGGACCAGACCAATGCCGATGGTCGTGGCCGACATCGCCAGCACCGAGACCAGGAAGACCACGCGCCGGCCGAATCGGTCGCCCAGGCTGTTCAGGATGGCACTGCCGAGCGGCGAAACGTACCCGAGCGCAAAGACGCCGAAGGCGCCAATCAGCGAAGCGACGGGATCTGTCGCTGGAAAGAATTGCGTGGCGATCTCCCGCGCGAAGACGCCGTAGATGATGAAGTCGTTCCAGCGAACCACCAAGGCTCGCCAGCATAACGGTTTTCCACTTCTGCCTGATAGGCGGGTGCGGACTTCGAGAATCAGTAGGCCCTGACTTTGCAGAAAGGGCCAATCACGACGCCAGCCTTGGCTGGCGGGAGCTACGCCCCCTTGATACCGAAGCGCCTGATAATGTCTCTGTAACGCGCCGACTCGCTGCGCATCCGTTCTGCGAATTGCGCACCCGGCATGCTGACAAGATCCGTCCCGATTGCCGAAAACCTCGCCCTGGTGTCCGGGCGCTTTAGCACGGTGAACGCCGCCCTCTCAAGCTGGGCGACGACGTCCGCCGGCGTGCGTGATGGCACAAGCAGGCCGTACCACGCCACGAAATCGTCGTCCCGCATGACGCCCATCGCCTCGCCAAGCGTCGGCACGTTCGGCAGCAGCGGCGAGCGACGAGGCTGCGTGACTGCGAGTGGCACCAGCTTGCCGGACGCAATGTGCGGTAGCAGCGGGGGCGCACCGACGAGCGCGAAGGTCACCTCGCCGCCCAGCGCGGCCACCGTGGCGGGGCCGGCCCCCTTGTAAGGAACGTGGACGATGTCGAGCCCGGTTTGCGCCCGCAACAACTCCAGCGCAATGTGCTGCGGTGACCCGTTGCCGGGCGTGCCGACCGAAATGCCGCCTGGCCTGCGTTTTGCCGCGTCGAACGCCGCGCGCAAGGTCTTCGCGCCGAGCGATGCATTGGCGACGAGCACGTTTGGCGACTGCGATATCAGGACGACCGGCGTGAAGTCGGTAATCGGCGCATACGACGTCTTCGCCTGCAGCCACGGCGTAATGGTCAGTTCCGGATTGCCGGCGACGAGCACGGTGTAGCCATCCGGGGACGCCTTGGCGACAGCCTCGGCGCCCATCATTCCGCCAGCTCCGGGACGGTTGTCAACCACGAAGCTCTGCCTGAGTTCGTTGCCCATCCCCTGTCCGAGCAGGCGGGCGATGGCGTCAGCCCCGCCCCCGGCCGCGTAGGGCACGATCATCCTGACTGGCGCGTTGGGATAGCCCTGCGCCCACGCCGGCTCGAGCGTCGCGAGCAGCGACGCGCCCAGCGCGCCCATGAAGGTTCTGCGATGCATGTGGATCTCCAGCGCTAGTCGAATATCCGGCCGGGATTCAGTATGCCGGCAGGATCCATCGCCTGCTTGAGGCGCCGCATCAGCGCGATTTCCTCAGGCTTGCGCGATACCAGGAGGTATTCCTTCTTCAACCGGCCAACGCCATGCTCGGCACTGACGGTGCCCCCGCGGCCCTTCAGTGCAGCGTAGGCCAGTTCGTCGACGAGGTGCAGGCCGGCGTCGTCGACAGGGCCGCTGATCAGGTGGATGTTGTTGTCGCCCAGATGCCCGAGGAACAGGTGCTCCGCATCCGGCAGGCGCTCCCGCAACGCGGCTTCCAGTTGCCCGATGTAGCTGGCAGTCTCGCTCCACGGCAGGCCGAGGTCGAGCGTCGCAGCCGGCTTGAGATGCGTGAGGACTTCCGGGATCGACTCGCGCAGGCGCCAGAACGCTTCGCGATGCGACAGCGACGCCGCAAGGGCGCAGTCGGTGATCTGGCCTGCATCCAGGGCATCGGACAACGCTGCTTGCAGCGCGTCATCCATCAATTGCCCGGCATTGCCGGCCGCCTCGATCAGCACATGCCACGGCGCTCCGGCGACCGGCGCCGGCTGCCCGGTCAGGCGCGACGCAAGACTGATGAAGCGGTCGGACATGAACTCGAACGCGCACATCGCCGAACCCAGCCGGCGCTTGAGCGCACGCAACAGTTGCGGCAGCGCCTCGAAGCGGTCGGCCGACACCCACGCTGCCGCCAGATCGCCCATGGGCGGATGCAGTCGCAAGGTCAATCGTGTGATGATCCCCAGCGTGCCTTCGGATCCGATGAACAGGAAACGCGGATCCAGTCCCGTGCTGTTCTTGACCAGGCGAGTGAGCGAAGAGACAACGGTGCCATCGGCCAGCACGGCCTCGATGCCGAGCACGGAGTCGCGCATGGTCCCGTAGCGCATGACGCGGATACCGCCGGCATTCGTCGACGCATTTCCGCCGACCTGGCAACTGCCGCGCGCGCCGAGGTCGACCGCGAACATCCAGCCCTGGTCTGCCGCCGCCTCCTGGACCTGCTGCAGCGTCGCGCCGGCCTGGACCTGCATCACGCCTTCGAGGGCGTCGATCTCTTCGATCCGGTTCATGCGTTCCAGGTTGATCACCACGTCACCCTCGCCGGGCACCGCGCCGCCGGCCACGCCGGTCAGACCGCCCTGCACCGTGATCCGGCGCCCTTCTTCGTGGCACCGCCGCACGATGGCCGCGACTTCTTCGGTTGAAACGGGACGGAATACCCGGGAGGGCCGCCCGACGGCAAGTCCGCTCCAGTCCCTGAGAAAGCGTTCGTCGATCTCGGTCGCCGGTGCCAGTTGAAGCTGTTCGTCCATGATGTCACTTCCTGTCTTATGCGGCGGTCTTCGCCGTCACGGGGGTGGATGTGGACGAGCCGAGCGTATGGGCCACGTCGGGGCCGCCGTAGTGCGCGATCAGGGCGGCTTGATCGCACTTGGCCTGCCGGTCAACGGCATCGGGGTCGCAGATCGCCAGCAGGGCATTGTGCATGCGGGCCAATACCGGGGCGTATGCCGCATCGCCAGCCAGATCGGTCAGTTCCTCGGGATCGGTCTCCAGATTGAACAGCTCGGGGGGGAAGCCAACGTAATAGTGGTACTTCCAGCATCCCTTGCGCAGCATGAAGCCACCCGCATTGCTGCCCGCGGCGTGGTACTCGCTGAGGATGACTCGCTCCGGTTCCGGTGCCGAGCGTGCAAGCTCGAACAGGGAGCGGCCGGGCCGGTCATCGATCTCCGTCGCCGGATCGATGCCGGCGCCTTGCAGGATCGTCGGGAACAGGTCCAGCAGGTCGACCGGGGTGCCGCACACGCCGGACGGTACATCCGGGCCGGCCAGCAGCATCGGGACCTTGACGCTTTCTTCGTAGAGGGTCGACTTCCCCCAGACGCCGCGCGCACCGAGGTTGTCGCCGTGGTCGGACGTGTAGATGACGTGCGTGGTGTCTTCCAATCCGTTGTCGCGCAGCGCCCCGAGGATCTGGCCGACGTTGTGGTCGAGCCAGGTGCAGAGGCCGTAGTACGCGGCGAAGGCGCGCAGGCGTTCGTAGGCATCGGCGAACTGCCTTTCTGAGGCCATGAATTCGCAATACTCCTTGACCCAGGGATGCTGTTCATAGCCGGTACGCGGGTGCAGCTTCGGCTCCGGCAGGCGGTCGGTGGGGTAGAGGTTGTAGAACTCGTCCGGCACGACGAAGGGGAAATGCGGCGCGACCAGGCCGACGTACAGGACGAAGCCGTCTTCCTGGCGTTGTGCCGCCTCCTCCAGCCATTGCACCGCCCGCTGCGTCACCGCCCGGTCGTATTGCGTGTACGACGATTCGCCGGGGCCGATGTGCTCGCCCAGCATGCGCGGGCCGTTTTCGCGCGGACGAAACGGATTGCGGATCGACGCCCAGACCATGCCATGGCCGCCGACCACGTGCATGGGCAGGTGCTCCGCATCGAAGCCCGCCGGGTCCTCCTCGTTGCGGTAATGCAGTTTGCCGATGCTCTCGACGCGGATGCCCCGCTCCTGGAGCGCATGGCCCCATCCGCGCTGCTCGCCGGTATAGGGCATGGCGTTGTCCCAGAGGCGGACCTGATGCACCCGCCGGCCCGTGGCAAAGGCCGCACGGGCCGGGACGCAGATCGGGCTGGGTGTGTAGGCGTTGGGGAAACGCACGCCACGGGCGGCCAGTGCGTCCAGGTTGGGGGTCTTCACGAAGGGATGCCCGGAGCAGCCCATCATTCTCGGGTCGTGCTCATCGGACATGATGACCACAACATTCTTGCTTGCCATGCTTGTCTCCATCGAAGGCGTCTCAGTGCGCTCTGGAGACAACTCTAATCAAGCCGCTGCGCCGAAACCAATACTGTCTCGGACTACGAAGGTTTCATTTTTTCTTATAGGTCGCCCCGACCTTGCGGCCGGGCAGCGCGCCGCTCTCCACCAGGCCACCGACAATGCGAGCGATGAGGTCACGAATTGCCGCTGCAGCAGGAGACAGGGGACGGTCCTCGGGCCAGACCAGCGCCTGGATGCGGGTCAGTTCGGGCTCCATTACCGGGCGACCGGCGATGGATTTGGCCGCGACGGCCTCGAGGCAGGCGCTGGGCGGCATGACAACGTACGCAAGTCCGTCGCGTGCCAGCGCGATCAGCATCTGCGGGCTGTTGAGCTCGTACCGGACATCAAGGGAACGGCCAATGGCATTGGCCGCACGTTCGATGATCTTGCGCAGGTCATGCGCGCCGTCCGGCGCGGCCAGTGGAAGTTCTGCCACCTCCGCGAACGTCATTGTCTCTGGCTTGCGGCGCATGGCCGCGCGCGTGCCGTACAACAGAAATCGCTCTTCATAGAGCGGCATGGAGGCCATGCCCTGGATTTCCGATGGGCTCGGCATCAGGGCCAGATGCGCCTGCCCCGACTCGACGAGCGCGCGCGATTCGAAAGACATACTTTCGCGCACGGTCACTTCGATGCCGGGATAGTCACACGCCACGGCGCCGAGCAGCGGCCCAATGACAGCGCCGGCAATGGATCCGGCAATGGACAGACGCACATTCCCAGTCGGAAGGCTCGCGCGTCCGTCAATCTCGTCTTTCAGGGCGTCCGTCCGGGCAAGAATGTCGATGGCGCTCGCCAGCAGCCGCTGGCCGGGGGGCAAGAGTTCGACGCCACGAGCATGGCGCTCGAATAGCTTCGCACCCAGACTGTCCTCCAGCGAAGAGATGTTCTGGCTGAGAGCGGGCTGGGCTACCCGCAACCGCTCCGCGGCGCGCGAGAAGCTACGGCTTTGCGCGATCTCGACAAAATACTTGAGTTGGCGCAGCGTGATGTTCATATGGCACGTCCCTCCCGCGATGTCAGCCAGTGCACTTTCGCCGGCCTCTGGCGTGCAATTTTAAGCACTTGTTGCAGTGAACTGACGAGGACAAGCGCAAACATTGGAACGTGCACGTTTGGCGAGGTCTTTCTCGACTCCGCCACGCCGATTCTTGACCCGAGATCGACCGTAGCGACGCCTAATGGGGTTCACGGACTCGCGCCGACATTCGAACGACACCTTCTTCCAGGGTGGCTGCCAGTGCGATACGAAGCGAGAGCGACCAAGACGGATCGGCTGCGGCTCTCCGTCCCACTGGAGCGAAGGGCCGCTCATACAGGAAAGCTGTCGCTTCCCAAACGAAGATGAGCGGCAGAGATGGGTCGGCAAGAGCCACTGCCTGGCAGGAGCACCTATAACCAAGTCGCACCTGGAGGTGGGGATGAATGGCCGCAAAGTGTGCGCTAGGGGCTCCTGGGGGTAATCCGGCTAATTCGCGCTTGTTCACGGCAGTCCGGCTAATTCCGGTTTTGAGACGGGCGAGACACGACGAAATTGGCTGTTAACTCATTGATTTATTGGAGATCGTAGTCTGGCGAATTCCGGTTCCTCACAGACTACGTGCGTCTCTTGCTGGACTGGAAATCCGGAATTAGCTGGACTGGCGTGCAATTCCAGTGACGCTGAGCCAGGATAATACTCACTACTCTTGTTAGGCGAACCGGCTATCATGTGCACGTTTCCCATAGAGCGCTGCGGCCAAAGCTTTGACGGCTCACGGCAGTCGGCGTGCTGAGGAGTGAGGTTCATGGCCATACAACAGGACATTCACCTTTGGCACGACGTGCCTTTGTGCGTCGTACCGCTGGCCTCCCGAACAGCTTCGCCAGCAACATGCCCAAGCGCATCGTGATCATCCAGGGGCATCCAGACCCATCGGGCCAGCGCTTGCTGCATGCGCTGGCGGACGCCTATGCTCAAGGCGCGACCACGGCAGGACACGAGGTACGGCGCATCGAGGTGGCGAAGCTCGACTTCCCGTTGCTTCGCACGCAGGCTGAGTTCGAGACTGGCACATTGCCTCCTGCATTGGAGCAGCCAAGGGAGGAATTGCGCTGGGGGGAGCATTGGGTCTTCCTGTTTCCGCTATGGCACGGGACCATGCCGGCGCTATTCAAGGGTTTTCTCGAACACATCTTTCGGCCCGGCTTTGCCATGGAATACAGGGAGAAAGGGTTCCCCAGACGACTGCTCGCCGGCCGCTCGGCACGGATCGTCGTGACCATGGGAATGCCGGCGCTGCTGTATCGCTGGTACTTTGGCGCATATGGAGTCCGCGGCTTTGAGCGAAGTATGCTGGGTTTCGCCGGGATCAAGCCGATCCGCAAGAACTTGTATGGGCTTACCTTTGCCGACGAGAGGACACGTACCCGTTGGCTGGAAAACATGCGTGCACATGGTGCGCACGGGAACTGAGCGGAACGTGGCAAACCACATGCCCGCTGCTTGGGCGGTTGCCCGTTGTGGTGTCTCCCTGCCACCGTTCGTTCATCGACCAAAGGAGCCGTTCGTCTTGCAGCTGTTGGATGTCTCAGATGGGTCGTCTTCTGCCCTACGCGGACAGGTCCCAGGAGGAACGCTCGTTGTGCTCGGCGTCGGGCCGGACCCGGCCAGTTTGCGCCGCTCGCCATCACTGTCGCACGGTCATTCGAACGGCGGCTCCGCTCCGACAACAGACGCTTGAAGATTGACAGTCACACGAATTGGGCGCTTGCTATGGCCAGCGCGTGCATGTTCGGCGTGGCCGCAATCAGCATTACGCATGCCGCGAGTGGACCTGACTCCTTTGAAATTTGCGTCTCTTTCCCGTTCTCGTATAGTTCGCTGCGGTTGCAAGCCTTGCACGTTTCGAGCGCAGGCCGCTATCTCGGCATCAGGGTAGACGACGCCCTCGAAATGGCGGAGCAAACGAGGCAAAGAAGTTTTTTGTTTTGAAAGCCATCCGACTACCCCGCTCCGCTTCCGCGATCTACTTTTCCATTCTGTGGGCCGCACGCCGATTTGGTACGACCTAGCAGCCTGGCCACGAATGGGCCTACAAACAGCACGACGAACACACGCATGGTTTGCACGGCGACGACAAAATTGAGATCTGCAGTCGTACCCATCGCAATTGCTACAACGGAGTCAAGCCCGCCTGGCGTCGTTGCCAGATATGCGGTGAGGAAGCTAATCGGAGAGAGCCGCGCTAGCAACCATGCCCATAGGGCGCACACGCCTAGCATGGCCAAAGTGGCAACCAGCATGGCAGGGACCGACCGAACCATCGTTATCGCGAACTCCCGTCGAAACTGGAGTCCAATCGCCCAACCTAGTATCGTGAAGCCACCGCTTAGAACCGGCGATGGGACGTGAAGTGCAATTGGCGAAGTGCCGGTGTAAACCGAACCAAGCAAAAGCGGGACTAGAAACGCCCCCGCGAGAATGTTGAATCTCGTGGCAATCCAGCATCCCAATAGGCAGATGGCAATCGCCAAACCGAAACCGATAGCATGATGGCCCTGCATCGTGGCGACAGCCTTTGGCAAGGAGCCTACTGCGATAGGGCTAGTCGCTCCCAGCGAGTGCGCGACCAGTGGCGCAATGGCTACCACTAATACAACGCGTAGGTACTGCATTAGCGACACGAGAACCCCATCGCCCCCATTCACCATCGCGAGAGACCCCATCACCGATGCCGCACCCGGGAGGCTGCCCCATACCGCTGTGGTTCCGGAGAGCGATGCGAAACGAAGCATTACCCAGCCTACCGCGATCGCGCTACCGACCGTCAAAAGGACGGCTACAAAAGCCCAGCCATTAGCAGCGGCTTTGAGCAACCCATGGATGTCCAGCGTACTTGCTATCGCGACACCGGTCATCCCTTGGGCAATAGCCATCAACCATGGTTTGATCCGAAGCTTCGAGCCCGCGAGGCCAAAGCACATGGCAGTCAACATCGCCGCCACGAGCCAGGCTGAGGCGGAGAGCCAGGCCTTCAATAGGAGTGCGGTTCCCACGGAGGCCGCCAAGAGCAAACACAACTGTAGAGCGGTAGCGAGTTGGGGCACTGATCGATATCTCCTCTTTTCATCGGCTCTCATTGTGAGCACAATGCTTGCGCATCGAATCAGGCGAAATCGCTCTGCGCTAAGGCCAGCGTCTCTGTGGGGCTTGTCGCCCGGCCATGCGTCATGCTATGCCGGGAAATTTCTAACGTCTTATGCGTTGTATTACCGGCATCGCCTATTGCTTCAGGAGAAGCGCCATGACAGCATCACCCATCTCCCGGGTACCGACCTGTTTGCAACCTGGCGTCAGAATGTCGGCGGTGCGGTAGCCCTGCGCCAGTACCGTCTTCACGGCGTTCTCGATGCGGTCGGCCTGCGCAGCCTTGTTCAACGAGTAGCGCAGCATCATCGCCGCCGACAGGATGGTGGCCAGCGGATTGGCCACGCCCTTGCCGGCGATGTCCGGCGCTGAGCCGTGCGAAGGCTCGTACAAGCCCTTGCTGTTCGCATCCAGCGACGCCGACGGCAGCATGCCGATCGAGCCGGTCAGCATGGCGGCCTCGTCCGACAGGATGTCGCCGAACATATTGCCGGTGACGATCACGTCGAAGCTCTTGGGTGCCTTGACCAGCTGCATGGCCGCGTTGTCGACATACATGTGCGACAGCTCGACCTCCGGATATTCCTTGCTGACATCGATCACGATGTCCTTCCAGAACTGGAAGGTCTCGAGCACGTTGGCCTTGTCGACGCTGCACAGCTTCTTGCCACGCTTGGCCGCGGCCTGGAACGCCACATGCGCAATGCGGCGGATTTCCGGCTCGCTGTAGCGCATGGTGTCGAAAGCTTCGCGCTCGCCCTTGAACAGGCCGTCCGGCGCTTCGCGCAGGCCGCGCGGCTGGCCGAAGTAGATGTCGCCGTTCAGCTCGCGCACGATCAGAATGTCCAGGCCTGCGACCAGCTCGGGCTTCAGGCTCGAGGCGCCGGTCAGTTCCGGGTAGCAGATCGCCGGACGGAAGTTGGCGAACAGCTGCAGGTGCTTGCGCAGGCCCAGGATGGCCTGCTCCGGGCGCAGCGCACGCTCCAGGCTGTCGTATTTCCAGTCGCCGACGGCGCCGAACAGGATGGCGTCGGCTTCCTTGGCCAGCTTCAGCGTGTCTTCCGGCAGCGGGTGGCCTTCGGCTTCGTAGCCGGCCCCGCCCACGGGCGCGGTTTCCAGTTCGAACTTTTCGTCGAGCGCGTTCAGGACCTTGACGGCCTCTGCAACGATTTCGGGACCGATGCCGTCACCCGGCAGGACTGCGATCTTCATTGTTGTCTTCCTCGGTTGAGTCTTATCCGACCAGGCGGTTGTTCAGCCACGGCATCTTCGCCACGCGCTCGGCCTCAAAAGCCTTGATCTTGTCGGCATGGCGCAGGGTCAGGCCGATATCGTCGAAGCCATTCAGCATGCAGTACTTGCGGAACGGGGCTATATCGAACTCGTAGCCATGGCCCGACGGCGTGATCAAGGCCTGCTTGTCCAGGTCGATGGTCAGCTTGTAGCCGTTGAACGCGTTGGTCTCGTTGAACAGTTCCTCGACCTGCTGCTCGCTCAGCACAACCGGCAGTAAGCCGTTCTTGTAACAGTTGTTGAAAAAGATATCGGCAAAGCTGGGCGCGATCACGGCGCGGAAGCCGTATTGCGTTAGCGCCCACGGCGCATGCTCGCGCGAGCTGCCGCAGCCGAAGTTGCGGCGCGCCAGCAGGATCGATGCGCCCTGGTAGCGCGGCTGGTTCAGCGCGAAGTCCGGGTTCAGCGGACGCTTGCTGCAGTCTTGCCCAAATTCGCCTACATCCATGTAGCGCCACTCATCGAACAGATGGGGACCAAAGCCCGTGCGCTTAATTGATCGCAGAAATTGCTTTGGCAATATGGCGTCGGTGTCGACGTTCTCGCGGTCAAGCGGCGCGACAAGGCCGATGTGAACACTGAATGCTTGCATGCCTTCTTCTCCCACTTGCTGAACTAGCAGAGATTCCGAACGTCGACGAAATGACCTTCGATGGCCGCGGCCGCGGCCATCGCCGGGCTCACCAGGTGGGTGCGGCCACCGGCGCCCTGACGGCCCTCGAAGTTCCGGTTCGAGGTCGACGCGCAGCGCTCGCCCGGATCCAGGCGGTCGGCATTCATGGCCAGGCACATCGAGCAGCCCGGCTCGCGCCATTCAAAGCCGGCGGCCTTGAAGATCTTGTCCAGGCCTTCGCGCTCGGCCTGTTCCTTGACCAGGCCCGAACCCGGCACCACCAGCGCCAGCTTCACGTTGGCAGCTATCTTGCGGCCCAGCTTCTGCACCACCCACGCTGCGGCGCGCATATCTTCGATACGGCTGTTGGTGCACGAGCCGATGAAGACCTTGTCGATGTTGATGCTTTCGACCGGCACGTTGGGCTGCAGGCCCATGTATTCCAGCGCGCGCTCCATGGCGTTGCGCTTGGTCGAGTCTTTTTCCTTCTCGGGATCCGGCACGCGGTCTTCGATGCTGATGACCATTTCCGGCGAAGTGCCCCAGGTCACCTGTGGGCGGACCTCTTCGGCACGCAATTCCACTACCTGGTCGAATTTAGCGCCCGCATCCGAATGCAGCGTGCGCCAGTAGGCCACGGCCTGCTCCCACTCCACGCCCTGCGGCGCGTACGGGCGGCCCTTGACGTATTCCAGCGTGACGTCGTCCACCGCCACCAGCCCGGCGCGCGCGCCGGCCTCGATGGCCATGTTGCAGACGGTCATGCGGCCTTCCATGGTCAGGTCGCGGATGGCGGAGCCGGCGAACTCGATGGTGTAGCCGGTGCCACCGGCGGTGCCGATCTTGCCGATGATGGCCAGCACGATGTCCTTGGCGGTGCAGCCGCGCGGCAGCTTGCCTTCCACCTTGACCAGCATGTTCTTCGCCTTCTTGCCCAGCAGCGTCTGCGTGGCCAGCACGTGCTCGACTTCCGAGGTGCCGATGCCATGCGCCAGCGCGCCGAAGGCGCCGTGCGTGCTGGTATGCGAGTCGCCGCACACCACCGTCATGCCCGGCAGCGTCGCGCCCTGCTCCGGCCCGATCACGTGCACGATGCCCTGGCGGTGGTCGGTCATCTTGAACTGGGTGATACCGAAGCTGTCGCAGTTTGCGTCCAGCGTATCGACCTGCAGCTTCGACACCGGGTCGGCAATGCCCTGGCTGCGGTCGGTGGTCGGCACGTTGTGGTCCGACACGGCCAGGTTCGCGCTGATGCGCCATACCGGACGCTGCGCCATCTTCAGGCCCTCGAACGCCTGCGGGCTGGTCACTTCATGCAGCAGGTGGCGATCGATGTAGAGCAGCGTGGTGCCGTCTTCCTCGACGTGGACGGTATGGTCATCCCAGATTTTGTCGTAGAGTGTTTTTGCCATAGTGCGGTGACAGGGCGGAAAGTTGCGAGCCAGTCAAGCCTTACTGGCTTGGATGCCAATTTAAATGTCGGCACAGACAATCCCTGAGCGAACAGTTAAATGTAATGAAGAAGCCAGCTATATCAGGCACATACGATAACGTGCCAGAAGTCACTGCGCGAGAAAGCGAAGTGCATCCAGAGCCGCCATGCAGCCCGAGCCGGCACTCGTAATTGCTTGACGATAAATGTGATCCTGCACGTCTCCCGCAGCAAATACACCTGGGACGTTGGTCATCGTCGCATAACCATCTGTTCCGGTAGTGATATAGCCGTCCTGCATCGCAATTTGGCCGGCGAAGATGCCTGTGTTCGGGGTGTGACCAATCGCAATAAAGCAACCATCCACTGGAAGAGCACGTTCGCCACCGGAGTTGGTCCTTACGCGGACACCGGTAACTCCCGCATCGTCGCCAACGATCTCATCAACGACGCTATTCATGACCAACTCGATGCGACCCTCATTCACCCGTTCCTGTAGTCGCTTCACGAGGATTGCTTCTGCACGAAATGTATCGCGACGATGGATCAAATAAACCCTTCTGGCGATTCCTGCCATATAGAGGGCCTCCTCGACCGCGGTGTTCCCTCCTCCTACCACACAAACATCCTGGTCCAAGAAGAAGAATCCGTCACAAGTTGCGCATCCCGACACTCCTTTTCCGAAGTAAGCCTTCTCTGAAGGCAATCCGAGATATTTTGCCGACGCACCGGTCGAGATCACCAGTGCTTCGCCCACGTAGCGCCCTTCCGATCCACTAAGGATAAATGGTCGGTCTCTAAGATCGACCGAAGTGATGTGGTCATGAACGACGGTCACACCAAATCGCTCAGCGTGGGTTCGTAGACGCGCCATCAGGTCAGGACCTTGCACACCCTCGACATCGCCTGGCCAGTTATCAACCTCCCGCGTCGTCGCAAGTTGGCCGCCGACATCCGATCCAGTGATTAGCACCGGATTCAAGTTGGCGCGTGCGGCATAGATGGCGGCGGTATATCCGGCCGGACCCGACCCCAGGATAATAAGCTTTGCTTCCATTTCACTACTCTGCCTTGATATGCGCTTCCTTGATGACAGTGCCCCAGCGGCTGTAGTCGGCGCGAAACTGCTTATCAAAGACTTCCGGGCGGTTCCCAACAGGGATAAACCCGGCCTTTTGATAGATGGCGCGCACGTCTGCATCGGCAAGCGCAGCAGCAAACGCGGCTTGAAGTTTGTCAACGATCGGCTTTGGCGTCTTCGCAGGGGCAAATATTCCGTACCAGGACATCACATCGAAATCCGGAACACCCTCCTCAGCCATCGTAGGTACTTCAGGGATCGATGGAGATCTGTTTTTGCTGGTAATCGCAATGGGCTTTAACTTTCCCTCTCTGATGAAGGCGATAGCCGTAGGCAGTACAGTGACGAGTAGTGGCACTTGTCCAGCGACTGCATCTGCTACGGCTTGGCCACCGCCCTTGTACGGAACATGTGTCAATTTCATCCCAGTCTTCAGGGCAAGCAATTCGCCGACCATATGGTGTGTCGTGCCATTTCCGGCGGTGCCGTACGACAGCCCGCCAGGCAACGATCGGGAATACGCTACCAATTCCTTGACGCTGGACTGTTTTACCGACGGATTCGCCAACAGCATCAACGGCGAGTCAGCGAGCTTAGTCACAGGAACGAGATCGTTCAAGGGATCAAAGGTGGGCTTTAGAATCTGAGTGGCAATCGCGAGCGATCCGTCGAATCCCATCAGTAGCGTATAGCCATCCGGGGCGGATTTTGCCACCACCTGTGCACCAATGAACCCCGAGGCGCCAGGACGATTCTCCACGACGATGGGCTGCCCGATTTTTTGTGCCATCTTGTCCGCAACGGAGCGAACCACGAGGTCACCGCCGCCGCCGGGCGCAAATGGCATAATCACTCGAATTGGACGATCGGGAAATTCATTTTGGCCAAATGCCGGCATGGCCGTAATACCTATAGAGAGCGCAACTACAGCAATCAACTTACGGGTCATTTTTGTCTCCTATATTTATCGTGTATGTGTGTATGGGAGAATCTAGTTGTCCCAAACGTTTTCCGGTACCGGAAGCCCCTTCAGGTCCTCCGCTGTCAGGGTATAGAAGGGTGTGACCCCATATTCGGTTAGCATTAACGCAAGCTGTCTGGTGTGATGGGCAGCGTGCCACGTTGTGCGCTCCATGACGTTATGCATGGTATGGCGGCCGTAGTATGTCGGCACGGTGAACTGCATTGACTTGTCCGCCTCATTGTCCCACCACTCCAGGAAGCGCTTTCGGACGGAAAGCCCCCAGTCGGCAATGTCGGTTGCCGTCCATTCCTTTGGGGACACGTCGTCGAAGCCTTCAAACTTCAACTCGATTTGCTGAGCCGCTTGCAGGGCCATCTCGGCGACGCGGAACACGTGGTATGCCGTGTCTGCCCCAGTTCTATTTCTGTCGCGAAAGCCGACGCGTAGACGCTCATGAGGAAATTGCTCAACGTACTGTGCAGCGGTCGATAGAACCAGCGCAAGCTTGTCCACCAGCGCTTCCGGTGCAAGTGCGTCGGCCGTCGCTACATTGAGGCCGAGAAAGCGAATGACATCATCGAACGACTGGCACAGCGTGAACTTGTTGCCCACCGCGACGACCGGTACGCTACGGGCCCCGAGCGATCGCAGAGCGGCGATACCGGCCGGATTGTTGTGCACGTTTACCGATTCAAACTCGATGCCGTGCTTGGCGAGAAACTCTTTCGTGCGCAGACAGGATGAGCAGCCGGGCTGCCAAAAAACCTGTATCCGAGCGTGGGATTCGTTGCACATTTGCGTCCTCCGACAGTGATTCATGGCAAGCGGTTGGCGTGCTCGCTTCGTGAGTCATTGTGGACGCCTGTTCGGCTTGTACGAAGTAATGAATTTGGTGGCCGCCGAAACCGTAGGTTACGGCAAAGTGCGGGATATTACTCATAGTTCACATATATCGCCGGACAGCAGTGGACTCGACGGTCCACATTAGGGCAGCCAGTGTCACGCCTGAGTATTCGATGGGTCGCTGGAGAGAAGATGATCGAGGAAGAATCTGGCCGCCGCAGATAACGCATTCTTATCGCGCACGGCGAGCAAGAAGGTACGATTGGCGGCCGCATCTGAGATAGGTGTGATGTGGATGGGCGTAGTTTGCCTATGTCGCATGGCAATTCTGAGGGGTAACAGCCCAACTCCTAAGCCTGCACTGACCATCATGCATAGTGCGTCAAAGCTCGTAACCTGTATTTTCACTCGCAATGACCTTTGCGTATTCTCGGCAATGCGAGAGAGTTGCGTTTGAATGGCGCTACTGGCATTCAGGCCGACGAGGTCGTGGTCCACCAGTTCGCTTAGCGTGACATCATTGCGTTGAGCCAACGGGTGCTTAAGTGGGGTAATGGCAACTACCTGGTCTGTCCGAAACGGAAATGTCTGAATATCGGGAAGCTGGACTACCGGAACGAATATCCCTATATCCGCGGCATTGTCAGCCACGGCCTTTACAACAAACGGACTGGTTTTTTCCTCCAACTGCAGTTGCACGTTTGGGTGCAGGGAAACGAAGGCTTGTATCGGCTCGGCCAGAAACTGGGTGATCGCCGACATACTGGCGCATACGCGCACAAGCCCTCTGACTCCGCTCGTAAAGCTCTCCATTTGCGCCTGAACCTGGTCCAACTCGTGTAGTACGCCTCGTGCAAGGGAAAGCAAGGCGAGCCCCGCCACAGTGGGCTCTATTCCTTTATTTGTACGAACAAGAAGTTCTGTCTGCAGAAAACTTTCCAATTCAATAAGTCGTTTGCTGACTGCTGGCGCCGATAGGTGCTCATGCTCCGCAGCGGCAGCGATCGTTCCTTTTTCAACGACGGTGATAAAAAGCTTCAAGGACACTGGATCGAGTCGGCTCATTTGGTCTGCCTGCGATAGCTTGTGAGGGGCGTCGAAGATCATATTACATGTCGGACCATATGCGGCCCATGCCTCACATCGCGGGTAGCCGGCGAGCAGTTGCTTCCGGCTGGTCTCGGCAATCCTCGTGAACCGATAAACGGCAGATTGGCCGCGGAGATGCCGCCGACTTGAAGGAATGAATGACCCTTGCGCGCTAGAAAGCTGCCACTACAGTGTGGCGGCGTTCGATGGCCGGATCGGGTCGCGAAGAGACGTCGGACAGAGGGCGAAGATCCGTGACTTGCCGCACCGCCCTGCCCCCTGCGATGACGAAGACTTCTCGCCGGCGACCAGATCGGTGATACCACAGACCGTTCGGCGAGGCATCCCCGGCATTACGTCTAAACTCGCGGATTCTTCAACTTAAGGCGGCAATGCTCCAGATAGCGGTTCATGGCCGATCGCCAGTTCTCCGTTGCGGCCGCCCTGCCGGCGTCGTCGGTTGTCGCCCCGATAAAGTTCGAACCTGGCGATAAGGCATAGCAGTAGCTCGAACCGTGCACCGTTCGTTCCCTAAACGATTGTCCGTATCGGAATAACCATGCGGCTCACTTTGGCATGATATGAACGAAAATTGTCGTTCGTACCACTAGCCCGTTCAGCCCGCGCTCCCTATCCTGTGCTCGGTGGATCGCGGCCCGACAGGGGGCAGAGTCCGCCAGAAACTTCAACTTACAGTGAGAGAGAACGTGAAAGGCAAGCTACTGATGCTCCGCCCGGACTTTACTCAAGCCTCGGACTCAGCCAGCTAACGGACATGGACCGATACGACAAGCAAATCCTTGCCATCCTGCAGGAAGACGCAACCGTCCCCGTAACGGAAGTCGGGGACCGTGTCGGCCTGACCTCGACGCCATGCTGGCGCCGCATCCAAAAGCTGGAAGAGGCCGGCATCATTCGCAAGCGCGTTGCATTGCTGGACGCGAACGCCTTGAATGCCGGTGTCACAGTCTTTGTTTCAGTGCGTACCAGCCAGCACAACCTGAAATGGATCAAGCTGTTCCATGGATTAGTGGCATCGATCCCGGAGGTGACCGAGTTTTACCGGATGGCCGGCGACACCGATTACCTGCTGCGCGTGGTAGTGCCGGATATCGCGGCCTATGACCGTGTCTATAAGAAGCTGATCCAAGGGGCGGAGCTTGCCGATGTTAGCTCCAGCTTTGCGATGGAACAGATCAAGTACACCACTGCGCTACCATTGGATTACGCGTAAGAGAGCACCGGTCATCCGAGACCGGCGCTTGTAGAAACCTACGATCTATCCGCGTATAGGTGACTCGATTGGATGGAAACCGCCGTGCCACCGTGAATGGGCGCAACGGCAACTGGGAAACTTGATCCGCCATTGGCCGGAATCAATGCAGCTCAGATGTACTGAAACGTCGTCTGTAGTATCCGGGACTTGTTCCAAGCCGGATCCGGAAGTGATTGCGCAACGTGGCTGCGGCGCCGAACCCCACTTGCACCGCGATGTCATCCACGGACGAATCGGTCTCTTCGAGCAACGCTCTCGCTCGGCTTAAACGTTCTATCAGCAACCACTCGCCAGGCGGCATACCCATCATACTGACAAAGTGCCGCTGGAAGGTGCGGGCACTCATTGCGGCTTGCCTTGCCATTCTGGCAATCGGCCAGTCCTCGTCCAAGGTTGCGCGCACCGCGTCCACCAAGGGTGCCAACGAAGCGGTGCTGCGCTTCGAGACCGGCTCGGCAATGTACTGGGCTTGGCCACCTTCACGGTGTGGCGGCATCACAAGTCGGCGTGCGACCTGATTGGCCGCACGAGGGCCAAAATCCCGGCGGATCAGGTGCAGGCACAGATCGATTCCCGCTGCACTTCCCGCCGAAGTCAGGACATCGCCGGCATCGACGTAGAGCACATCTGCCTCCACCCGGATTTCCGGATATCGCTCCGCCAGTGTTGCCGCGTGACGCCAGTGCGTAGTCGCGCGCTTACCGTCGAGCAATCCCGATGCGGCCAGGACAAAGGCACCCGTGCAGATCGACATGATTCTCGCCCCCCGCTTGTTCGCCTTTCGCAAAGCGCGGCAGAGATCCGGCGGCACAGCCGCTTCAATATCGCGCCAGCCCGGGATGATGATCGTCTTCGCCCTCGAAAGAAGTTCAAGGCCACCGTCAGCCTGCACTCGGATGCCACCCGGCCCGCGCAACGTCCCGGGCTCGGCCGAACACGTCGCGAAGCGATACCACGCGTCTCCCATTTCCGGTCTGGGCAAACCGAACACTTCAACGGCGCAGCCGTACTCAAAGAGGCTCAGGCCGTCGTAGACGACGACTGCGACAAGTCCCCCATTGGCGGCCGATTGCGATTCCTTCTTTGGCACGATGCAGATAGAAATAGGTATTGATGCCACCGCGCCGGATTTTGCACCATCTGCCAGGCGTCTCGCAAGCGTCGAAACGTGGCAGTTGGAGCGCGCAGGGGCTGCGGATCACTATACGGCACACTTTGGCATGATCTAGACGAAAATTGTCGTTCGTGCCACTAGTCGGTTCAACCCGCGGTCCCTATCCTTTGCTTGGTCGAAAGCGGCCCGACGCAGCAGAGTCCGCCAGAAACTTCAACTTACAGTGAGAGCGAAAGTGAAAGACAAGCTACTGATGCTTCGCCCCGGCTTTACTCAAGGGACGGAAGGCCCCTTCTATTGCGGCGATGCAGTTGCCATCGAAGGTCTGCTTAGCTTTTTTCCGCAGTTGCGCAGCCAGATTGACGTCGAATACATCGCTGCGCCGCGGCCTCGCAAAGCAATTGTCGACCTGATCGGTGAGGCAAACCAGTCCGCCCCTGTTCTGGTGCTCAGCGCTGGACGGGAGCCAGTCGACAACAGCGTAGAGATTCGCATGCACGGTCAAACGCGATTCCTCGACTCGCCCGACCATATCCGTCGATACCTCTCATCGCAATATGGCGTAGCGCACTCAACTTCCTGACCTCCGCCCGACTCTGACTCTCGTGCGCGGAGCAGGTGTAACAGGTTTCGCGCCCGGTCCAACCTATTGCCGCGACTGAAGTCGCACAACTGAGCGACCGATGCGCGCGGCGTGCTGCGCCCAAGCCGATGCAGCACAGGCGCACGTGTTCCGTGCTGCACAAAATATTGAGTAGGAAGCTGCTTGCGAGCTTTATCGGGGTGCCGATGACTTTTTTTGCTCGAAACTCCATGTGCGTGGAGAAATGGTCTTCGCCCCCGCTTTAGCCGGCCAGCGGCGACACCTGCGGCGCGTCGAAGGCACGAACCTCCGGCGGTTCCCCGTTGGACCACGGCGCGATCTCGACCAGCGCGGAATGCGCGCTGGACCCCTGGGCCAGGCGAGAGGTGCCGCGGTCCATCGTCAGGACGTTGGGATTGCCGTGGCGTTCAAGCGAACTGTCGCTCGCATCGAACCAGGCACCGGTCGACATCACCACAACGCCGCGTATCAGTGCATCGTCCAGACGCGCGCCGGCCAGGCATGCCCCGCGCTCGTTGAACACGCGTACGAGTTCGTTTTGCACAATGCCGCGCTCCGCCGCGTCCAGCGGATGTATATGGATTGCCTGCCGGCCTCTGACCTTCATTGACACGGAGTGGCTACCCGCGTCCAACTGTGAGTGCAGCTTGTCAGCCGGCTGAGACGTGATGAGGTGCAAAGGCCAGCGCTGGACTGCGGGATCTCCAAGCCATTCGGCAGGTGGTAGCCAGGACGGATGCGGAGGACAATCCTGATAGCCGAATTCGCCAATGCGCCGGGAGTAGAGCTCGATCTTTCCACTGGGTGTGCTCAGGGGACTGCCCTGCGGATCGGCACGGAAGTCCGAGAACAGCACGAACGGTGTGCCAGGCTCCGGCAAGCCGGTGTACCCCTCCTCCCAGAACTGTTCAAATGGCGGAGCTACGAAGCCTGCCCCGGCCCAGCGTTCCACCATGCTGTCGTAGATATGGCGAATCCACGCGAATTCGTCGCGGCCTTCAGTAAACGCGAACTCGCAGCCGGCGCGCAATGCCAGGTCTCGATAGATGTCAAAATCGTTGCGGCTGCTGTACTGGGGCGGCAGCGCCTGATGCATCGCCAGCACGTACCGGTCTCTTGAGGAGCCCCCGATGTCGTTGCGCTCCAGCGTCGTCGTGGCCGGCAGAACGATGTCCGCGCGCCGTGCCGTCGGCGTCCACCAGCTGTCATGCACCACGATCGTCTCCGGCACTTGCCAGGCCCGTGCCAGTCGGTTCAGGTCCTGGTGGTGGTGGAAGGGGTTGCCGCCGGCCCAATACACCATGCGTGTATCCGGATAGATACCTTCGCGGCCGTTGAAGTCGTAACGCTGCCCGGGGTGCAGAAGCATGTCCGAAATACGCGCGACGGGGATGGTGCTGCGCGCGGGATTGGCACCCGCGCCCATCTCCGGGGCCGCGACGTCGGGCCGGGGCGTTCCGGCGCCGTTGATGGAGCCATGCCCGAACGCAAAGCCGCCGCCCGGCAGACCGATCTGCCCCAACATCGAGGCCAGCGCGATGCTGGCCCAGTACGGCTGTTCGCCATGATGGGCGCGCTGCAACGACCATGTGCAGTTCAACATCGTGCGCCGCCGGGCGGCTTCCGCGGCCAGTTCGATGATGGTCTCGGCCGGCACCGCGCAGATCGACTCCGCCCAGCGAGCGTCCTTTGTCAGGCCGTCGTTGCGGCCCAGCAGATATGCCGCGAACGCGTCGAAGCCCTCGCAATAGCGCGAAAGAAAATCCGCTGCGTGCAGGCCGCGCGTCAGTAGGGTGTGCGCCATGCCCAGCATCAGCGCGGTGTCAGTGTTGGGCCGGATGGGCACCCATCGGGCCTGCAGGCCGTCGGGTATGTCCGCGCGTGTCGGGCTGACGACAACAAACTTCACTTTCGAGCCCTTTGCGCGTTCGATCCACTCGTGCGAACTGTGCGCACCCGCGCCGCCGGAAGTGATCTGGGTGTTGCGTAGTGGCAGGCCGCCAAAGGCGATGAACAGCTCTGTGTGTTCAAGAACGCTGCGCCAGTCCGTCACTCTTCCCGTGACCGGTTTGTAGGTGCCAATCACATGGGGCAGCAGGAACTGCGCGGCGCCCCAGCTGTAATTGCCCGCCTGCGTGGTACATCCCCCGCCTGCGAACAGAAAGCGGTGCGTCAGCGTGCGGGCATGATGCAGGCGCCCTGCGGAGGACCATCCGTAGGAACCGCCAAAAACAGAAGCATCGCCGTGTTCGCCGCGCACCCGCGCCAGCTCGCCGGCCACCAGATCCAGCGCGGCATCCCAGTCAACCTCCACGAACTCATCGTTACCCCGCTCGCTGCGCTCCGCGTTCTCTCGCTTGCGCAGCCAGCCGCGCCGAACCGCAGGCCGGCGGATCCGCAGTGGCGAATGGACCATGCCTGGCATGGATTGCAGGATCGGTGAAGGCGCGCTGTCGCAGAGAAACGGCTCGCACGCGACGAGCCTCCCCCCTTCTACGACCGCCGTATATGCACCCCAGTGCGAAAGCGTGGGAAAGCGGCTGCGGACATCGGCAGCAGCAAGCGTAGTTGTCATGTTGGTCTCCTCCACCGGAATACAGACGCTCGCTACGAGCGGCGCAAGCGCCCAATGTTGGGCGAGCCACGCGAGCATTTTTTTCTCTTTTGGACGGAGTACGCCGATTAAATGAGATGAATTTGCTCAGGGCGCATCCCTAAGCTGGTCGACATTCCAGCGGCACCAACATGTAAGCCGCACCGCTCAGCCACGGAGATCCGATGAAAGAAAGCACTCAGTTAGTTTGCGCTGGCCGCCACCCCGAGCGGTTCGGCGGGGTCGTCAACACGCCGATCTTCAGGGCATCGACCATCCTCGCCGGGTCGATGGCCGATTGGGAGGAAATGAAGCGCGCCCGCGCCGCGGAAGAGCCTGGCGCGACGACCTATGGCCGCTACGGCACGCCCACGACCCACGCGCTGGAAGAAGCCGTTGCCGCGCTGGAGGGTGGATACCGGTCGCTCGTGTTTCCGTCCGGCCTCGCGGCGATCAGTACCGCGCTGACGGCGCTGCTGTCCGCCGGCGACCACGTGTTGGTCACTGACAGCGCTTACTCGCCAACACGCGCTTTCCTGGAGCGTGTCCTGACGCGCTTCGGCGTCGAAGTCGAGACCTACGATCCCGCTGGCGGCACACCGATCGAGACATTGCTGCGACCCAACACGCGTGTTGTGTACGTCGAATCGCCGGGGTCGGAAACCCTCGACATCCAAGACATCCCGGCCATCTCGGCTGCGGCGCGTCGACATGGCGCCGTCGTGGTCATGGACAACACGTGGGGAACGCCGCTCTATTTCAAGCCGTTCTCCCACGGCGTCGACGTTTCGATCCAGGCGGCCACCAAGTACATCGTCGGCCATTCCGATGCCATGCTTGGCGTGGTCACCTGCAATAGGGATACCTGGCCGCTGATCAAGCAGACCACTCAGGACATGGGTCAGACTGCCGGTCCGGACGACGTCTACCTGGCACTGCGCGGCCTGCGCACGATGGCGGTCCGGCTCCAGCGCCACTGGGAATCAGGACTGCGCGTTGCCCAATGGCTGGAGCGGCAGCCGCAAGTCGAGGCAGTGCTGCATCCCGCACTGCCGTCCCATCCGGGCCACGTGCTGTGGAAGCGCGACTTCACCGGTGCCTGCGGTCTCTTTTCCGTTGTGTTGCGCACGAATTCCAAAGGTTCACTCGCAGCCTTCATCGACGCGCTGGAGCACTTTGGCCTCGGGGTTTCCTGGGGCGGCTATGAAAGCCTTGCCATCCCGTTCACGCCGGGAAAGAACTGCACCGGCGCGCGCTGGCCGTATCAAGGGCAGGCCGTGCGCCTGCATGTGGGTCTCGAAGACCCGCAAGACCTCATCGACGATCTGCAGCGCGGCCTGACGGCACTTTCCGCGCATGGTTCCACCCTGGAGGCATTGCAAGACGCCCAGGCCGACCAGGCTTGCCCGACCTGAACGACAACGCAGCCTAAGCCGGGTTCTCCCGGCACTTACCCCTACACGAATCTACGACGGAGACAGACATGAGCAAGATGAAGATTGAAGGGTCCTTTGTTGCCCTGATCACCCCCTTTGCCAAGGATGGCAGCCCGGACTTCGGTGCCTTTCGCGAACTGCTGGATTTCCAGGAACGCCACGGCACCTCTGCGGTGCTGATCATGGGGTCCACAGGCGAGGTCTCGATGCTCTCGCAAAAAGAGCGCGAGGCCATCATCGTGGAAACCGCGAAGATGAAGACCGGCAAGATGAAGCTGTTCTATGGCTGCACCGGCAACAACACCCGGACCACCAAGGACTATCTGCGCTTTGCCAGGGCCAACGGCGCGGATGGCGCCATCATCGCCGCGCCCGCCTACATCTGCGCGCCGGAGGCCGACATCGAAAGCTACTTCCTGGAAGTGGCCGACGAGACCGACCTGCCCCTCGGCATCTACAACAACCCGCCGCGCGTGAAGACCGACCTGCATTGGGACAGTCTGCTGCGCATCTTCAAGCATCCCAACTATGTTGTCCACAAGGAGTCGACGACGCGCGTGGGACAGGTAGCGCAAGTGCTGCGCGGCGCGCCGGATGTCTCCGTGATGTGCTGCGACTCGCCCAACCTTGGCCTGGTCGTGCCAACGATGAGCCTGGGCGGCCATGGCACCGCGAACATGACCGGCAATATCGCCCCCGCGGAGCTGACGCAGATCTCCCGTCCGTGGACATCCCCCGACACCGCGGCCAGCTTCCACAAGGCCTACCTGCAGAATCTGCAGTTGCTGCATTACGCCTACTCGGCCATCAACCCCGTGGCGATCAAATCGCTGATGAAGGCGGTGGGCCTGCCTTCGGGCGAACTGCGCAAGCCGCTCACCGGCCTGGAAGGCGAGCCCCTGCTGCGCGGCCTGCGCGTCATCAAGGAGCTCGAACTCGACCGGAAGTACGGCTGGTCGTCGCCGATGCTCAAGGCCGTTTGAACCGAACCGGGAGCGATCAATGGATCTCGGCATTGCAGGGCGCCATGCACTCGTCTTCGGCGGGAGCAAGGGCATGGGGCGCGCTTGCGCGCACCAACTGGCGGCGGAAGGCGTGAAGGTATTCATCGCCGCCCGCACGGAGAGCACGCTGGCCGCGGCGGCCGCGGAAATCGGCGCCGCGACGGGCGGTGATGTCCGCTACGTGGTAGCGGACATCACCACGGACGAGGGGCGCGCCGCCGCGCTGGCGGCATGTCCTGCCCCCGACATCCTGGTCAACAACGCGGATGGTGCCCCGCCCGGCGATTTTCGCCAGTGGACACCGGCGGACTGGCATGCCGCGATCGATGCCATGATGCTCGGGCCGATCGACATGATCCGGTGCACCGTTGACGGCATGATCGAACGGCGCTTCGGCCGCATCGTCAATATCGTTTCGCGCAGCGTGAAGACGCCGCAGCTGGAGCTGGGTCTGTCCAATGGCGCGCGCTCTGGCCTCGTCGGCTTCGTCGCAGGGCTTGCGCGCCAGACGGTTCGCCACAACGTCACGATCAACAACCTGCTCCCGGGCGTGTTCGCGACCGATGCCCAGCGCCACCACATCGAAGGCATGCTGGAATCGACTGGCAAGAGCTTCGAGCAACTTTGGAACGAACGCGGTGCCAACAACCCGGCTGGCCGCTATGGCCGGCCGGAGGAGCTCGGCGCACTCTGCGCCTTCATCTGCTCCGGGCACGCGAGCTATATCTGCGGTCAGAACATCCTGATCGACGGCGCAGCTTACCCCGGCACCTTCTGAGCCACCAGCTTCACCGAAGCCATTCCAAGGCAGCGCCGCCCACCGCGCCCCACGTCATCGCGCGCGATGGCGCTGCCTTCCCTTGTCCAGCAAGTTACGTTGATCCGGCCATGCAACCACGCCCCCTCACCCAGATCCGTTGCCGCCACATGCCCGTCGTACGCATGGGCATCTTCCTCCTGTCCGTCCTGACGTCCGCGGGCGTCGCAAAAGCTGAATCCAGGTCTGACAGCGCCTACCCCGTTCGTACGATCACCATCGTCGTGCCGCATGCGCCTGGCGGCTCGGTGGACGGCCTTGCGCGCGTGTTCGCGATGAAGCTTGGCCAGGAGCTGAAGCAGACCGTCATTGTCGACAACCGGCCGGGCGCATCGGGCCTTGTCGGGGCCGGCATCGTCGCCCGCGCGGCGGCTGACGGATACACCCTCTACATCAACGCATCGATTCACAACATCAATCCGATGCTCTATCGGAAGACTATCAAGTTCGATGCGGTCAAAGATTTCACCGCGGTCAGCATGCTCGCGCAAGGCGCGCTGATCTTTAGCGTGAATCCGCAGGTACCGGCGAACTCGCCGCAGGCACTGGCGCGCGCCGTGAAAGCCAACCCCAAGCAGTTCAACTTCGCAACCAGCGGCAACGGCTCGGCCGGCCACCTGGCCCTGTCCCAGTTCATGTATGACAGCGGCATTGCAGACCTGCAGGTGCCCATCGCCCTGTACAAGGGCGGCGGTCCGGCGCTGACCGACCTCATGAGCGGCCAGGCCCAGGGGATGATGGATCCCATGCTCTCGTCGCTGCCCGGGGTCAAGGCCGGCAAGCTGCGCGCGATCGCGGTGACCGGGCGAGCGCGCAGCCCGTTGATGCCGGATGTCCCGACCATGCAGGAAGCGGGATTCAAGAACTTCGAGTTCTATTCCTGGTATGGCCTGTGGGCGCCGGCCAGGCTGCCCGATGGGATCAGGAAGAAGCTCGACAGCGCCTCGGCCAGGATCATGTCGTCGCCGGACATCAAGGATCGCCTGAACGGACTGGGATTCGAGAGTGCCTACAAGGATGGCGGCGAATTCGAGAAATACATCGACAGCGAAACCAAGCGCTATCGCGCGATCATCGATCGCGCACACATCACGGCCGACTGAATCCTTGGAACGGGGCAGCAGACATGCGCGTACTAGTGCTGGGCGCCGGCGTCGCCGGCATATCCGCCGCCTACCATCTGTGGCGCGACGGCCACGAGGTGTCCGTTCTGGAGCGGCAAGCGGGCCCGGGGATGGGATCGAGCTTCGGCAACGCAGGGGGCCTTTGCCCCGGCTTTGCCGGACCGTGGGCGTCGCCGGGCATGCCGTACAAGGTGCTGCGCATGGCCCTGCAAAAGCATGCGCCGGTGCGCTTCTCGATGATGCCGGATGCCGAGCGCCTGCACTGGCTCGCGAAATGGCTGAAGGAATGCAATGCGGAGCGCTTTGGCATCAATAAGGCGCGCATGCAGCGCATGGCCCATTACAGCATGCGTTGTATGCAGGCCTTGCGTGACGAAGTGCCGGAGCTCAGCTTCGGGTTTCACCGTGACGGGACGCTGCAACTACTCGAAACCGATCAGGAAGTCGAGCTGGCACAGCTGGCCACGCGCACACTCAGCCAGTTCCAGGTGCCATGGCGGATGATGAGTCGCGACGAAGCCGTGGCGATCGAACCATCGCTGCGGGCATCTGCCGTCGCATGGCAAGGCGCACTGCATCTGCCAGACGATGCATCGGGCGACAGCGCAAAGTTCTGCGCTGGCCTTGCCGGGTATCTTTCCAGTCGCGGCGTGTCGTTTCAGTATGGCGCTTCGGCAACCCGGCTCGTCCATTTGCACGGCCGCCTTCGCAGTGTCGAGATCACGCATGACGGGCAGATGGACCAACGGCAGGCCGATGCTTGCGTGGTGGCGCTCGGCTGCCAGGCGCCCGCGCTCCTTGCCACCGCAGGCCTGCGGATCCCGGTTTATCCCCTCAAGGGCTATTCAATCACGATTCCCATCGCCGACACCAAGGCTGCACCGCGCATGGCGATCATGGACGAGCACCACAAGATCATGCTTACCCGCCTGGGCGACAAATTGCGCGTCGCGGGAATGGCCGAGTTCGTCGGATACGACCTGACGGTGCACCGGGTCCGCACGGAACTGCTCTCGACGCTGACGCGGCGGCTCTTTCCACGCGGGCTCGACTATGCCGCGGCAACGTCGTGGGCCGGCCTTCGTCCGATGACGCCGGACGGGCCGCCCATCCTCGGGGCGACACCGCTACAGGGCCTCTACCTGAATGCTGGCCATGGCTCCAATGGCTGGACTCAGGCGTGCGGCACCGGCCGGCTTGTTGCCGACGCGGTCTCCGGCAGGCAGCCGGAGATCGACATGGATGGACTTACCGTCGAGCGATTCGGTATGCACCGCGCCGGGCGTCCGCCGGCTCGCGTGGCCTGAACCAATCGCTTGCACGGGCGCCGCTGCCGGCGGCCCCGTTCGCGCCGAGTGCCATCGGCGCAGATGCCAGCAGCCGCGTTACACGCACGGCCGTCCGCTGAACCGCCATAGCCGCGTCACCAGATATCGCCGCATCGCCCATGCCGGGGCTGTGGCTTGCACAGCCCTGTACAGGCAGCAACTCGAACATACATACGGAGGAGAACGATGAAAACATCAGGAAAGTACGCCATCGCGGCGTCAGTGTGGTGTCTGCTTGCCACGACGGCACAGGCACAGTCAAGCGTCACGCTATACGGCGTCATGGATGCTGGCTTGGAGTATGTCAGCCATGCGGGCGCGGATGGCTCGGGGTCCGTATACCGCGTCACCTCCGGAAACACCGCGGCATCGCGATGGGGCCTGCGGGGCAAGGAGGCGCTGGGTTCGGATATGAGCGCCATCTTTGTGCTGGAGAGTGGCTTCCTGACGGACACCGGCATGGCCGGATTTGGCGGCCGCCTGTTCGGCCGGCAGGCGTTCGTCGGCATCGCGGGGCCTTGGGGCCAGCTCACACTCGGGCGCCAGAACAATATCCTGTTCGATTATTTCATTCCCTTTGACACAAACCGCTATGCGCCGTATTCCGTGCTTGCCCACGATGCGCAGTTCGCGGGTCGGGCCGACAATGCCATCAAGTACACGGGCAACTTCGGCGAACTGACGATCAGCGCGCTGTACAGCGCCGGCTACGACTCGACCATCGCCAACGGCAGCGAAGTCGCCGGCGCGCCGCGCGTCGGCCAGGAAATCGGCGCCGGCGCTTCGTACACCATCGGCAAATTCGGATTGGCGATTGCCTATGACCAGCGGCGCGGCACGTCCACGGCCACGGCGGGCAACATTGAACGCCGCTACGCGGCAGGATTTCTCTACACCAGCGGCCCCTTCACGGCCGAGGCCGGGTACCGGCTCCTGCAGGACGGGCTAGGCTCGCCCGCCAGCCGCTCCCATCTCTACTGGCTGGGCGGTGCCTACGCGGTAAAACCGGCACTGACGCTGCGCGCCGGCATCTACCGGACGGATAAGCGTGCTTCTGCTGACGACGCTATCAGCTACGTGTTGCAGGCGGCGTACACCCTGTCGAAGCGCACGGAGCTTTATGTCAATGCGTCCTACATGGACAACGCGGGCCGCTCGACGCTGGGCGTGGCGAGTGCGACCAAGGTCGCGCCAGGCGTCGGACAGACCGGCTTGGCGACGGGCATGAAGCACATCTTCTAGTACCGCGCGCAGGGCGTTGCGGGTATCCCCATTCGCTCGCTACCGAACACCGATTCTTCAGCTAAAGAGACAATGATGTACATAGGTATCCCTCGCGAGACGCGGGCCGGCGAGACTCGCGTCGCCGCCACTCCTGAGACCGTCAGGAAGTACGTCGCACAAGGCCACAAGGTCATCGTGCAGGTTGGCGCCGGCGTACGCGCCAGCCAGCCCGACGGCGCGTATGAAGCGGTCGGCGCCACCATCGGCACCGCTGCCGAAGCGCTGGGAGCCCAGCTGGTGCTCAAGGTGCGCGCGCCGGATGACGCGGAACTGGCACAGATGAAGCCGGGGGCCGTACTGGTGGGCATGCTCAATCCCTTCGATGCCGAGAACAGCGCGCGCATGGCTGCAGCCAACGTGACCGCGTTCGCGCTCGAGGCCGCGCCGCGCACCACGCGCGCGCAGAGCATGGACGTGCTGTCGTCGCAGGCCAACATCGCCGGCTACAAGGCCGTGCTGGTGGCC
>Ga0102589_1001377_pt1 | contig 33806 bp, 28 predicted proteins | sample AraplaMF_Col_mLB_FD_76858 | JGI IMG/M metagenome (GOLD analysis project Ga0102589, IMG submission 76858) | Arabidopsis root microbial communities from the University of North Carolina, USA - plate scrape MF_Col_mLB | ecosystem: Host-associated > Plants > Roots > Endosphere | place: USA...
CGGCGCCCGCGCCGCTTGCACCGGCGCCGCCCTGGTCAGGTGCGGTTCAGGTGCCGAACCTGGTCGCGCCCACCGCTGTCTCGGCCGCTGCCAGCCCGCGCAGCACGTCGCCCACCACGATCACCGCCGGGCTCGCGATGCCCGCTTCGGCGATGCCGTCCTGAAGCCTGCCCAGCGTGGTCGCGATGTGCTTCTGGTGCGGCAGGCTCGCGTGCTGGATGACCGCCACCGGCGTCTCGGCCGGCAGGCCGTGCAGCAGCTCGCGCTCGATGTGCGCCGCACCCGACACGCCCATGTAGATCACCAGCGTGAGGCGCGCGTTGTAAGCCGTCGCAGCCAGCGCGCGCCAGTCGGTCGGGTCTTCGGCGGCGCCGGCGCCGGTCTTGGCGTGGCCGGTGACGAACACCACGCCCTGTGCATGGTCGCGGTGCGTGAGCGGCACGCCCAGCATGGTCACGGCCGCGAGGCCCGCGGTGATGCCGTTGACCACCGCGCACTCGATGCCGGCTTCGCGCAGGTGCTCCACCTCCTCGCCGCCGCGCCCGAAGATGAACGGGTCGCCGCCCTTGAGGCGCACCACCGTCTCGCCCTCGCGCACGGCGGTGATCATCAGCCGTTCGATGAAGGCCTGCGGCGTGCTCTTGCAGCCGCCGCGCTTGCCCACGTGCACGATGCGCGCGCCGGGCCGGGCGTAGGCCTGCACGATCTGGTCGTTCACGAGGTCGTCGACCAGCAGCACCGTGGCCGCCTGGATCGCCTTGACGGCCTTGATGGTCAGCAGTTCCGGGTCGCCGGGGCCTGCGCCCACCAGCGTGCAGCGGCCGGCGATGAGGGAGGTGGGGTTGTCGTTGTTCATGCGTGGGATGCCAATGCCAGTTGCGTGATGTGCCTGACCTGCGTCGCGATGGCCTCCGGCACGGGAAGCTCGCCGTCCAGCACGCGGCGCGTGTAGTCGGCGGTGGTGGCGACGTCGATTTCCTTCGGCAGCCCCGGCACTTCGGATGCGGTGCCGGCCTGCTGCGACTGCAGTTCGGTGCGAACGCCGCGCACGAAGCCGTCGATCTGCGCGGTGCGGCGCGGGTCCGACACCACTTCGCCTTCGAGGCCGCGCGAGAGCAGGGCGGTCATGCCCGTGAGCTCGAAGGTCTCGGCCATGACGCGGGCGTACTCGGGATGCGTGTAGCTGGCGACCACCAGGCTCGGGCCGGCGGTGGGCTGCATCAGCTTCACCACGCTGTGGCCCGGGTTGCGCAGGCCGACCACGCGGCGCACGTCGAGCAGGCGCTTGAGCGCGGGGTTCAGCAGTTCGGTGGGCGCGAAGGCCGCTTCGCCATTGGCGACGGGGCGGATGGCCGTCATCGGCGCATGTCCCAGCGCCGCGAGCACGTTCGACGCCAGCACGCGCGATGTTTCGCTGGCGCTGCCGTGCACCAGCACCGGCAGGCCCTCGCGTGCCAGCAGCAGCGCCAGCAGCGGCGTGAGCACCGGCAGCTTGCGCGCGCCGTTGTAGCTGGGCAGCACGATCAGCGGGCGGTCGCCGGCAGGGATCATCTGGAGCCGCGCATGGGTGGCATCGAGGAAGCCGGCCATCTCCTCGGGCGTCTCGCCCTTGATGCGCATGGCCAGGCAGAAGCCGCCGATCTCGAGGTCTGTCACGGTGCCGTCCAGCACCTGGCCGAACAGGTCGGTGGCCTGCTCGCGCGTGAGCGGCTTGGCGCCTCGCGCGCCACGGCCGATTTCCTTGATGTATTGGCTGATTCCCATGGGTAGGGGGATTGTCCTGCAACGCTTATGCCGGAATGTGAGTCGGCTTATGCATGGGTTTTGCCCCTTCCCCCGCTGGGGGAAGGCCGGGATGGGGGCAAGCGGCGCCGGCATGGTGGCGCTGTCGTGCCCCCACCCCAGCCCTCCCCCAGAGGGGGAGGGAGCAGGTTGTGGGCGCATCACGACAGCGCCTCCGCCTCGACCGGCGTCGCCCGCACCATCCGCTTGAGCTCTGGAATGCACGAGCCGCAGTTGGTGCCGCATTTCAGCGTTCCCTGCAGCTTGGCCAGCCGTTCGTCCGGCGTGCCGCTGCAGCGCGCCAGCTCGCTCTGTATCGCCGCATCGGCCACGCTGAAGCAGGTGCACACCGTCTTGCCGCGCGACTGCACTGCCACCGGCGCCTTCGAGCCCGGCGACAGCAGCAGGCGGCCGTAGCTCTGGGCGGGCAGTTCCTCGCGCAGCAGGGTGGCGATCCACGGCTCGGCGCTGGTGTCGCCGCCCAGCAGGAAGGCTTCGAGGCCGGCGCTGCCGTCGGCGCGGCGCACCAGCCGGGCCGAGCGGCGCTGGCCGCGGCGGCGGTCTGCGTAGCGCAGCGCGTCGGCGGCCTGAAGGCCCAGCAGCGTCTCGATCTTCTCGATCAGCGCGTCGTCGGGCGCGTCGTGCGCGGCGGCGCGGAAAAGGATGCCCGTGCGCTCGGTGCCCTGCGTGTTGCCGGAAAACGGCACGCAGGTCGCGAAAGGAAACAGCGCCATCGCCTGCTGCAGCGCGCGATGCGCCGCCAGTGCCTCGCCGGGCGGCAGCCAGGCCATGGCCAGCAGCGACCACGGCAGTTCGGCCTTGAGGATCTTCACCGCCGCGTGCTTCAGCTCCGGCTGCTTCGAGCTCGGGCAGAAAGCCGGCGTGGTCAGCGCATTGATGCCCGCCAGCCGCGTGCCGTTCGAGGAGACGCCGCTCAGGTACTCCTCGCCCCAGTGCATGGCGACGAAGGCCTGGCTCAGCCCTACCTCGGCGCTGGCGCGCGCGGGCAGCAGGATCGAGCCGCGCTTGGAGGTCAGGTGCACCAGGTCGCCTTCGCCGATCTGGCGGCGCGCCATGTCCTGCGCATTCATCTGCACCACGGGCTCGGGCACGTGGCCGAACAAGCGACCGGCCGTGCCGGTGCGGCTCATGCCGTGCCACTGATCGCGCAGGCGGCCGGTGTTCAGCGAGAAGGGGTAGCGGGCCTCGCGCGCCTCGGCCACGGGCTTGTAGACGGTGTCGACGAAGCGGGCGCGGCCGTCTGGCGTGGGAAACACGCCGTCTTCATAGAGGCGCGCGCGGCCTGTGTCTTCGCCTTCCTTCAGCGGCCATTGCTGGGGGCCGGCGCTCTCCAGCATCGCGTAGCTCAGGCCGGTGATGTCGAGGTCGCGCCCGTGCGTGGATTCGCGGTGTTCGTTCCAGACCGACTCGGCCGTCTCGTACGGGAACAGCGTGAAGCCGCGGCCCAGCTGCCGTTCGAGCCGGCGGGCGAAGGCCACCGCGATCGACCAGTCGTTGCGTGCCTCGCCCGGCGCCGGCACTGCCGGGCGCACGCGCGAGATGCGGCGCTCGCTGTTGGTCACGGTGCCTTCCTTCTCGCCCCAGGTGGTCGCGGGCAGCAGCAGGTCGGCGAAGGCGCAGGTGGCGGTGGTCGCAAAGGCTTCCTGCACCACCACGAACTCGGCGCGCTCCAGCGCGCGGCGCACCGTGGCCTGGTCGGGCATGGACTGCGCCGGGTTGGTGCAGGCGATCCAGAGCGCGCGGATCTCGCCGTCGGCCGCGGCCTGGAACATCTCCACGGCCGTCTTGCCCGGCTTCTCCGGCACGGAGGGCACGCCCCAGAGCGCGGCCACCTCGGCGCGATGGTCGGGGTTGGCCAGGTCGCGATGGGCGCTCAGCAGGTTGGCGAGGCCGCCCACCTCGCGGCCGCCCATCGCGTTGGGCTGCCCTGTCAGCGAGAAGGGTCCGGCGCCGGCGCGGCCGATCTGGCCGGTGGCCAGGTGCAGGTTGATGAGCGCGGCGTTCTTCGCCGTGCCGCTGGAAGACTGGTTCAGCCCCTGGCAGTACAGGCTCAGCGTAGCGGGCGAGGTGGCGAACAGGCGTGCCGCCTCCAGCAGGTCGTCCTTGGAAATGCCGCAGACCTGCGCCACCTTGTCGGGCGTGCATTCGCGCACCGTGGCCTTCAGCGCGTCGAAGCCGGTGGTGTGTGCGGCGATGTACTTGGCGTCGGTCCAGCCCTCCCACAGCATCAGGTGCAGCATGCCGTTGAAGAGCATCACGTCGGTGCCGGGCTGGATGGGCAGGAACAGGTCGGCGATCTCGACCGTGTCGGTGCGGCGCGGATCGGCCACCACGATCTTCAGCGCCGGGTTGGCCGCCTTCGCGTCCTCGATGCGGCGGAAAAGAATCGGGTGCGCCCAGGCCGTGTTGCTACCCACGATGAAGAGGCAGTGCGCGTCCTTCAGGTCGTCGTAGCAGGCCGGCGGTGCGTCGGCGCCCAGCGTCTGCTTGTAGCCGGCCACCGCGCTGCTCATGCACAGGCGCGAGTTGGTGTCGATGTTGTTGGTGCCGATCAAACCCTTGGCGAGCTTGTTGAAGACGTAGTAATCCTCCGTCAGCAGCTGGCCCGACACGTAGAAGCCGACCGCGTCGGGGCCGTGGTCGCGGATCACCTGCGCGAACTTGCCGGCGGCGTTGTCCAGCGCGGTGTCCCAGGCGACGACCGAGGGCGCCTCGCTGCGCACGAGGCGCTGCATGGGCTGCAGCAGCCGCGTCTGGCGCGTGACGGTGGCGCTGGCCGTGAGGTGCAGCGTCGAGCCCTTGGTGCACAGCCGCCCGAAGTTGGCCGGGTGCTCCGGGTCGCCGCGCACGCCGGTGATCTCGTCGCCGCTCGACTCGATGATCACCCCGCAGCCGACGCCGCAGTACGGGCAGGTGGACCGGGTCTCCCGCGTCATGGGTTATTCCAGCGGAAGGACGGACAGCACCGCGAAAGGCTTCGGCCCGGCCACTGGGCGCTCCAGGTCGATGGCGTGCGTGGCCAGCTCGGCCGCGTCGAGGTGCACCACGCCATCTTCCACCTTCACGGCGAACTTCGGCGTGCAGCCCTCGTCGGGCGCCTTGGCGCAGCCGTCGTCCAGCCCTATGGCCCAGTTGTGCAGCGGGCAGGCCACGCTGGTGCCGAACACGATGCCCTGGCTCAGCGGGCCGCCCTTGTGCGGGCAACGGTCGAGCAGCGCGAACACCTGGTTCTCGGAATTGCGGAACACGGCCACGTCCAGCCCGGCCGGGCGCGTCACGCGGCGCGCGCCGAGCACGGGGATGTCGTCGATGCGGCAGATCACTTTCCAGTCGCTCATGGTGGGACTCTTCTTTCTCTTGTTCTGTGTTCCGGTTCAGGCGGCTGCGGTCAGCGGCGTGAACTGTCGCACGTCGACCGACGCCTGCGCCGACTCGAACCACGGATCGGGCTCGCCGTCGAGCGCGAACTGCAGGCGCTCCCACAGCGCCTTGCGGCCCTCGGCGTCGTCCAGGATCTTCTTTTTCACGTAGTCCAGGCCCACGCGGCCGATGTAGTGCACCGTGCGCTCCAGGTACCAGCCTTCCTCGCGGTACAGCTGCAGGAAGGCGCCCGAGTACTCCATCACCTCGGCGGCTGTCTTCACCTTCACCAGGAACTGCGCCACTTCTGTCTTGATGCCGCCGTTGCCGCCCACGTAGAGTTCCCAGCCCGAGTCGACGCCGATCACGCCCACGTCCTTGATGCCGGCCTCGGCGCAGTTGCGCGGGCAGCCCGACACTGCCAGCTTGACCTTGTGCGGCGAGTACATGGCCCACAGCGCGCGCTCCAGGTCCTTGCCCATCTGGGTGCTGTCCTGCGTGCCGAAGCGGCACCACTCGCTGCCCACGCAGGTCTTCACCGTGCGCAGCGACTTGGCGTAGGCAAAGCCACTGGGCATGCCGATGTCCTTCCACACGCCTTCCAGGTCTTCCTTCTTCACGCCCAGCAGGTCGATGCGCTGGCCGCCCGTGACCTTGACGGTCGGGATCTTGTATTTGTCGGCCGCGTCGGCAATGCGGCGCAGCTCGTCGGGCGTGGTGTGGCCGCCCCACATGCGCGGGATGACCGAATAGGTGCCGTCCTTCTGGATGTTGGCGTGGCTGCGTTCGTTGATGAAGCGACTCTGCGGATCGTCCTTCGCCTCCTTGGGCCAGGTGCTGATCAGGTAGTAGTTGACGGCCGGGCGGCAGGTGGCGCAGCCGTTGGGCGTGCGCCAGCCGAGGTTGCGGTAGACCTCGTCGTGCGTCAGGTAGTGCTCCTTGCGGATCGCGTCGCGCACGTCCTGGTGGTTCGCGTCGGTGCAGCCGCACACCGCCTTCTTCTTGGGCGTGGCGGAGTAGTCGCCGCCCGCGGTGAACATCAGGATCTGCTCCACCAGCCCGGTGCAGGAGCCGCAGCTCGCGCTGGCCTTGGTGTGCTTCTTCACCTCGTCGAGCGTGAACAGGCCCTTCTCCTTGATGGCCTTGCAGATGGTGCCCTTGTTCACGCCGTTGCAGCCGCACACCTCGGCGTCGTCGGGCATGCTCGCGGCCTTGTTGTGGCCCTCGTGGCCGGTGTCGCCGATGTTCGATTCGCCGAACATGAGCTTGTCGCGGATGTCGTGCACGCTGCGGCCGTCGCGCAGCAGCTTGAAGTACCAGCTGCCGTCCACGGTGTCGCCGTAGAGGCAGGCGCCCACCAGCTTGTCGTCCTTGATGACCAGCTTCTTGTAGACGCCGCCGAAGGGGTCGCTCATGACGATCTCCTCCGTGCCTTCGCCGCCCATGAACTCGCCGGCCGAGAAAAGGTCGATGCCCGTCACCTTCAGCTTGGTGGACGTGAGCGAACCCAGGTAGCGGCCGATGCCGAACTGCGCCAGGTGGTTGGCCGCCACCTTGGCCTGCTCGAAGAGCGGCGCCACCAGCCCGTACGCAATGCCGCGGTGCGCCGCGCATTCGCCCACCGAGTAGATGCGTGCGTCGGTCACCGTCTGCATGGTGTCGGTGACGACGATGCCGCGGTTGCAGTGCAGCCGCATCTTCTCGGCCAGCTCCACGTTGGGGCGGATGCCCACGGCCATCACCACCAGGTCGGCGGCGGTCTCGGTGCCGTCCTTGAAGCGGATGGCCTTCACGCGGCCATCTTCTCCACCCACCAGGTCCTGCGTCTGCGCGCCCATCAGGAACTTCAGGCCGCGGTCTTCCAGCGACTTCTGCAGTAGCTTGCCCGCCACGTCGTCGAGCTGGCGCTCCATCAGCCAGGGCATGACGTGCACCACGGTCACGTTCATGCCGCGCAGCATCAGGCCGTTGGCGGCTTCCAGGCCCAGCAGGCCGCCGCCGATGACCACCGCGTTCTTGTGCGTGCGCGCGGTCTCGATCATGTAGTCGGTGTCGGCGATGTCGCGGTAGGCGATCACGCCCTTCAGGTCCTTGCCGGGCACCGGCAGCATGAAGGGGTTGGAACCGGTGCACATCAGCAGGCGGTCGTAGGCGGCCTCGGTGCCATCCTCGGCGCGCACGATGCGTTTCACGCGGTCGACCTCCACCACCTTCTTGCCGGCGTGCAGCGTGATGTTGTTCTCGGCATACCACTCCCAGCTGTTGAGCACGATCTCGTCGATCGTCTGCTCGCCCGCGAGCACCGGTGACAGCAGGATGCGGTTGTAGTTGGGATGCGGCTCCGCGCCGAAGACGGTGATGTCGTACAGGTCGGGCGCGATCTTCAGAAGCTCTTCGAGCGTGCGCACGCCGGCCATGCCGTTGCCGACCATCACGAGTTTCATTTTCTTCATGGGGCTGGACCTTTCAGGGAAATCAAGCGGACTTGCGCCCGCAGCGCGCGTTCAGAATCGCGCCATGAGCTTTGAAGTGGATATCGGCTACAGCAGCCGTCGCGGACCGCGCGAGGTGAACGAGGACTTCGCCGGCGCGGTGCACGCGCCGCCCGGCGACGAGGCACGCGGGCTCATCGCGGCCATTGCCGACGGCGTGTCCAGCGGAGGCCGGGGCCGCGAGGCGGCGCAGACCACGGTGATGGGGCTTCTGGCCGACTACTTCGCCACGCCCGCCACCTGGGAGCCGACCGCCGCGCTCGACCGGCTGGTCGCCGCGCAGAACGGCTGGCTGGCCGACCACAACCGCCGCCGCCAGAGCAGGAGCAGCGAGGAAGGCGGCACGGCGCTGACCACGCTCACCGCGCTGGTGCTGCACGGCCAGGGCTACACGCTGGCGCACGTCGGCGACACCCGCGCCTGGCGCGTGCGTGCCGGCGGCGAAGCGGCGGTGCCGCTCACGCAGGACCATGCCTTCGACCATCCCGACATGCGCAGCCGCCTGACGCGCGCCATCGGCCTGGACGACCAGGTGCGCGTCGACTATGTGCAGGGCGACGTTCGCGTGGGCGACTGCTTCGTGCTCACCTCCGACGGCGTGCACGGCGTGCTCAAGCCCCAGCAGGTGGCCGCGCTGGCCCTGCAGGGCGACGACGCCGAGGCCGCCAGCGAGGCGCTGGTGCATGCGGCGCTCGACGCCGGCACGCGCGACAACGCGACCGCGCTGGTCATCCGTGTCGTGGGTTTGGACGCCCGCCAGCTCGACGACGAACTCGGCGACGGCCGCCGTCTCGCGCCGCCGCCCGCGCTGAAGGTGGGGGAGGTGCTCGACGGCTACGCCATCACCGCGCTGGTGGCCGACACCGGCGTGCACCTGCTGTACCAGGCGCGCCATCCGGCCACGCGCGAGCTGGTCGCGCTGAAGACGCTGCACCCCTCGCGCGCCGGCGATCCGCAGGAGCGCGCGATGCTGGCCCACGAGGCCTGGCTGGGGCTGCGCGTGGGCGGCAATGGTTTCGTCCGCGTGCATGAGCGCGCCGCGGACGCGAGCGCGCTGTACGTCGTGTTCGACTGGCACGGCGGGCGCACGCTCGAGCAGCTGCGCAAGGCCAACCCGCGCGGCGCGGTGCCCGAAGTGGTGGCCGCCGCCATCGAGCTCAGCCGCGCGCTCGGCAGGCTGCACCGCCAGGGCGTGATCCACCGCGACGTCAAGCCCGGCAACCTGCACCTGGGCGAGGACGGGCGCTGGCGCATCCTCGACCTGGGCGTGGCGCTGTCCGGCCGGGAGGGCGCGGCGCAGCGCGAGCTGCATGCGGGCACGCCCAGCTACATCAACCCCGAGCAGTGGGAGGAGGGCGGCACCGCGAACGCGGCCAGCGACCTGTTCGCCCTCGGCGTCACGCTCTACCAGTGGCTCACCGGCCATCTGCCCTACGGCGAGATCGAGCCCTACCAGGTGGCGCGCTACCGGCGCGACCCGGTTGCGCTCTCGCGGTTGCGGCCCGACGTGCCCATCTGGCTCGACCACCTGGTGCGCAAGGCCGTCGCCCGCGATCCGCGCGAGCGTTTCGAGACCGCCGAGGAGCTGCTGCTCGCGCTCGAACGCGGTGCATCCCGCCCCGTGAACGCGCCCGCCGCCACGCCGCTGATCCGCCGCGACCCGCTCGCGCTCTACCAGCTGGCGCTGGGCGTGTCGGTGCTGTTCAACCTCCTGTTGATCGTGTGGCTCCTGTTCTTGCCACGATGAGCGGAGGCGGGCGGGGCGGTTCATGACCGGGCAGCCTTCCGCGTGTTGTTGACTGCGGGCGAAGCATGTGCCGGCGCGATGCGCGCACGGCCACCCTTCTCGGCCCAGGTGCGGGTCCAGCGGATCTGCATCACGCGCATCACGCCCAGCATCACGAGCGAGAGCACCGCGAAGAAGATGAAGCCCCAGAGGTAGCTGCCCAGGTACTGCTTCGACAGGCCCATGGCGTTGGGCACGAGGCCGCCGCCCAGGGCGCCGATCTCGCCGATCATGGAGCCGGCCACCGCGGTGCTCGCGGGCCAGCGCAGCGGCACCAGCTGGAACAGCGCGCCGTTGCCCGCGCCCAGCGCTGCGAAGCAGACGATCAGCGCCAGCGTGGTCACGGCCAGCGAGGCCGACGAGACGCCCACCAGCACCAGGCTGGCGGTCACCACCAGCAGCACCACCGTGAGGGTGTTGACGCCGCCCCAGCGGTCGGAGATCCAGCCGCCCGCGACGCGCACCGCCGCACCCATGAAGGCCGCGAGCATGGTCAACTGGCCGGCCTGCACCTTGCTCACGCCGAACTGGTCGTAGTAGTAGGAGGGCAGGAAGGTCGTGAGGCCGATGAAGCCGCCGAAGGTCACGCCGTAGATCAGGCTGAACACCCAGCCGTCCTTCTCGAACAGGCAGGCGATGTGCTCGCGGAAGCTCGAATGCGCGTTCACGTCCGGCGGCTCCTTGGCGAAGAGCACCATCACCACCATCGGAATCAGGATGGCGACGGCGGCCACGCCGTACACCGCCTGCCAGCCCAGCCAGTTGGCCAGCGGCGGCGCCACCAGCACCGACACGGCAGTGCCCACGTTGCCCGCGCCCACCAGGCCCATGGCCAGGCCCTTGTGCTGCGGCGGGAACCAGCCCGAGCCCAGCGACAGCGCCACGCCGAAGCTCGCGCCCGCGATGCCCAGCAGCACGCCCATGGCGAGCAGGTCGTTGAAGCTCTTCACGAAGAAGAAGCCGAAGAGCATCGCCACCGCGATCAGCGCCATCTCCACCAGCGTGGCCTTCTTGCGCCCGATGTACTGCGACAGGATGCCCAGCGGAAAGCGCATGAGCGCGCCCGCGATGATCGGCACCGACAGCATCAGTCCCTTCTGCGCCGGCGAGAGGCTGAAGGTTTCGCCGATGAAAGGCGCCATGGCGCCGTTGAGCACCCAGATGCAGCAGGAGAACGAGAAGTACAGGAAGGCCGCGAACAGTGTCGGACTGTGGCCTGACTGCAAGAAATTCCTGAAACCTGACATGGCGTTCAAAGATGCAAAGAGCCGCGGCGCGGCCCTGGGGAGGCCGTGTCGACGGACGGGGTTGGGAGCGGAGTGCCGGCAGCGGACGCTGTCGACGTGGGGGTGCGCGCGGCATGTGCGTTGCCGGGCCGGATGCAGGAGCCTGCAGCCTCTTCACCAAAGCGGTGCTTCGTTACACCGCGCCCTGTTTCATGCAAGAGGCGTGCCTGCGAATTCGCGCGGGCGTGGCCTATGCTCGCGGTGCGCTCCCGCACCGCTTCTTTTCCACGATGTCCCTTCTCGTTGTCCTGCCCGATGAAACCGCCGGCCTCGTGCTGCCAGAGGCGCTGGCGAAGGCCCTGTCCGGTGCGGGAATCGATGTGCTCGCGGTTGCCGATTGCGCCGGCTTCGCGCGGCAGGTCGAGGCGCTTTCCCCTCGGCAGGCGCTGATCTTCCTGTCTCTGCCTACGCCCGCGCTGTTCGACACCTTGCACAGCTGGGCCGGCGTGCCACCGTGCGCGCTGAGCCTTGTCAGCGAGCCGCTGAGCGCCGCGCAGCACGAGGAACTGGTCGCGCTCGGCGTGCACGCCTGGATACAGGCCGAAGCCATCGAGGCCGGATCGCTCGTCGCATTGATGGCGCGCGCCTCGTCCCGCTGGCAGCGCGAAGCCGCGCTGCGCACCGAACTGGAGAACCTGCGCACCCGCATGGACGAGCGCAAGTGGGTCGATCGCGCCAAGGGCCTGCTGATGTCCGCGCGCGGCATCGGCGAGGACGAAGCCTTCGGCCTGCTGCGCGGTGCCGCGATGCACGCGAACCTGCGGCTCGGAGAGGTGTCGCGCTCGGTCATCGAGGCCGCGCAGTGGGCGGACGCCATCAACCGCGCCGGGCAGCTGCGCATGCTCTCGCAGCGGCTGGTGCGCGTGGCGGCGCAGCTGCTGGGCGGCATCGACGCGCAGCGCGCCCGGCTGCTGCGCACGCAGTCTTCCGAGCGGGTGCAGCAGAACCTGGATCATCTGGCGGCCCTCGGGCTTGGTGCTGCCGGCGTCGAGGCGCTCGCGCAGGCGCAGGCCGCGTGGAGCGGGCTGGCCGATGCGCTCACGGCGAAACCGACTGCTACAGGGCTGGCCGACATCGACCGGCGTGCCGAAGTGCTGCTGGAGGCTGCCGAGGCGCTGACCGAGGCGCTGGAAACCTCGGGCGCGCGCCGCGCGCTGCGCATCGTCAACATCTGCGGGCGGCAGCGCATGCGCGCGCAGCGGCTCGCGAAGGACGCGCTGCTCGCGGCGGCGCTGAAGGAAGAAGCGGCCAAGGCGCGGCTGGTGCCGACCATGGCCGAGTTCGAAGCCGCGCTGCTCGAACTGGAGCGCGCGCCGCTGAGCACCGCAGAGATCCGCGCCGCGCTGGCGAGCGCGCGCGACGAATGGCTGCGGCTGGTCGGCGGCGTGCAGGCGCTGGACAGCGCCGATGGCCGCGCCACGCTGGTGCGTTCCAGCGAGGCGCTGGTCGACACCTTCGAACGCCTCACGGCGTCGTACGAGCACAGCCTCCAGGTCATCATGTCGTGACGCCTCCGGTGCCGGCGCTCGGTCTGCGTCAGGCCGCGACCTTCTCCACGTGCGCCTGGCGCGTGTAGAGGAAGTCGATCACCGCCTTGCGCGCGTGCACGTAGACAGGGTCCTCGGCCAGTTCGACGCGGTTGCGCGGGCGGGGAATGTCCACCGACAGCACGTCGCCGATGGTGGCGGCCGGGCCGTTGGTGAGCATCACGATGCGGTCGCTCAGCAGCACGGCCTCGTCCACGTCGTGCGTGACCATGACGACGGTGCTATGCGTCTTCTGCACGATGGCCAGCAGCTCGTCCTGCAGCTTGGCGCGGGTGAGGGCGTCGAGCGCGCCGAAGGGCTCGTCCATCAGCAGTACCTTGGGCTCCATCGACAGCGCGCGAGCGATGCCCACGCGCTGCTTCATGCCGCCGGAGATTTCGCCGGGGCGCTTCTGCGCGGCGGCGGTGAGGCCCACCAGCGCCAGCGCGGCATCGGTGCGAGCGCGAAGCTGCACCTTGCTCTCGGTGGCCGCGAACACGCGCTCGACCGCGAGGTAGACGTTCTCGAAGCAGGTGAGCCAGGGCAGCAGCGAGTGGTTCTGGAACACCACCGCGCGCTCGGGGCCGGGGCCCTTGATCTCCTTGTTGGCGCACAGCAATGCGCCCTCGGTGGGCGTGGTGAGCCCGGCGATCAGGTTCAGCAGCGTCGACTTGCCGCAGCCCGAGTGCCCGATGAGCGTGATGAACTCGCCCTTGGCCACGTTCAGGTTCACGTCGCGCAGCGCGACGAAGCGGCCCTTGGGCGTCTTGAAGGCCTGCTCGACGCCGTGGATCTCGATGTACTTGGTGTCGTTCATGATGTGTGCTCCTGAATGCGGGGACAGAACGCAGAAGAAAGACAAAAACTACGCAGAAGTCGCAGAAGGAAGACCGAAGATTTCTTGTTTCTCTTCTGCGACCTTCGCGGAACCTTTGCGATTTCTGCGTTCGGCTGTCCGAATCTGTCTTCAGCTCAGCCCTTCACTTCGTCGAAGGTGAAGGCCGTCGCCAGCTTGATGAGCGCGAACTCCAGCACCAGGCCGACGATGCCGATCACGAAGATCGCGATGATGATGTTGGCGACGTTGAGGTTGTTCCACTCGTCCCACACCCAGAAGCCGATGCCCACGCCGCCGGTGAGCATCTCGGCGGCCACGATCACCAGCCAGGCGGTGCCCACGGCAAGCCGAACGCCGGTCAGCATGTAGGGCAGCACGGCGGGGAAGAGGATCTTGGTGAGGATCTTCCATTCGCTGAGGTTCAGCACCTTGGCGACGTTCATGTAGTCGGTGGGCACGCGCTGCACGCCCACGGCGGTGTTGATGACCATCGGCCAGATCGAGCAGATGAAGATGGTCCAGATGGCCGCCGGGTTTGCGCCCTTGAACACCAGCAGGCCGATGGGCAGCCAGGCCAGCGGCGAGACCGGGCGCAGCAGGCTGATGAGCGGGTTGAACATGCGCGAGAGGAACTCGAAGCGCCCTATGGCGAAGCCCGCCGGAATGCCCACCAGCGCCGCGAGGCCGAAGCCCAGCGCCACGCGCTGCAGCGAAGAGAGCACGTTCCAGCCCACGCCCTGGTCGTTGGGGCCCTTGCTGTAGAACGGGTCGCTGAACACCGTCACCGCCTGCTGCCAGGTGGCCGCGGGCGTCGGGAAGCCGGTGGTGCTCTTCATGGCCACCACCTCCCAGATCAGCAGCAGCAGGCCGAAGCCCGCCAGCGGCGGCAGCACGCGCATCCAGAAGGCGCGCAGGTCGATGGGCGCGCGCGCCCGTGGCTCGGGTGCAGGGGCGGGAGCCGGCTGCGGGGCGACTGCCTTGGAGGCCGCCGGCTTGGCCGGGGCGGAGGGCGCCGCCTGCGCGGCGGCCACATCGAGCGGCGAGTGGAAGACTGCGCTGACCATGGTGTTCTCCCTATGCATGGAGCTTGAAGGATTCGGCGTACTTCTTCGGGTCCTTGCCGTCCCAGACGGAGCCGTCGAAGAGCTTGCTGCTGCGCATCGCGTCCTTGGGCACCGGCGTCTGCGTGGCGGCGGCGGCCTGCTTGTAGATGTCGATGCGGTTGATCTCGGTGGCCACCTTCAGGTAGTCGGGGTGCTCCTTCAGCAGGCCCCAGCGCTTGTGCTGCGTGAGGAACCACATGCCGTCCGACAGGTACGGGAAGTTCACGGCGCCGCCGTTGTAGAACTTCATGTGGTTGGGGTCGTCCCAGCTCTTGCCCAGGCCGTTGGTGTAGCGGCCCAGGATGCGCTGGTTGATGGCGTCCACGCTGGTGTTGACGTAGCTCTTGTCGGCGATGGTCTCGGCCATCTTGTTCTTGTTCTGCAGGCCGGCGTCGATCCACTTGCCGGCCTCCAGGATCGCGGCGGTCACGGCGCGCGCGGTGTTGGGGTACTTCTTGACGAAGTCGGCGGTGGTGCCGAGCACCTTCTCGGGGTGGTCCTTCCAGATGTCCTGGGTGGTGATGCCGGTGATGCCGATGCCGTCCATGATCGCGCGCTGGCCCCAGGGCTCGCCCACGCAGTAGCCGTCCATGTTGCCCACGCGCATGTTGGCCACCATCTGCGGGGGCGGCACGGTGATGTTCTTGACGTCCTTGAACGGGTCGATGCCGGCCGCGGCGAGCCAGTAGTAGAGCCACATGGCATGGGTGCCGGTGGGGAAGGTGTGGGCGAAGGTGTATTCGCGCTTTTCGGTGGCGATGAGCTTGGCGAGCGAGGCGGCATCGACCGCGCCCTTGTCGGCCAGCTTCTTCGACAGCGTGATGGCCTGGCCGTTGTTGTTGAGGGTCATGAGCACGGCCATGTCCTTCTTCGCGCCGCTCACGCCGAGGTGCACGCCGTAGACGAGGCCGTAGAGCACGTGGGCCATGTCGAGTTCGCCGTTCACGAGCTTGTCGCGCACGCCGGCCCAGCTGGCTTCCTTGCTGGGCACGATCTTGACGCCGTACTTCTTGTCGATGCCGAGCACCGAGGCCATCACCACGCTGGCGCAGTCGGTCAGCGGGATGAAGCCGATCTTCACTTCTTCCTTCTCGGGCTTGTCGGAGCCCTGGGCCCAGACGGCGGCGCGCAGCGCGGGGTCGATGCCCACGGCGCCGATGGCGGCGGCTTGCAGTACGCGGCGGCGGCTGAGGCGGGTTTTCAGCAGGTCGGTCATGGGGGCGGGCTCCGGTTGAAGAATGAACAAACAAAAAAGCAGAAGCAAGAAACAAAAAAGGCGTCCCGACCACGCAGGGGCCGCTCGCGAACGAGCCCTTGCGGGATGGGGACGCCTTTGTCCGGTTCGGTGGACGACACCCGCCGTTGGGTGCCTCCTGCCTGAAGACCATGAAGGTCTTGTTGACTCACTTAAGCAAACTGCGTGCCAATGACTGCGTCTGCTCCGGTGCTATCGAAAAAGTAGCTCGAGGGCGCAGTGTGGGAAGGCGGAAGTGGCGCTGAGGCACGCAAGGTGCCGAAAGCACGTTTTTGTGCGCTGCACCAACTTGAACGCTTTCAGCGCGGCGGCCGGGCGTCGGGCAGCGGCAGGTAGTCGGCCATCGCCAGCATCGACTCGGCCACGTCGACCAGCCGGCGCTTCTGGTTCATGGCGGTCTGGCGCAGCATCTTGTGGGCCTCGTCCTCGCTGAGGCGGCGGTGCGCCATCAGCAGGCCCTTGGCGCGCTCGACCACCTTGCGTTCGTTGAGGGAGGCGCGCACGGTCTCGAGTTCGTCGCTCATGGCCTGCAGGCGCTGCGATTGCTCCTGCACCATGTCGAGCACGGAGCGCTCCAGCACGCGGCCGTAGGGGGCGGGGGCCACGGCCTGCGTGCCGGCATCGTCGAAGAACATGGCGCCGCCGGACTGCGGTGCCAGCGTGCCGAGCAGCTGCCGGTAGGCCTCCAGCTCGGTGCGTGCCTGTGCGGTCTTGCGGCCGCACAGGGCGCGCAGGTCGGCGGCGAGGCGGTCTTCGACGGTTCTCATGGCGTCGATGCGGCGCGTGCAGCAGTCGAACCAGCTCTGGCTCAGCTGGCTGTAGGGCGCGTCGGGCGCGGCGGCCGGGGCGGAGCCGACGCGGCGCAGGCGTTCGAGCTCGGCCATGGTGGCGTTGGATTCGCTCTCGCGCCAGAGCGCCAGCACGTCTTCGCTCGAGAAGTCGGTGAAGACGTGGAAACAGCGCTCCTGCGACTCGATCAGGTGCAGCCATTGCACGCGCTGCGCGTCGTTGCTGCGGCCCAGCGCGAGCGTGGCGGCCCCGAAGGCCCGCTCCTGCCCCGCGAACTCCTTGCCCTGCATGAAGTTGAACATCGCGACCAGCAGGCGCGAGATCTCGGGGTCGGTGGCGCCGTCGGCCGCCTCGAACACCACGGCCAGCAGGCCGGCGACGAGCTTGGCGAAGGCCGCCGTGGACTGCGCCGGCGTGAGCTCGAGCGCGCCGACGCGGCGGCGCAGCGCGGGCAGGGCGTCCAGGCCCGGCAGCACCCAGGCGATGCGGCTGAAGAGGCGGGCGCTGTTGCCGGCGCTGGCGCGCTGGCGGGCCTCGGTCTCGAGCTGGTCGAAACCGTTGCGCACTTCCTGTTCGAGCGCCAGGCACTCGGCGATCTGCGGGTCGCGCTGGTCGGCGAAGCGGACGCCGCGCGAGGCGAGGAACACGTTGGACATGCCGCGCTCGCGCTGCAGCGCATGCACCAGCCGGCCGATCACGCCGACCAGCTCGCTGGTGCGGGCGAGCTGGTCCAGCTCGTCGATTTCGCACTGACGGGCGGCGATCAGGAAATGCAGACCGGATTTCATGGTGGGTAAGGGAGGGTGCGCGCACCGTTGCTGCAACATCCGTGCCTCGACCCCGAGCTTGCCCCTTTGCGGGCGCCCTTTGCAAGCGCCACCTACACTCGCGGCATGCTCTTGTTGGGAATCGAATCCTCTTGCGACGAGACCGGCGTGGCGCTGGTCGAGTCGCACGGCGACGCGCTGCCGGTGCTGCTTTCGCATGCGCTGCACAGCCAGATCGCCATGCACCAGGCCTATGGCGGCGTGGTGCCCGAACTGGCCAGCCGCGACCACATCCGCCGCGTGCTGCCGCTCACCGAAACCGTCATGGCCGAGGCCGGGCGCTCGCTGGGCGAGATCGACGTGGTGGCCTACACGCGCGGGCCGGGGCTGGCGGGCGCACTGCTGGTGGGCGCGGGCGTGGCCTGCGCGCTGGGCGTGGCGCTCGGCAAGCCGGTGCTGGGCGTGCATCACCTCGAAGGGCACCTGCTGTCGCCGTTCCTGAGCGCCGATCCGCCTGAATTCCCGTTCGTCGCGCTGCTGGTGTCGGGCGGGCATACCCAGCTGATGCGGGTCGACGGCGTGGGCCGCTACGAACTGCTCGGCGAAACCATCGACGACGCGGCCGGCGAGGCCTTCGACAAGAGCGCCAAGCTCATGGGCCTGCCGTATCCGGGCGGCCCGTGGCTTGCCAGGCTGGCCGAAGACGGCAGCGCCACCGCGTTCAAGCTGCCGCGGCCGCTGCTGCACAGCGGCGACCTCGACTTTTCCTTTGCCGGCCTGAAGACGGCGGTGCTCACGCAGGCCAAGAAGCTCGGCGACCGGCTCGAAGCGAACAAGGCCGATCTCGCGGCCTCCACGCAGGCGGCCATCGTCGAGGTGCTGCTGAAGAAGTCGCTCGCCGCGCTCGACCAGACCGGGTTGAAGCGCCTAGTGGTGGCGGGCGGCGTGGGGGCGAACAAGAACCTGCGCGAGCAGCTGAATGCCGCCTGTGCCAAGCGCCGGGTGCGCGTGCACTACCCCGAACTGCACCTGTGCACCGACAACGGCGCCATGATCGCCATGGCCGCCGCCATGCGCCTGCAGTCGGGCCTGTCGCAGGCCAGCGAGCGCTACGCCTTCGACGTCAAGCCGCGATGGCCCATGGCATTGCTGACGGCCGAGGCGCAACTGCCGGAGACTGCGTAGCCGGTTGGCGCGAGCGGCCGATCGAGGGCAGCGGCAGCACGTCCAGCACATTGCGCCAGAGCTGGCGCCATTCCGGCCAGTCGTGTCCGCCTTCGGTCGTGAAGACGCGGCCCGGGGGCAGGGCGTCGGCCAGCAGCTTGTGGTTGCCGGCGAAGCGGTCGTTGAGGCCGAAACCCAGGTAGAGCGGCGGCAGGTCCTTGGCCGGCTGGGCCTCGAGGTACTGCTGGAAGAAGGGCCAGAGCTTGCGGTCGGGCTCCTCGTCGGGCTGGGGCCCGGTGGGTGCGTGCCAGGCGCGCAGGCCACCGGCCTTCTTGATCTCCGCGCCGAGCACGCGGCGGCCCAGATAGGGCGCGAGCGCCACGATGCCGTCCACCGAGCCCGGCCGTGCCAGTTCGTGGATCAGCGCGCCGAAACCGCCGATGGAAATGCCCACGAGCCAGATCGATCGGTAGCCCTTGGCGCGCTGCGGCTCGATGACGTCCGCATGCAGGCGCTCGCTGAGCGTCTGGTCGTAGTAGTAGGAGACATCGGCGTCCACCAGCAGCGCATCGGCCGCCAGGTGGCGCTCGCGGACGGCGCTGATGAATCCCTGTCGCTCGAACTCTTCGGGTTTCAGATACGCGCCCGGCAGGAAAACCAGAAGCGTGTCGGACCGTTCGTTGTCATTGGCTGACTGCAGGTGCGTGTTCATGGTGCCTTGAGGGGCACCCGGACGCGCACCGTCACGAAATTCGATGCGTTTGCGAGACGCCCACGAAGAAGAAAGTTCTCAAAAAACGCCACATCATGTGACGTTATCCAGCGCTATTGTGAATAAGGTGCTTGTTTAAAGTCAAAAACAAGCCATTACTAACATTTTCCTCTTATGGGCATAGGTTTGACTAGTTAATTCGCAACTGCGTGGCCTGGCTCACGGGCACCAGCTTGCCGAGCTTCAGCGTGAGCACGCCGTTCTCGAGCCTGGCTTCGCTCGCAGCCGCATCGATGTCCTGCGGCAGCTCGTAGGCGGCCTTGAACTGGCGCTTGGCTTCGGCCTTGCTGTCGATGCGGACCACGGCGCCTTCGATGCCGATCGAGAGGTCTTCGCGCGAAAGGCCCGGCACGTCCAGCGAGAGGGTCCAGCTCTTGTCGTCCTGCTCCACGAGCGGCGAGCGGCGGTTGCCGGCGAAGGCGTCGTTCACGAAGCGCTCGAAGGCGCGGTCGTACGAGCGGGGCACGAAACGGGTGGTGCGAAGGGTGGGTGCGAAAAACATGATGAAGAGCTCCTGAATGAACACAATGGGGACAAGGAATGTGTGTCCCTTACACTGCGCGGCCATTCAATCCTGAGTGCCGCTTGACACCTCATCTAGGCGCAGCCGCACGCGTTTCAAGACAATGACCTCCAGCTTTATTTGGCGCCGCCAGGCCTTGAAATTTGCGGCGCTGGCGCTATGCGCGGCGCCCTTTGCCGTGCCCGCGCAGACCCCGTCCGCGCCGATCCGGCTGGCCTTGATCGAGAGCATGAGCGGGCCGTTCGCCAACACGGGCGAGGCGGTGTTTCGCAACCTGCTGTGGGCGGTGGAGCGCGTCAACGCGCGCGGCGGCGTGAAGCTGCCGGGCGGCGCCAGGCTCCTGCAGCTCGACCGCTACGACAGCAAGGGGCAGAACGAAGAGGCGCTCTCCGCCCTGCGCGCGGCCATGGACGACGGTGCGCGCATCGTGCTGCAGGGCAACTCGTCGGCCACGGCCGCGGCGCTGGTCGATGCCATCGACAAGAACAACGAGCGCGACCCCGCGCGGCGCGTGCTCTTCCTCAACTACGCGGCGGTCGATCCGGCGCTGACCAACGAGCGCTGCAGCTTCTGGCACTTCCGCTTCGACGCCCACGCCGACATGCGCGTGGCCGCGCTGATGGACGTGGTGAAGGACGACGCGGCGCTCAAGCGCGTCTACCTGATCGGGCAGGACTACAGCTTCGGCCAGGCGGTGCTGCGCGAATCGCGGCGCCAGCTCGGCGTGCAGCGGCCGGACGTGGAGATCGTCGGTGACGAATTGCACCCGATGGGCAAGGTGAAGGACTTCGCGCCCTATGCCACGAAGATCCTCGCGAGTGGCGCGCAGGCCGTGGTCACCGGCAACTGGGGCAACGACCTCACGCTGCTCGTGAAGGCGGCGCGCGAGGCGGGCTTCAACGGCACCTTCTATACCTTCTACGGCAACGCGCTGGGCGCGCCCGCGGCGATCGGCGATGCAGGCATCGGCCGCGTGATCGCGGTGGCCGACTGGCTGCCCAACGTGCAGACCGCGCAGTCGGAAGCCTTCTACCGCGCGTTCCGCACGCGCTTTCCGAAGCCGGCCGACGACTACGTGCACATGCGGATGCAGTTGCTGGTCGAGTCGCTGGCCCAGGCCGTCGAGCGCGCGGGCAGCGTCGATGCCGTGGCGGTGGCGCGCGCCCTGGAGCAGGCCGACGTCAGCCTCTACGGCCAGCGCGGCCGCATGCGCGCGGCGGACCACCAGTTCCAGCAGCAGCTCGTGGTCGGCGTGATGGACCGGCAGGGCAAGCCCGGCGTGCAGTTCGACGTCGAAGGCTCGGGCTACGGCTTCCGCGTGATCAAGACGATCGCCCCTGAGCGCGCCGAGTTGCCGAGCTCGTGCAAGATGAAAAGACCTTGATGTGAAGAACAGGAAAACAGGACATGCGTGAAGCCATCCAGAACCTCGAAGCCTCCAGGATCCGCGAGGTTGCCAATGCCGGGCTCGGCCGCGACGACGTGCTCGCCTTCTGGTTCGGCGAGAGCGACGAGGTCACGCCCGAGGTGATCCGCCAGGCGGCCATCGAATCGCTGCAGCGCGGCGAGACTTTCTATGCCCACAACCTCGGCCTGCCCGAGCTGCGCGAGGCGATCGCGCGCTACACCAGCAGGCTGCACCCGGCGGTCGATGCCTCGCGCATCGCCGTCACCTCGGGCGGCGTGAGCGCGCTGATGCTCGCGGTGCAGGCGCTGGTGGACGCGGGCGACGACGTGGTCGCCGTGACGCCGGTGTGGCCCAACCTCACGGCGCAGCCCGCGATCATGGGTGCGCATGTGCGCTCGGTGCCGCTGGTGCCGGTCGAAGGGCAGTGGACGCTCGACCTGCCGGCCCTGCGCGCGGCCGTCACGCCGAAGACGAAGCTGCTCATCGTCAACGCGCCCAACAACCCCACCGGCTGGACCATGACGCGCGACGAGCAGCAGGCGGTGCTCGACCACTGCCGCGAGACCGGCACCTGGATCCTCGCCGACGAGGTGTACGAGCGGCTCTACTTCGAGCCGACGCCGAACGGCTGTGCGCCCAGTTTTCTCGACATCTCGAAGCCCGACGACCGCCTGGTCGTGACGCACAGCTTCTCGAAGAGCTTCCTGATGACGGGCTGGCGCCTCGGCTGGCTGGTGCTGCCGCCCGCGTTGGTGGACGGCATCGGCAAGCTGATCGAGTTCAACACCTCCTGCGCCAGCGTGTTCACGCAGCGCGCGGCCATTGCGGCCATCGAACACACGGCCGAGATCACGCCGCGCGTGGTGGCGCACCTGAAGCAGTGCCGCGACACGCTGGTGCCCTTGCTCGCCGCAGTGCCCGGCGTGCAGGTGGCGCCGGCCAAGGGCGGCATGTATGCCTTCTTCCGGCTCGAAGGCTTCGGCGATTCGCTCGAGGTGGCCAAGCGGCTTGTGGTCGAGGCGGGGCTCGGGCTCGCGCCGGGCAATGCCTTCGCACCCGAGGCGCAGGGTTGGCTGCGCTGGTGCTTTGCGTCGAAGGACCCGCAGCGCCTGGTGAAGGGCGTGGAGCGCCTGCGCCACTGGCTGGCGGAGCAGCCGCAGCGCAAGGGCTGAGCCGGCCTGCAATTTCGTTCAATACGCGGCGCGCCCGGGCCGCGAAGCTTGGCCATTCTTCTTCGAGAGCGAAAGGTCATGCATGTCGGAACGGTTGAAGGGAATGGCGCTGTGCGCCGCGGCGATGGTCACGGTGGGCAGCACGGTCGTCGCCAGCAAGGTGATCGCGGGCGGGCTGCCGCCGTTCACCGCGACCGCGCTGCGCTTCGCGATGGCGCTGCCGTTGTTTCTCCTGCTGCTGCGGCTCACCCGCACGCCGTGGCCGCGGCCGGACCGGCGTGATCTCGTGCTGCTGCTGTGCCAGGCCGGGCTGGGCAGCGTCGGCTACACGGTGCTGCTGATCCTGGGCGTGCGCTGGGCGCCGGCCGCCGGCGCGGGCGTGGTGGCGGGCACGCTGCCGGCCGTCGCGGCGCTGGTGGCGGTGCTGGCCCTGCGCGAGCGGCCGGGGCGCTTCCTGGTGGGCAGCATCGTGCTGGCGACGGCGGGGGTGCTGGCGATCAGCTGGCCGGCGGACGGCGCCGCAGGGGACGCCAAATCCCCCGCGGCGATGGTCGGCAACCTGCTGGTGCTGGGGGCGGTGGTTTGCGAGGCGATGTTCATCCTGCTCAACAAGCGCTTGCGGGTGCCGGTGCGCCCGCTGGCGCTGTCGACGCTGATGACGGCCTTCGGGCTCCTGCTGTCGCTGGTGCCGGCGCTGTTCGAACGGGCCTGGGAGCATCCGTTGCCGACCGCGGCCCTGGCCGGCGTCGCCTACTACGCGCTGGTGCCGACGGTGCTGGGCTTCGTCCTCTGGTTTGCCGGATCGGCCCGGCTGAAGGGGGCCGAAGCGGCGCTGTTCACTGCGCTCCTGCCGGTTTCGGCGCTGATACTGGCCGCCGCGTGGCTTGGCGAAAGTATCAGCCTGGCGCAGATAGGCGGGGCCGCCTGCGTGCTCGCTGCCGTGGCGCTGGCATCCCTCGATGGGAGGGGCAGCAAGAGGCGTGGTGCGGCCGCCGTCCCTTCGTGAAACACCGAGGAACCGGCTCTGCCGGGCCGCCGGTGTTGCCCCCGGTAGGGGGTGGGCGAAGCGACACGAAGTGCGCCCAGCCTGGGGGCGAGCTATAATTCCGAGGCTTTGCATGCCGCAAGGCGCACGGTGAGGGCAGTTCCAGTGCTCACCGCAAGTCAAACATCCCGGAACAAGGAAACTCAACATGATCGCAGCCTCCATCAAGGCCGAAGTCGTCAAGGACAACGCCCGCGCCGCCAACGACACTGGCAGCCCCGAAGTGCAAGTCGCACTGCTGACCGCCCGTATCAACGAGCTCACCCCCCACTTCAAGACGCACGCCAAGGACCACCACGGCCGTCGCGGCCTGCTGCGCATGGTGAGCCGCCGCCGCAAGCTCCTCGACTACCTCAAGTCCAAGGACGCCGACCGTTACACCGCGCTGATCGCCAAGCTGGGTCTGCGCAAGTAAACCGAATCGCATGAAAAAACGCCTGGGTTAGTCCGCTAGCTCAGGCGTTTTTTACTTCGCGATCCACTTTCGGAGTGCCAAAACAGAGCGAAGCTGTGTCATTCCAATGAAGTTCGCCCCGAGCTTCGCTGGAATGGCATCGTGTTCTGAGACAGCCTCCGCCCCTTGCGAACCCTGTGCGGTTCGCTACTAAAACAGGAGCAAACATGAGCCTCTTCAACAAAGTCACCAAGTCCTTCCAATGGGGCGACAAGACGGTCGTCATGGAAACGGGCGAAATCGCCCGCCAGGCGAGCGGCGCCGTGCTGGTCGACATCGACGGTACCGTGGTCCTGGCGACCGTGGTCGCCTCCAAGACCGCCAAGCCGGGCCAGGACTTCTTCCCGCTGACCGTCGACTACATCGAGAAGACCTACGCCGCCGGCAAGATCCCCGGCAGCTTCTTCAAGCGCGAAGCCAAGCCCAGCGAACACGAAACGCTCACTAGCCGCCTGATCGACCGTCCGATCCGTCCGCTGTTCCCCGAGGGTTTCTTGAACGAAGTGCACGTGGTCATCCACACCGTGTCGCTCAACCCCGAAGTCGACGCCGACATCGCCGCCATGATCGGCGTGAGCGCTGCGCTCTCGATCTCCGGCATCCCGTTCAGCGGCCCGATCGGCGCCGCCCGCGTGGGCTATATCAATGGCCAGTACGTGCTGAATCCGGGCCAGACCGCCCGCAAGGATTCGCAGATGGACCTCGTCGTCGCCGGCACGCAAGCCGCCGTGCTGATGGTCGAATCCGAAGCCCTGCAGCTCAGCGAGGAAATCATGCTGGGCGGCGTGGTGTTCGGCCACGAACAGGCCAACATCGCGATCAACGCGATCCATGAACTCGTGCGCGACGCCGGCAAGCCGGTGTGGGACTGGCAGGCGCCGGCCGAAGACGAAGCCTTCGTCGCCAAGGTCAAGGGCCTGGCCGAAGAAAAGCTGCGCGCCGTCTACCAGATCCGCAGCAAGCAGGCCCGTACGCAAGCCCTGCGCGAAACCAACGCCAGCGTGATGAACGCGCTGAAGGAAGGCGGCGAGCCCTTCGACGCCGGCAAGGTCAACGACCTGCTGTTCTCGATCGAAGCCAAGATCGTCCGCAGCCAGATCCTCTCGGGCGAGCCCCGCATCGACGGTCGCGACACGCGCACCGTGCGTCCCATCGAGATCCGCAATTCCGTGCTGCCCCGCACGCACGGCTCGGCACTGTTCACGCGCGGCGAGACGCAGGGCCTGGTCATCACCACGCTCGGCACCGAGCGCGACGCGCAGCGCATCGATGCGCTGGCCGGCGAGTACGAAGACCGCTTCCTGTTCCACTACAACATGCCTCCCTTCGCCACCGGTGAAGTGGGCCGCATGGGCTCGACCAAGCGCCGCGAAATCGGCCACGGCCGCCTGGCCAAGCGCGCGCTCGTCGCCGTGCTGCCGACCAAGGAAGAATTCCCGTACACCATCCGCGTGGTCTCGGAAATCACCGAGTCGAACGGCTCCTCGTCGATGGCTTCGGTCTGCGGCGGCTGCCTCTCGATGATGGACGCCGGCGTGCCGATGAAGGCGCACGTGGCCGGTATCGCCATGGGCCTGATCAAGGAAGACAACCGCTTCGCGGTGCTGACCGACATCCTGGGCGACGAAGATCACCTGGGCGACATGGACTTCAAGGTGGCCGGCACGACCAACGGCATCACCGCGCTGCAGATGGACATCAAGATCCAGGGCATCACCAAGGAAATCATGCAGGTCGCCCTGGCGCAGGCCAAGGAAGCGCGCATGCACATCCTGGGCAAGATGCAGGAAGCAATGGGCGAGGCCAAGGCCGACGTGTCGCAATTCGCACCGCGCCTGACCACGCTGAAGATCAACCCCGAGAAGATCCGCGACGTGATCGGCAAGGGCGGCGCGGTCATTCGCGGCCTGCAGGAAGAAACCGGCACGACGATCAACATCGACGAAGACGGCACCATCACCATCGCCTCGACCGATCCGGAAAAGGCGGAGTTCGCCAAGAAGCGCATCGAGCAGATCACCGCCGAAGTCGAAATCGGCAAGGTCTACGAAGGCCCGGTCACCAAGATCCTGGACTTCGGCGCGCTCATCAACCTGCTGCCGGGCAAGGACGGCCTGCTGCACATCAGCCAGATCGCGCACGAGCGCGTCGAGAAGGTGACCGACTATCTGAGCGAAGGCCAGATCGTGAAGGTCAAGGTTCTCGAGACCGACGAAAAGGGCCGCGTCAAGCTGTCCATGAAGGCCCTGGCCGAGCGTCCGGCCGGCATGGAATACAGCGAGCGTCCGCCGCGTGAAGACCGTGGTGATCGCGGCGACCGTGGCGACCGCCGCGAGCGTTCGGACCGTGGCGACCGCGGCGGCGATCGTGGCGAGCGCGCACCGCGCTTCAACGACCAGCAGCAACAGCCGCGCAACGAACAGCAGCAGGCTCCGGCCGGCGAGCCGTCGCAGGCACCGCGCGAGCCTCAGGAGTAAGAAGGGCGCAGCGGCAGTTTTTCCTGCCGCTGCTATCTTTTGAACAGCTAGCTGCGCCCCGCATGCGGGCGTTGGAGGCCGAAAGACCATGAAAGCCATTGAAATCACTTCGTACGGCGCCCCGGAGGTGCTGCGCGTGGCCGATCGTCCCGATCCGGTGGCGGGTGCGGGCGAGCTGCTGATTCGTGTCGCGGCCAGTGGCGTCAACCGTCCCGACGTGCTGCAGCGCATGGGTCACTATCCGGTGCCGCCGGGCGCATCCGACCTGCCGGGCCTCGAAGTGGCCGGCGAGATCGTGTCGGGCGACGCAGCGGCTCTGGCCGAGGCGGGTTTCAAGCTCGGCGACCGCGTCTGCGCGCTGATCGCCGGTGGCGGCTATGCCGAGCTGTGCGTGGCGCCCGTGGCGCAATGCCTGCCGGTGCCCCAGGGCTGGAGCGACGTGGCTGCGGCTTCGCTGCCCGAGACCTTCTTCACCGTCTGGAGCAACGTGTTCGAGCGCGGCCGCCTGCAAAAGGGCGAGACGCTCCTGATCCAGGGCGGCTCGAGCGGCATCGGCGTCACGGCGATCCAGATCGCCAAGGCGCTCGGTGCGACCGTGATCGTCACGGCCGGCAGCGACGACAAGTGCGAAGCCTGCAGGACGCTCGGCGCCGACCACGCGATCAACTACCGCACGAGCGACTTCGTCGAAGAGGCGAAGAAGCTCACCGGCGGCAAGGGCGTGGACGTGATCCTCGACATGGTGGCGGGCGACTACGTGGCGCGCGAGATCGAATGCCTGGCCGAAGACGGCCGGCTCGTGATCATCGCGGTGCAGGGCGGCGTCAAGAGCCAGATCAATGCGGGCCTCGTGCTGCGCAGGCGGCTCACGATCACCGGCTCGACGCTGCGGCCGCGGCCGGTGGCGTTCAAGGGCGCGATTGCGAAGGCATTGCGCGAGAAGGTGTGGCCGCTGCTCGAAAGCGGCGCGATCAAGCCCGTGATCCACAGCACTTTTGCGGCAGCGGGTGAGCCCAAGGGCGCGGCGAGTGGTGCGGCCCAGGCTCACACGCTGATGGAATCGAACCAGCACATCGGCAAGATCGTGCTGACATGGTGACAACGAACAACGCGATGACAACCAAGAAGAAACTGATCGCCGGCAACTGGAAGATGAATGGCGGCCTGGCCGCCAACGAGGCGCTGGTGAAGGCTCTGCAACAAGGCCTGGCGTCGAGCCCGGCCGCTTGCGATGTCGCGCTGTGCGCGCCCGCGCCGTACTTTGCCCAGCTGCAATCGCTGCTGGCGGGTTCGCCGTCGCTGGCACTCGGTGCGCAGGACGTCTCGGCGCATCCGCAAGGCGCGTTCACCGGCGAGCAGTCGGCGGCGATGCTGAAGGATTTCGGCGTGCGCTATGCCATCGTCGGGCACTCCGAGCGCCGGCAGTACCACGGCGAAACCGATGAAGTCGTCGCTGCGAAGACGACGGCTGCATTGGCCAGCGGCATCACGCCGATCGTCTGTGTCGGCGAAACGCTGGCGCAGCGCGAAGCAGGGCAGACCGAAGAAGTCGTCAAGCGCCAGTTGGCCGCGGTGATCCATGTGAATGGCCACTGCATCAGCGAAATCGTCGTGGCCTACGAGCCCGTCTGGGCCATCGGCACCGGCAAGACGGCCTCGCCGGCGCAGGCGCAGGCGGTGCATGCCGTGCTGCGCGCGCAACTGCACCATGCCGCGAGCGAGCACGCCGCCGGCATCCGCATCCTCTACGGCGGCAGCATGAACGCGGCCAACGCCGCCGAACTGCTGGCGCAGGCCGACATCGACGGCGGCCTCATCGGCGGCGCGTCGCTCAAGGCCCCCGACTTTCTGCAGATCATTTCTGCCGCTGCGCGCTGAACGCGCACCGGCTGCTATCAATTAGGAGTAAGAACGAATGAACGTGGTCCTCAATCTTCTGGTCGGCGTGCAAATGCTGTCCGCCCTCGCGATGATCGGCCTGATCCTGATCCAGCACGGCAAGGGTGCCGACATGGGCGCTGCCTTCGGCAGCGGCAGCGCAGGCAGCCTGTTCGGCGCCAGCGGCAGCGCGAACTTCCTTTCGCGCACCACGGCCGTGCTGGCCGCGGTGTTCTTCGCATGCACGCTGCTGCTTGCGTACTTCAGCCATGCACGCCCTGCGGGCGGCGGCAGCCTTCTGGAGCGCGCAGCGGTGGGTGCACCGGCCGCGCCGGCCTCGGGCGCCGCAGGCGAAATTCCCGGTGCAGCGGCTCCGAGCGCACCGGCATCGGCACCTGCCGCACCGGTTTCGGGCGCTGGCCAGATCCCGAACAAGTAATCAAGTCGTTTTCATGCAGTCGTTAGCGAGAAACGGCTGTATTTCAGGGTAAACTCTAAAGCTGTTCAGAAAGCCAAATGCCTTAGCAGGTACCTCATGCCATCTGGACAGAAAAAACCGCGGTCGTGGTGAAATTGGTAGACACGCTATCTTGAGGGGGTAGTGGCGAAAGCTGTGCGAGTTCGAGTCTCGCCGACCGCACCAAATCTCATCGGCAGAAAACCTCATCCAGAGGTTCTTCTGCCGGTGGCAAGCGGTGAAAAATTTCTCGATGAACCTCGATTCCTACCTTCCGGTCCTTTTGTTCATTTTGGTCGGAGTCGGCGTAGGCGTCGCCCCGCAAGTCATCGGATACATCCTCGGGCCCAACCGGCCTGACGCTGCGAAGAATGCGCCCTACGAGTGCGGCTTCGAGGCCTTCGAGGATGCGCGCATGAAGTTCGACGTGCGCTATTACCTCGTCGCCATTCTCTTCATCCTGTTCGATCTCGAAATTGCCTTTCTCTTCCCGTGGGCCATTGCGCTCAAGGAGATCGGCGCTGTCGGCTTCTGGGCCATGATGATCTTTCTCGCCATCCTCGTCGTGGGCTTCGCCTACGAGTGGAAAAAAGGCGCGCTCGACTGGGAATGACAAGGAAGCAACACGATGGCCATTGAAGGCGTTCTCAAAGAAGGTTTCGTCACCACCACCTACGACTCGGTGGTGAACTGGGCGAAGACCGGATCTCTCTGGCCGATGACCTTCGGCCTCGCATGCTGTGCGGTCGAAATGATGCACGCGGGTGCTGCCCGCTACGACATCGACCGTTTCGGGATGCTGTTCCGTCCGAGCCCGCGCCAGTCCGACCTGATGATCGTGGCCGGCACGCTGTGCAACAAGATGGCGCCGGCGCTGCGCAAGGTCTACGACCAGATGCCCGAGCCGCGCTGGGTGCTCTCGATGGGGTCGTGCGCCAATGGCGGCGGCTACTACCACTACAGCTATTCGGTCGTGCGTGGCTGCGACCGCATCGTGCCCGTCGATGTCTATGTGCCGGGTTGCCCGCCCACCGCCGAAGCCCTGCTTTACGGCGTGATCCAGCTGCAGCAGAAGATTCGCCGCACCAACACCATTGCCCGCGCCTGAGAGATTGCCGACGATGACCGATTTTGCAATTTCGCCGGAGGTGCTGCGCGCCACCGTCGCCGAGACGCTCGGCGCCAAGGCCAGGAGCGTGACGCTCGCATTGGGCGAGGTGACCGTGGTGGTGGGGGCTGCCGACTACATCGAGGCCGCCACGCTGCTGCGCGACGCGCCCGGCTGCCGTTTCGAGCAGCTGATCGACCTCTGCGGCATGGACTATTCCGACTACCGCGAAGGCGAGTGGCAGGGCGAGCGCTTCGGCGTCGTCTCGCACCTGCTGTCGGTGAGTCTCAACCAGCGCGTGCGGCTCAAGGTGTTCGCAACCAGCGAAGACCTGCCCGTGGTCGATTCGCTCCAGCCCGTCTGGAGCGCTGCCACCTGGTTCGAGCGCGAAGCCTTCGACCTCTACGGCATCGTGTTCGATGGCCACGACGACCTGCGCCGCATCCTGACCGACTACGGCTTCATCGGCCATCCGTTCCGCAAGGACTTCCCGGTGTCGGGTCACGTCGAAATGCGCTACGACGAAGAGCAGAAGCGCGTCGTGTACCAGCCGGTATCGATCGAGCCGCGGGAAATCACGCCGCGCGTGATCCGCGAAGACAACTACGGCGGCGGTTTGCACTGATATGGCCGAAATCAAGAACTACACCCTCAACTTCGGTCCCCAGCATCCGGCGGCGCACGGCGTGTTGCGCCTGGTGCTCGAGCTCGACGGCGAAGTGATCCAGCGCGCCGACCCGCACATCGGCCTGCTGCACCGCGCGACCGAAAAGCTCGCCGAGTCGCGCACCTTCATCCAGTCGCTGCCCTACATGGACCGCCTCGACTACGTGTCGATGATGTCCAACGAGCACGCCTACTGCCTCGCCATCGAGCGGATGATGGGGCTCGATGTGCCGATCCGCGCGCAGTACATCCGCGTGATGTTCGCCGAGATCACCCGCCTGCTGAACCACCTGCTGTGGCTTGGCGCGCACGGCCTCGATTGCGGTGCGATGAACATGCTCATCTACTGCTTCCGCGAGCGTGAAGACCTGTTCGACATGTACGAAGCGGTGTCGGGCGCGCGCATGCACGCGGCCTACTTCCGTCCGGGCGGCGTCTACCGCGACCTGCCGGACGCGATGCCGCAGTACAAGGTCAGCAAGATCAAGAACGCGAAGGCGATCGAGCGTCTCAACGAAAACCGCCAGGGTTCGCTGCTCGACTTCATCGACGACTTCTGCAAGCGCTTCCCGAAGATGGTCGACGAGTACGAGACGCTGCTCACCGACAACCGCATCTGGAAGCAGCGCACCGTGGGCATCGGCATCGTGACGCCGGAGCGTGCGCTGAACCTCGGCTTCACCGGCCCGATGCTGCGCGGCTCGGGCGTCGAATGGGACCTGCGCAAGAAGCAGCCCTACGACGTCTACGGCGAGATGCAGTTCGACGTGCCCGTGGGCAAGACCGGCGACTGCTACGACCGCTACCTCGTGCGCGTCGAAGAGATGCGCCAGGCCAACAGGATCATCCAGCAGTGCTCGGCCTGGCTGCGTGCCAACCCCGGCCCGGTGATCACCGACAACCACAAGGTGGCCGCGCCCGCGCGCGAATCGATGAAGGCGAACATGGAGGAGCTGATCCACCATTTCAAGCTCTTCACCGAAGGCTTCCACGTGCCCGAAGGCGAGGCCTATGCCGCCGTCGAGCATCCGAAGGGCGAGTTCGGCATCTATCTCGTGAGCGACGGCGCCAACAAGCCGTACCGCCTGAAGATCCGCGCCCCTGGCTTCCCGCACCTCGCCGCCCTCGACGAAATGTCGCGCGGTCACATGATCGCCGACGCTGTCGCGGTGATCGGCACGATGGACATCGTGTTCGGCGAAATCGACAGGTGAGAAAGAGCGAATGACTTCCTCTACCCATGACACTCACGCGGCGCCTTCGGCGCCGCTGAAGCCTGAGACCCTCGAACGCTTCGCGCGCGAGGTGGCCAAGTACCCCGAGGCCGGCAAGCAGTCGGCCGTGATGGCCTGCCTGGCCATCGTGCAGCAGGACGAGGGTTTCGTGAGCGCGCAGCGCGAGCGCGAGATCGCCGAGTACCTCGGCATGGCGCCGATCGCGGTGCACGAGGTCACGACCTTCTACAACATGTACAACCAGCATGCGGTGGGCAAGTACAAGCTCAACGTCTGCACCAACCTGCCGTGCCAGCTGCGCGATGGCGTCACCGCCCTCGTGCACCTCGAGAAGAAGCTCGGCATCAAGATGGGCGAGACCACGGCCGACGGCATGTTCACGCTGCAGCAGAGCGAATGCCTGGGCGCCTGCGCCGATTCGCCGGTGATGCTGGTCAACGACCGCACGATGTGCAGCTTCATGAGCAACGACAAGCTCGACCAGCTCGTCGATGGCCTGCGCGGTGCAACCCCCGGGGAGGCTGCGTGATGACGCCCGATCAGGTTCTTTCGCAGTTCCGCGCCACCGGCGTGCAGACCTGCTTCCATGACCGCCACATCGGCGCCCAGATCTATGCCGGGCTCGACGGCACCAACTGGCACCTCGCCGACTACGAGGCGCGCGGCGGCTACCAGGCGCTGCGCAAGATCCTCACCGAGGGCCTGACGCCCGACCAGGTGATCGCCGAAGTCAAGGCCTCGGGCCTGCGCGGCCGCGGCGGCGCCGGTTTCCCGACCGGCCTGAAGTGGAGCTTCATGCCACGTCAGTTCCCGGGCCAGAAGTACCTGGTCTGCAACTCGGACGAAGGCGAGCCGGGCACCTGCAAGGACCGCGACATCCTGCAGTTCAACCCGCACATCGTGATCGAAGGCATGGCCATCGCCGCTTACGCGATGGGCATCAGCGTGGGCTACAACTACATCCACGGCGAGATCTTCCAGAGCTACGACCGCTTCGAGGAAGCCCTCGAGGAAGCGCGCGCCGCCGGCTATCTCGGCGACAAGATCATGGGCAGCACGTACAACTTCCAGTTGCACGCCGCCCACGGCTTCGGCGCCTACATCTGCGGCGAGGAAACCGCGCTGCTCGAATCGCTCGAAGGCAAGAAGGGCCAGCCGCGCTTCAAGCCGCCGTTCCCGGCCAGCTTCGGCCTGTACGGCAAGCCGACCACCATCAACAACACCGAAACCTTCGCGGCGGTGCCCTGGATCATCCGCAACGGCGGTCCGGCCTACCTCGAGTGCGGCAAGCCGAACAACGGCGGCACCAAGATCTACTCGGTCAGCGGCGACGTCGAACTGCCGGGCAACTACGAAGTGCCGATGGGCACGCCGTTCTCCAAGCTGCTCGAACTGGCCGGCGGCGTGCGCAAGGGCCGCACGCTCAAGGCCGTGATTCCCGGCGGCTCGTCGGCACCGGTGCTGCCGGCCGACATCATGATGCAGTGCACGATGGACTACGACTCCATCTCCAAGGCCGGCTCCATGCTGGGCTCGGGCGCGGTGATCGTGATGGACGACAGCCGCTCGATGGTCGAGTCGCTCAAGCGCCTCTCGTACTTCTACATGCACGAATCCTGCGGCCAGTGCACGCCGTGCCGCGAAGGCACGGGCTGGCTATACCGCGTGGTCGACCGCATCCACAACGGCCAGGGCAAGCCCAGCGACCTGCAGCTGCTCGACTCCGTCGCCGGCGACATCATGGGCCGCACCATCTGCGCCCTCGGCGACGCGGCGGCCATGCCGGTGCGCGCCATGATCAAGCACTTCCGCCACGAGTTCGAAGCCTTGATCCCGGGCTACGTCCCGAAAGCAACGGTCCAGGCCTGAGCGCGAGAAAAAGACATATGGTTGAAATCGAACTCGACGGCAAGAAGGTCGAAGTGGCCGAAGGCAGCATGGTCATGCATGCTGCCGACAAGGCCGGCACCTACATTCCGCACTTCTGCTATCACAAGAAGCTCAGCATCGCGGCCAACTGCCGCATGTGCCTGGTCGACGTCGAAAAGGCGCCCAAGCCGATGCCGGCCTGCGCCACGCCCGTCACGCAGGGCATGATCGTTCGCACCAAGAGCGAGAAGGCGATCAAGGCCCAGCAGTCGGTCATGGAGTTCCTGCTGATCAACCATCCGCTGGACTGCCCGATCTGCGACCAGGGCGGCGAATGCCAGCTGCAGGACCTGGCCGTGGGCTACGGCGGCTCCTCCTCGCGCTACGAGGAAGAGAAGCGCGTCGTGTTCCACAAGGACGTGGGCCCGCTGATCAGCATGGAAGAGATGAGCCGCTGCATCCACTGCACGCGCTGCGTCCGCTTCGGCCAGGAAGTGGCCGGCGTGATGGAGCTCGGCATGTCGCACCGCGGCGAGCACTCCGAGATCGAGACCTTCCTCGGCGACTCGGTCG
>Ga0102589_1001378_pt1 | contig 33762 bp, 42 predicted proteins | sample AraplaMF_Col_mLB_FD_76858 | JGI IMG/M metagenome (GOLD analysis project Ga0102589, IMG submission 76858) | Arabidopsis root microbial communities from the University of North Carolina, USA - plate scrape MF_Col_mLB | ecosystem: Host-associated > Plants > Roots > Endosphere | place: USA...
TTTCTATCCCCAATCAATTTAATATATAAGTTTATAGATTTTTTAACATGAATGTTGATTCTTCCTTATTAGCAAGCTTTTGAACATGCTAAAGTTGGACAAGTTTTGTCTGATGTTTGGAAAACCCAAGTTCCAACAGCAACTGTTAAACTTACACACGGAACTGAACTTCTTGTTTCTACTTCCGCAGCACCAGATAACATTTTTAATTCTTGTTCATCTACAATACCAATTTTAGACAAATTATTTTTTTCCATTTTTCTATCCCCAATCAATTTAATATATAAGTTTATAGATTTTTTAACATGAATGTTGATTCTTCCTTATTAGCAAGCTTTTGAACATGCTAAAGTTGGACAAGTTTTTTCTGATGTTTGGAAAACCCAAGTTCCAACAGCAACTGTTAGGCCAGCACATGGAAGTGAACTTCTTGTTTCTACTTCCGCAGCACCAGATAACATTTTTAGTTCGTGCTCATCTACAACACCAATTACTTTAGACATTTTTTCCTTTTCTACCATTTTTTTCACCTCCCTTCACTGTTATATAAAATTTTTCAAATAATTTCAATACTTTTTTCGAAAAAATATTCTTTTTTGAGGGAATTATCTGTTTTTTTATTCTAAACATTAAATCCTAGAAGAATATACTGTATTTCTACAAATTTACATTCTATTAACAAAATAATTTGTAACAGTGTTAATAGTTAATAAACCATTTTTATTACCTTATATCTGTTACAATCCACAATTTGTAAAATTAATTCACATCTAATTTTATGTAAAAAATAGTAAATAGACAATCAGATATGCATATTTACATATTTTGCTTTTTTAAAAGTAAAATGATAGATCTTTCATAATTCACAATTTGTAAAATTAACCTGCATCTAATTTTATGTAAAAAATAGTAAATTAACAACTAAATATGCATATTTACATATTTTGCTTTTTTAAAAGTAAAATGATAGAATATTTTTGTTTTATTACTGTAAAAATTTGAAAGGGAGAGAAATAATTTGAAAAAGATATTTTCTTTTATAGCTTTGTTAGCCTTATTTGTAGTACTTACACCATTTCACAATACTTACGCTGAGGAAACTAAAGATTATTACACCATTTTAGTAAAAGACGAAAAGGAAACTCAAGAAACAATAAAAAAAATTAGTGCCCATAATACTCAAATTGTATATACTGTACCTGAAGTAGGCCTTGTACAAGTCAGATCAACTGAAAGTGAAATTAAAAATATAAGTAAAATAGATACAATTGATACATATAATAAATCTCTAAAATTAACAGATTCTCATGAAGAAATAAACAAATCTATAAATGTGAGAACTTTACCAGTTCTATGGGAATCTCAGTGGGATATGCAAAAAGTTACAAATAACGGGGAGAGTTACAAAGTATTTTCTGGCTCTAAGAATGTAACTGTTGGTATTGTAGATTCAGGATTAGATATTAACCATCCAGATTTAAAAAACAATATTGTTCCTGGTTCTAAAAACTTGGTACCTTTAGGAGGGTATAAAGGGGGAGAACCGCAAGAAACTGGAGATGTTAATCAGTTAACAGATTTCCGTGGGCATGGCACACACACAGCTGGACTTGTGGCGGCTAATGGCAACATCAAAGGAGTTGCTCCTGATGTAGGAATTAAATCCTATAGAGTTTTCGGAAGTAGTTCGGGAGAATCTGCATGGGTTATAAAAGGAATTGTAGAAGCTGCTAAAGATGATGTTGATGTTATAAATTTAAGTTTAGGTAGTTATCTTATAAATGGGACAACATTCTCAGCCAATGGAAAATCTAAAAAAGACATTGCAGAAATTAAAGCATATAAAAAGGCTATTAATTTTGCTAGAAAACAAGGAAGTATAGTTGTTGCTGCTGCAGGCAATGATTCTCTTAATATGAGAGATAAAAAACAAGTTGCAGAATTTTATAACAAAAAATATGAGAAAGATGGAATTACTTTCAAAGGAGAAGTTCTAGATGCACCAGCAGATCTACCAAATGTAGTAACCGTTTCATCAATCGGGCCTTCGAATGAGCTTTCTTTATTTTCTAATTACGGAGCACACTTTGTAGATATTGCTGCTCCTGGAGGGGATACTAGATTACTAGATACATATGGAAAAGATGCATGGGTAAATGATAAATGGTTTGCAAAAGAGTCCATATTAAGTACATCTCCAATGGGGGGATATTTCTACTCGTCTGGAGTATCTACTGCCGCTCCAAAAGTATCTGGTGCTCTTGCACTTATTATTGATAAGTATCATTTTAAAGATCAACCTAAAAAAGCTACTAATTTTCTTTATAAATATGGTGTAAATAATGAAATCAAAAACAAAGACCACTTTGGTAATGGTATATTAGATGTATATAAAGCAGTAACTCATTAAATCGTAAAAAAAGTAGCCAAAAACTTCCCAACAGGAAATTTTTGGCTACTTTTATAATATAAAAGTAATAAACAGAGAATTTATATTTCAGATTATTCTTTCCAAATTTTATATATGTTCATTATCATAAAACACCAAATCCCACCACATAACATATAGATAATATTACCCTTAAGTAACTTTTTCATATTAAGTATACTCCTAACTATGTATTTAATTATTAGATTTATAATATATCTCTTTTAGAAAAAGAAACAAACGACACAGACAAGAAGAAGACTAAATACAAAGATAAAATTGTTATAGAGAATGTTGGCGTCATCCCTTTCACCAATACATCTCCATCTGTATACATTGTTAGATTAGTATTAGCAAATAAGATATACTTTGCCCCATCAAATTTTTGTGCAATTAATCTCGTAACCATATCACCTGATAAATACGAAAATAGAGAAATACCTAAAGCTAATGAATTATTTCTGAATACTGTAGAAATCATGAACGCCATTGTAGACATCAAAAGTAAGTCAACTGATGAAAGCAAATATGATTTGATTAAATAACCAACCATATTTTCTTGTATTACTTTTCCTTGTTGAAAAACAAGGTGTATATTCTCACCAGAAATTCCAAATAGACATAAACCGAATAGGAAAGCTAGTGAAAACAATAAAAACAACATTACGAATCCGAATATTATTACTGATAAATATTTAGCCAATAAAACTTCCCAGCGGGATGATGGACGAATCATTATTAGTTTAATAGTTCCTCGACTAAATTCTGAGGAAACAATACTTGCTGCTATAACAATAGTGCATAATCCTACAACGGAAATAATAGCCTGGGCAGCTTTAACAAAAGTCCAAGTATTAACTGAACTATTTGGTTTTAAATCATTACTAATTCTATATTGATTTTCTGCTATTGTTTGCTGCATTTTTTCATAAGCTAATGTACCTTTATTTAACTCTTTACTTTTCTCAGTTAGATTTTTATTTTCACTCTCAAGAACTACTTTCCAATCATCACCATAAACATTTTTACTGACATTATATTTCGTAAGTACTCCAGCACCAATTACAAGAAGTATAATCATGCCAGCCATTATATATGTCCCTGGGCGTCTTAGTATTTTAATTAATTCATTTTGAATAAGTACTAACATGTTTCCTTTCCCCTTTCCCAGTAATCTCTAAGAATCTCTCCTCTAATGAAATGGCAGTCTCTTTGATTCCATAGACTTGATGATTATTTTTTGACAAAAGGTTTATTATTAAAGGAATTTCTTCTTTTTTAATACAGACTTTAATAAGATTATCCAAACATTCAATATCCAATTCGCTGTATACTGCTAAAATATCTTCTCTAGCTTGTTGTGGGTGTTTCACCTCAAATAACACTTCATTTTCTTTTCTGTTTTCCCGGACAGATTGTGTATCCACAACTTTACCATTTTGTATAATGATGATTCTATCACACATAAGTTCCATTTCAGTTAATAAATGACTAGAAACAATAATACACATTTTTTTTTCGTGAGCTAAATATTGTAAGTACTCACGAATTTCTCTTATCCCTGCAGGGTCTAATCCATTTGTTGGTTCATCCAAAATTAATACTTTAGGATCATGAAGAAGAGCTTGCGCAATACCTAAACGTTGTCTCATTCCAAGGGAATATGTTTTAACTTTATCATGAATACTAGCTGTTAAATCTACTAATTCAACTATCTCATCTATTTTTTCTTTCGTTACATTCCCATAAATTCTGCCGAAATATTTCAGGTTTTGATAACCTGTCATAAATTTATAAAGCTCAGGATTTTCAACTATAGCGCCAACTTTTTTTATAGCTAATTTTCTTTTATGTATAATTGAGTTTCCGTCTATCAGAATATCCCCTCGTGTAGGATTAGCCAGTCCTACCATCATCCTAATTGTTGTAGTTTTTCCTGCTCCATTAGGACCTAAAAAACCAAATACCTCTCCTTCATAAGCTTCAAAATTCATATCTTCAATAATTGTTTTATTTCCTAGAACCTTATTAACATTTTTTAATTGAACGATTGGAATCCCCAAACCTAATACCCCTCTCTCTTTAACTTCCATCTAATATATTAGATAGAATTTATAATAAACAGATGATAAACTTACATTCTTCTATTGTTAATAAAAATATTCATTCCTGCTACTATTAATGATATCAAAATTGCTAATACGATTAGATTACCAAATGTTTGAAAATCCATATCAAATATGGCTAATTTACTACTTATAACCACCAAAAATATGCCTAACAATAAAATAAAATATGCATTGTGAAATGAAGTATTTATAATTTGTTTACCTCTTTCATCTTTTTCTTTCGAAGAAAACATCATTATATAAACCATTGGAATTGTAAAAATAAACATTACTACAGTAAGTATATTATCTATCATTGAATTTCTGATTCTCCTTTCACTTCGTATTTAAAAATTTCATTAATATCACTCTCAAATAAGGTTGCAATCTTAAAAGCTAATACTAGCGAAGGACTATACCGATTACTTTCTAGTGAAATAATAGTCTGCCTACTTACTCCCAACTTTTCTGCCAATTCTTTTTGTGACCATTTTTTCTTTGCTCGAAAAATATACAATTGATTCTGTAATTTTCCGTCTATCATAAATACCATCACCTCTCTTATAAGAGGAGTGTAATATTTTTTTGACTTTTAGTCAAATTTTTTTGACTTTTAGTCAAATTTTTTTGACTAAAAGTCATTTTCCCGCATAATTATCTTACATAAAATAATGTATTCCACAAAAAAATCTACACATTATAATGTATAGATTCCATTGCCCTTTCGGTACTCGTATATTTTTTAATTTAAACTTATATATAGTTTTTATTTTTTCTTTTTCTTAGCACCATAATATATAGCAATGGCTAGTGCAAGTAAAATTGGAAACCACTCTCCATATGACATTTTATCTCTCCTTTTTTATGTACATGTATTTATTGTAAATTATTATTAGTCTATTACAATAATTATACATCTGTAAAGTAGGGGAAATCCCAGCGTCTTGTTATATTTCTATGGTAGGTTTCCAAATACTCCGAACCGTACGTATTTATCACTAAATATAAGGCTCTATTTAGGGTTCTGGTGCAAAAACTTTGATGTATATGAAAAAAAATGGTCTATCAAACTTAAACATACTGATACTAGCACTCTAAAAAAGATTGTAATTGGTATTGAAAAGCAAGATCCATTCAAGTTGAAGTCATTGTGAACGGACCAACTAAATTTATAAAGAACTAAAAAACACTTGGTTAGTCTGAATCAGGTGTTTTTCTTTTTTACTGTGTAATGGGTTTATTTAAAAGCGTTTTATCTTTAATTATGGCGCTATCTGGATGTGTATAATTTTGACAAAACATTGCAAGGACCATACGAGTTTCGTCGATGAATTCTTAAAGGTTTCAGCCCTTCTATATTGAAATTCTCTAATAGGAGGTGGCATAGCGCTATGTCAAAAGCGGAGATTATATACCAGCAATGAGGTCTATAGTCATTTGGGAATAAGTGGAGGAACCCTGAGAAAGTATTCGGATATTCTTGAACGTGAAGGATATGATGTAAGAAAGAATAGTCGAGGAAGAAGGGAATATACAGGGTTTGATGTTGTACTCATTGAACAATTAGTAGAGTTGAGTAAACAAAATGGTATGACTTTAGAAAAAGCTGCGAAAATGATTGCAAAGCAGTTTGGGATCGATAATAAGAAAGAGGAATCCCAGGGGGAAGATCTAGTTCCATATCAAATGCAGTATCAATTCCAGCAACAATATAGCGCTATGATAGAAGAAATTAATAAGGTGCAGCAAGCTAACCTATTAGAAATGGAAAAGAGACTCGGTAATCGTATAGATCAAAGAAACAAATTAATCGAAGAGGATGTGAAAGAAAGGAATAAATTAATCGTGGAAGATATGAAAGATCGTAAGGAACGTGAAGAAAAGATAGAAAAGAGGTTAGAACTAAGGGATGATAATCTTATGAAGATGGTCCGAGAGATTCAAGATGCAAAACGTACTATTGTATCCGCCCAGGAAGAAATAGCGGCAGCAAAAAGGAAATCCTGGTGGAAATTTTGGGAATAAGTACATTCAATAATGGGTGTACTTATTTTTACAGAATCGCATCATAATATATAAATAGGGTCATCTTTAATATAAATCAGTATAATTTATGAAATAACTTATACTAAGCGGATACATAAGTATTGGCATTTATAATTGTGCTATTTTTTCATATTTATAATCTCTATTATTCTTTCATTAGTTTTAAGAGATAAAGTATTAGGGTTTATGGCCAATCAAATTAAAAAATTAATGAAACAAAAAAAAATTTCTCAAACTAAAAAAGCTGTTAAATGATTCAATCCCTTTTCTTATCATAAAAGGAGGATTGTGTTAATGAAAGAAGGTTATTAAACAAATTTTATTATCATGCTATTGTATGGTATTGTAAATTAGGGATTATAATATATTAATAGAGGGAGAAGTCATTGTTACTAAGTGACAACGATATAAAAAGGGAGTTAATTAAAGGGGAAAACATAACGATTTATCCACTAAATATTAAGGGTAGTTCTATTAATCTTACAGCAAGTAAATATGCTTGGAAAGTTTCAGATAGAGAAACCGCTATTATTGAGGACAAAATAGCAATACCTCCTAATGAAGCAGTTTGTATTTACACACAATAATCTCTCTGAGTTTCAAGAAGAATTTCTTGAACATATCATTCAAAAGTTTCTCAGGTTTCATCTGGTCTAGGTCATATTGCGACTACCCTTGGTCCACAGTGGTATGGAATTTCTCTAATTGCAGTTCCTAACCACAGTTATCAGAAGATTGAAATTAAAATTAGGACTACCTTCGTTTTAATTATTTAAAAACAACTGTTACAAAAGGGGGGTGAAAACGCTTCCGATGGACCTGATAGCTTCTTTATTTTTTATTATTTTTATATATTTTTTGAATTTTATGTAATAATTCCCATAAATATATTGACTTACATTTTTTTCAAGTGTATATTTATATATATGATTTATAAAAAAGAGGTGAGAATTATGTGGCGTGATATTGGTCGTGCAATTGGTGGTTGGTTTAGATAATGTTTAATTATTTAATGAAATGTGATGGGAGGTGAATGTTAAATGTGGGCTAATTATATGGAATTTTATAAAGGTTTAGTTGAAGGTTATACAGGTAAAAGAATTAAGTAATAATCTTTTTATCAGTATATAAATATAAATAAATAAAAAATCCAGCTTAAAAATTAAGCTGGATTTTTTATTTATTATACCAATTCTAAAGTCTTTCTGCACCGCAACCGCCTGCGCCATCAGTAGCAGCCTTTAAACCAGCTTTAAAAAGTGCTCCCATTATATTTTACCTTCTTTTATTTTTGTATTTTTTTGCATTTAATGATAATTTTGTAAAATTAAATCTTGTTTAAATAATATTATGATAATAAAATGTTATTGATGACTATGTTTCAAAAAACTGATTATTTAGTTAGATATATTAATATATATCATTTATTTTTGATTATATTTAATAGATCCTAATTTTAAGAAATGGAAATTATTCAATTAAATAATAGATGAAGGAGTACATGCATTATGGAGAAAGATAAAGATGTTAGTTTAAAAGCATTATGGAAAATTACAACACCACCTAAAGTTACACTTTTTTTGGGGGTAATATTTGGCTTAATTAATTCAGTTTGTTCTTTAATTATACCCTTAATATTAAAAGAGCAAATTGAACAACTTTCTAAAGGTTTTTCATATGAATTATTATTTTTAGTTTTAGTTTTATTAATTGTAGAGATTATTTCAATGGCACTTTCTTTGTATCTTTTATCTTTGGTTGGACAAAGGGTTGTTCTTAATTTAAGAAAAATGATATGGAGAAAAGTTTTAAATCTTAAAGTTGATTTTTATAGTAAAAATCAACCTGGTGAAATTATTAGTCGTGTTACTAATGATACAACAGTTACTATGAATTTATTATCAAGTGAAATTGCTGATTTGCTGTCAAGTGGATTATCTATGATTGGTGCTGTTGTTATTTTGTTTTTATTAGATGTGCCTATGACTTTAACACTTTTATCTGCAGTTCCAGTTACTTTATTTATAGTTATACCAATTAGTAAAAAGATTTATAAAATATCTTATGAACAACAAGAAAAAATGTCAGAATTTACAGCTTTGCTTTCTCAGGTTCTTGGAGAAATTCGTTTAATAAAATCTTATGGTACGGAAGATTTTGAATTTGAAAGAGGAAAAAAGAAAATAGAAGAATTATATGTAAATGGGATAAAAAGAGCAAAAATAGAGTCTATTTTAATTCCATTAATGACTGTATCAATTACTCTTATTATAGTGGTTGTGGTTGGATTTGGTTCATATAGAGTAAGTGAAGGTTATCTTTCTTCTGGTGAATTATTAGCATTTATTTTATATTTATTTCAAATTGTAGGACCAGTGGGTGTAATGAGTCGCTTTATTACAAATGTTCAATCTGCTAAAGGGTCTACGGAAAGAATTTTTAATATTTTAGATGAAAAAGATGAAAAAAATAAAGATGACTTTTTAGAGGAACCATCATTTGGAACATTAGAATTTAAGGATATTGGTTTTGCTTATGATGAAAAAAGTATTTTTGAAAATATTAATTTGAAAATTATGCCTAATACTGTTACTGCACTTGTTGGTCCTAGTGGAGTTGGAAAAACTACTTTATTTTATTTATTAGAAAGATTTTATGATCCTCTTAAAGGGGAAATTTTATTAGATGGAAAATCTCATTTGAATATAGACCTTGATAAATGGAGATCTATGTTTAGTTATGTTTCACAAGATTGCCCTATATTAGTGGGTACAATTCGTGAAAATATTACATATGGTATTCAAAGAGAAGTTTCTGAAGATGAAATTATAAAAGCATCTATTTTGGCAAACTGTCATGAGTTTATAACAAGTTTTTCAGATGGATATAATACTGTTTTAGGTGAAAGAGGAATTAATCTTTCAGGAGGTCAAAAACAACGTATATCTATTGCTAGGGCATTTTTAAGAGATACTCCATTTTTATTATTGGATGAGGCTACTGCAAATCTTGATACTAATTCAGAAAATATGATTAAACATGCATTAGATAATCTTATTTATAAAAAAACAACTATTGTAATTGCTCATCGTATTTCTACTATTCAAAACGCTGATCAAATTGTTGTTTTAGATCAGGGGGAAGTTTCGGGGTTTGGTACACACGATCAATTAATTAAGAGTAATAAACTATACCAACTTTTATCAAATCAACAAAAAATGACTTCTTAAATAAAATAAATATAGCTCTTCCTAATTAGGAAGAGCTATATTTATTAGTTTTTATTATTTTTGTACCATGTAAATTTAGTAATAAGATATTGAATACCAAATAGGAAAGCGAAAAGTATAATGAATTTTGCTATTACTGATAACCATCCAACGAAATTTTCAGGTAAGTTATATTTGTATGTGGCAGTACCTATTGCGACAAAACAAAAAATAAAGGTATTACTCATTTTTCATTTAATTGTTCTTTATTATTAATATCTGTTTCATAAACACCAGTCAGAATAGATTTAATAAAAAATAATATCAAATAAAAAATTATAATGGCTAATGAAGCAGCCCATTCTAGAAATGGACGGTGTAGATATGCTCCTCTTATTATGAGATCTATAAAAGCTAAAAGTAGGATAACAATTCCAGATTGAGCCCAAATTTTCATTTCGATTTGTTGAATCCTTTCATCTAAATGTGTACTGAGTGAAAACCCTCTTTTTAGTTTTTCCATTTTAAAGTTCCTCCCAAAATAATTTATCTAAACTTTCATCTAATGTTTTAACTATATGAATGCAAAGTTTTAAAGAAGGGTTATATTTATTACTTTCAATAAGACTAATGGTTCGTCGTGTAACGTTTACAATATCGGCTAACTCTTACAATTTTTATTTTACTTACAGACATTTAATCACCCCCTTTACGTTCCGCATCTATACATTACGTTAATTAAACTTATATTTTAAATTTTTGGAAAAAATGTATATTTTATGTTGTTTATTTATATATAATACTTTATTATTTAAATATAAAAAATTAAAAATAAAGGGGCAAGAAAATGTTACAAAATACGGTTCGTACTCCAAAAAAGAAAAAGAAATGGATAATAATTGGAGTTATAGCGTTAATTATTATTGTTGCTGCTATTAATATTTTTGTTATGCAAGGAAAAAAAGAGTCTACAGTAAAGACGGGTTCTGTTAGTTTTGAAAAGGTAACAGAACGTAAGTTTAATAATACAAAGTTAATTTCTGGTCAGGTAAAGCCTGGTAATATTGAAAGTTTCTACGCGGATCCGACTAAAGGAAAAGTGAAAGATATTGCGGTGAAAGAAGGACAAGAGGTAGAAAAGGGAACGAAATTATTCTCTTATGATAATGAGGAGATTAATTTACAGGTGAAGCAAGCTGAGCTTGATCAGAAGATGGCAGATATGCGTTATGCTCAAGGTAAAAAAAAGATTGATTCATTGAAGAAAGAGATTAAGAAGGCAAAAGATAGTGGGGCTGGTAAAGAAGTAACAGACTCAATGGAAGAGCAAGTAAGCGAGTTAGAAATAGGGCAAAAAACAATTAATCTTGAGAAAGAAAAAGTGAAGTTGCAAAAAGAAGAGTTAAATAAAAAGCAGAATGAGCTTATGATTTATAGTAATTTTGCTGGTGTTGTTCAAAAGTTAGATAAAGATGCAGCGCAAAGTTCACCTCAAGCATTAGGTGGTCAAGGAAAGGCATTTTTACAAGTTGCTTCTAAAGATCCGTTCCAAGTTCAAGGGACGTTAACTGAGCTTCAGAAGTCACAAATTCAAAAGGATCAAACACTCACTGTAACTGCGAAAGCAAATAATAAGCAGAAGTGGACAGGTAAGATTACAGAGGTAAGCGAATTCCCAACGAGCGCAGAAATGTCTCAAGCTGGTGGTATGGGTGAAGCGACTCAAAATATGTCTCAATATACATATAAAGCAAGCCTTGATAGTCAAGATGGTTTATCACCAGGTTACCACGTTTCTCTGCAAGTAAATTTAGAGAATAAGACGATGATTGCTGTTCCAACTAAGAGCATTGCTGAAAAAGGCGAAGATGTATTTGTTTATATCGAAGAAAAAGGAAAGCTTCGTAAACAAAATGTAAAAAAAGGTGCTACTGATGGAGATTGGACAGAGATTGTAGAAGGCGCAACAGTGGGGCAAAAGGTGGTTAAAAATCCTTCCGATGATGTATATGACGGAATGGAAGTGAAAGAGAAATGATTACCTTAAATAATATCAATAAGACGTATTATCAAGGGAAATTGGCAGTTCCAATTTTACAGGGCATTAGTTTAACGATTCAAAGTGGTGAGTTCGTTTCTATTATGGGACCATCTGGTTCGGGGAAATCAACGTTGATGAACATGATTGGTTGTTTAGATCGTCCAACAGAAGGTGAATATATGTTGAATGATGTGAATGTTTTAAGAGCAGAAGAAGCAAAACTAGCTTTAATTCGTAATAAATATATTGGCTTTGTGTTTCAGCATTTTAATTTATTACCACGTCTTTCAGCAGTGGAAAACGTCGAACTTCCGTTGATCTACGGTGGTGTGAAAAAAGCAGAACGTCGTCGAAGAGCTCTTGAAGCACTTAGTAAAGTTGGTTTAGCAGACAGGGTTAACCATTTGCCAAGCGAGTTATCAGGTGGACAGAAGCAGCGCGTTGCTATCGCAAGGGCAATTGCTAATAATCCAGCGTTTATTATGGCGGATGAGCCAACTGGTGCGCTTGATACGAAATCTGGTGCACAAGTTATGGATATTTTCACGAAGTTAAATACAGAAGGTACGACGATTGTTATGGTTACGCATGAAGAAGACGTAGCAGCTTATTCATCTCGCCGGATTGTATTACGAGATGGGAAAATTACAGAAGATAGAAGGTGTGCAGTATGAGTTTACTAGATAGTATAAAAATTGCTCTATCTTCTATATTAGCTCATAAATTACGTTCAGCTCTTACAATGCTTGGCATTATTATTGGTGTTGGTTCTATTATTACTGTTGTTGCAATTGGACAAGGTGGAGAAATGTCTTTGAAATCTGAGTTTTCAGGTTCGGGGAATAATACAGTTCCTATTCAATTTAAAGAAGATATGAATGAGCCTTTGTCTATAGGGGAAAGACCAACAATAACAGATGAAGATCTTTTTGAGATCAAAAAAATCCCCGAAATTAAACATGTTATAGCTACTAATTCAAGTATGGAGCCTCTTAACTTGAATGAAAAAAAGGATATGGCAAGTGTTATAGGGCTTGATAGTGAATATTTTTCAGTAAATCAAATAAAAGTAAAAAAAGGTAGAGCTTTAAATAAATTTGATGTTGAACAAGGTAGTAATGTTGTCATGATTAGCACAGATGTAAAAGATATTTTTTATCCAAAAGAAAATCCTGTTGGTAAGATTATTGAAATTAAAGGTCAGCCTTTACAAGTTATTGGTATTTATAAATCTGATAATGGTTTTATGGGTATGAGCATGCCAGAAGTATTAATTCCAATTTCTATTTGGCCAACAATATATGGAAAAAGTGAAATTCAAAATATTGTTGTTCAAGCAGAGACGCCTGATCAGCTTGAAGGAGCAGGAAAAAAAGCAGTTGATGTGTTAAATAATCGTAAATCAAATGATATTTCTGGAAAATATGAAATTATGGATCTTAAAAAATTACAAGAAGGTCTTTCACAATTAACAAAAATCATGACTATGGTCATTAGTGGGGTAGCGGGTATTTCATTAGTTGTTGGTGGTATTGGTGTAATGAATATTATGCTTGTATCAGTTACAGAGCGTACACGTGAAATTGGTGTTAGAAAAGCACTTGGAGCAACACGTAGTAAAATTTTATTACAATTTTTAATCGAAGCAGTTATGTTAACACTTCTTGGTGGATTAATAGGAATTGCTCTTGGGTATAGTGGGGCTTATATTGTTTCAAAAATCGCGGGATGGCCTCCTCTTGTTTCATGGGAAGTTGTTGTTGGAGGAGTATTATTTTCTATGACTCTTGGTATTGTTTTTGGATTAATTCCAGCAAATAAAGCAGCGAAATTAGATCCTATTGAATCATTACGTTATGAATAGATATGCACAATTGCATATCTATTTTTTATAATTAAATAAGGTATTTAATAAATTAATATACATATTTAAAAATTATATTTTTGATTTATCTGATAGTGAAAAACAAGCGAAATTAAGAGCTATTACTAATTCTAAAATTTTAACAGAAGGAGAAATGTATCTAGCAAATAAACTTCAAACAAAGACTAATTCTTATGGAATGAAATTAGTTCCCGAACGTAAAGTGAAAAATAAAGCTAAATTTGTTCAAATCATACAACAAAATTTTGGTTCTGGCGCAAAGATTTGTATTTATTTGAAAAAGGTATATAGATTCCTAATGGAATCTATTCTTATGCAGCCATTCCGAATAGTTGATGAATAAACTTCATTTTGGACAGACTTGTCCCGTAAAATCAGTTGGCCTTTTTTAATGATATGCATCGCTTCTATTCTTGAAAGAATAGATTTAGCTGTATGAAAAGAGTTCATTCCTAACATTGAACGAACTCTCTTTTTAATAAAACGATGATCTTGTTCTACAATGTTATTCAGGTATTTTACCTGCCTTATTTGGAATTTACTTTCTTTCTATACTGGGTTAACGGCATCATAGCTATGATTTTTCTTCTATTCTTTATTTTAAACATGCGAGATATCATTAAGAAAAACTACAGAACATTAGAACAATAGGAGTTTATACATATGTGGAAAAAGATTAATAATTATAAGTTTCATCTAAAAGATTTGAAATTTATGACTTGGCTATTCACAATTGTCGGTTTGTTATACGCTTATGAATTCTTCTCTGGGCTAATGTTCCACCAAGAGTTTCGTTGGCTCAAGTTAATATGCATGGTAATAATGATTCTAGGATTTATGGATATTAGAAAGAAGCTTACAAACAAAGATTATAGAGCGGCATGAATCGAAAAACACTCTTGAACTCATTTTTAAATCATTGCATTATGATTTTGGGTCTTACTTAATTAAATCATTATCAGAAGAATCTGCAGGTTTGCAGGTTCTTTTTTTGTAAAATAAAAAAGTAGTGGATTCACTACTTTACTTGTACATTATGACCTCTAACGGTTCACACCCTTTAAGTGTACTTTTTACCGTTAATTCATCATTAGTTTCTGCTTCTATTAACTTAACCGTCCCGCCTACTTTTTCCTCTCATAGGTAATCATTTCAGCGAAGAAAAACCGATTACTTTCAATATATTTTATTCTTTGAGCGATTCATCAAGAAAAACTTGGACACCCTCATTGATCGTAAACGGACCAACTAGATTTATAAAGAACTTAAAAAAACTGGTTAGTCTGAATCAGTTTTTTTCTTTTTAGCTGTGCAATGGGGATATTTAAAAGGGTTTTATCGTTAACTATGGCGCTATGTGGATGTGCACAATTTCGACAGAACATTGCAAAGACCGTACGAGTTTCGTCGATGAATTCTTAAAGGGTTCATCCATTCTATATTGAAATTCTCTAATAGGAGGTGGCATAGCGCTATGTCAAAAGCAGAGATAGTATATACCAGCAATGAGGTCTATAGTCGTTTAGGGATAAGTGGAAGCACTCTGAGAAAGTATTCGGATGTTCTTGAACGTGAAGGATTTGATGTAAGAAAGAATACTCGAGGAAGAAGGGAATATACTGAGTTTGATATTGTACTCATTGAACAGTTAGTAGAATTGAGTAAGCAAGATGGTATGACTTTAGAAAAAGCTGCGAAAATGATTGCAAAGCAGTTTGGAATTGATAATAAGAAAGAGGAATCCCATGGGACAGATCTAGTTCCATATCAAATGCAGTATCAATTCCAGCAACAATATAGCGCTATGATAGAAGAAATTAATAAGGTACAGCAGGCTAACCTATTAGAAATGGAAAAGAGACTCGGCGATCGTATAGATCAAAGAAACAAATTAATCGAAGAGGATATGAAAGAAAGGAAGGAACGTGAAGAAAGGATAGAAAAAAGGTTAGAACTAAGAGATGATAATCTTATGAAGATGGTCCGAGAGATTCAAGATGCAAAACGTACTATTGTATCCGCCCAGGAAGAAATAGCGGCAGCAAAAAAGAAATCCTGGTGGAAGTTTTGGAAATGAGTACATTCATTGTTAGGTGTACTCATTTTTGTGGAAAATGGGAAAGATAGAGAGTGTTTATTTTTCTTACGTTGATGGTCGCGATACTCCAGTTAGAACTCTTTAAATGAAAAGAAAAAGAGCTGGATTTTCATCACAGCTCATGTATGGATTGGTTCTGTATGTGTACATGTAGGATATTGAGAACAGCCAAAGAACTTATTCCCTGTTTTATCCGAATTTCTAACGACTAAATGACTTTTACATGCTGGGCATTTCCGTTCTGCAGGTTTTACCCCTTGATATACATCTTTAGCCGCATATTCGGGATTAATTTTATTAATCAATTTCTGAAGTTCTACTTTAGAGCTAACTAATATACTTATTTCATTATCAGGTATATTAGGATTTGGTCTACTCATGAGTCATATTGCGACCACATTGAACTACTCACCACTTAAGACTGTTTGAAGTGGGAGATTCCTAAGTACAGAGTTCTATCGAACTCTAATGGATTAAGCTATCCCCGTAGTTCCTACGGTTAAGAAACGAATTGCTTCGTTTCTAAGATTGAGTGCTGCATTCCGATCTCTATCGTGATGTGTGTCACAAGAAGGGCAATCCCACTCACGTATTGTTAGATTTTTAACATCTTTGTTTTTGTATCCACAATTGGAACATAACTTACTAGAAGCAAATGTTTTAGATACCACAACAACTTGCTTGCCATACCATTTCGCCTTATATTCCAACATAGTTCGAAATTGTGACCAAGATACTTCACTAATCGCTTTGGCAAGCTTTCTATTTTTGAGCATGTTACTGACTTGTAAATCTTCCATACCGATAACATCGTGGTTTTTGATGATTTCAGTTGAGAGTTTATGTAAGTAATCAGCTCTTGCATTTGCAATATGTTCATGGATTCTTGCAACTTTCACGCGTTGTTTATTCCAGTTCGAAGAACCTTTCGTTCTTCTGGAAAGGATGCGCTGTGCTTTCGCCAACTTTTCTTCTAATATACGGAAAAATCTAGGGTTTTTGTATGGTGTGCCATCAGAAAGAATGGCAAAATCTTTTAGTCCAACATCAATTCCACAAGTGGATTCGGTTTTAGGCATTTCTTGTACTTCTGTTTCTACAAGAATGGATACAAAATATTTACCACTTGGGTTGCGTCGAATCGTTGCATTTAGGATACGGCAATCCACTTCACGACTTTTGGCAAAGTGAACCAGGCCAAGTGTCGGTAATTTTATTTTGTTACCTACAATCGCAATATTGCCGTTCGTTTGCTTGGTTGTGTAGGATTGAACTTTATTCTTTTTAGACTTGAATCGTGGGATATCATTCTGTTTCTTAAAAAAACGTGAAAAAGCATCTGCGAGATTTTTTAATGTGGATTGAAGAGCAATACTATCGACTTCCTTTAACCAGATTGTATTCTGCTTCTTTTTTAATTGAGTGAGCTCGGCAGAGCAAGAAAATGGTTAAATATAAAGCGACTGCACCCAATGGTTTTAGCGATTAATATTTCTTGTTCCTTATTTGGATAGATACGAAATTTATATGCCTTATTTACTAACATGGGTGCACCTCACTTTTTAATATGATGCCTACAGTATACTTAAAAATGTAGGATCACGCCTACCGACATTCATCTCCCACCTAAAATTGGTGTTTCACACCTTCACATTTTTGAGGAAGGAGTCTTCTGTCGGAAAACGATAAAAAAGAGCATTAATACTAATGCTTAGTTATTTCCAAAATAACTGATATAAAAAAATATTTTCAGAAATATCTAATTATAATGAAATTGATTTGAAAGGGGTTTACCAAATTATGTTTAAAAACGAAAAAGAGCTAAATAAGGCTTTTGAGGCTGCTAAAGCGACTTTAGAAATTGAAGGAATGACTGTTACAAAAGAAATGGAAAAAGTTATGAAGGCTAAGTTAGGAGGGAAGATAAATCGGCAACAATTAATTGAACTAGCCGATATTATCGCAAGACGTGAAAAACGCGAATGAACAATCGAAATATTGTTACCCTGGAACTGATGTGTTAAAAAATAAAATGGATTACCAAGATAATGATCTACTTAAAAGTTTTGAAACTATCATGACCGGTGTTAGAATTGCAGAATTACAAGCGAATCCTATCACTGGAAACTTTGATTTAAAACACTTACAAGAAATTCATAAATACATTTTTCAAGATGTGTACCCCTTTGCAGGAAAACTACGAGAAGAAAACATTGCAAAGGGGTCTTTTCAATTTGCTCATGCCTCTTTTTTAAAGGACCAGGCAACCGAATTATTTAAACAATTAAAAGACGAAAATACATTAAAAGGATTAAAGATTGATGAATTTTCAAACAGGGCTGCACATTATATGGCTGAAATAAATGTTCTCCATCCATTCCGTGAAGGAAACGGACGTACACAACGTGAATTTATTCGCTGTCTAGCCTTATCAAATGGATATTCTCTTGAATGGGAACGTGAAAAGAAAGAAGCTGTATTTAATGCCTCAGTAAAATCAGTCCTAGACCCTACAGATCTTAGCAAAATAATTAAAAATACAATTACCAATCATGCCCCCGACCTTAAAATCGCTAAACAATTTAAAACTCAGAAGCAAAATATCAGTAGATAAACTCATCAAGAGATTTTAACAATCATTCCGACTTTAGTTATTATTAACAGTAATCCAAATACTAAAATGCATACTAATTATGCTCGTCTTTTGTTTTATCTCTGCATTATGGTACGTGAAATTATTTATATTGACTGTTTCATTTGAGTTTATTCTTTCTAAACTCAAATTTCATACGTATCGTATACAGACTAATATTGAGACTTTTTTATCGAGAAAGATGCTATATAATAATATCTGAGTATTCGATAATCTTTCTAGTTAATTATACTTATAAACTACATTTGTGTAGATCTTATAAGAAGAGTTTTATGCTGAAAAAATCCAATCAAAATCAGTATAGGTTTGCTGTTAACAAAGAGGTGATCGAACGTTTTCAAAAAAGTGTCCAAATTACTTCTGGAGTTGTGCTATTAGGGAAGTACTTATAGAATCATATAAAAACCCAATTCTTAATAAACGTAACAAAAGATCGTGAAGAGAAAATTACAGATATAACGGTCCTATGCTTCAAAACAAAAATGTATTTCAGGGCACTAAAAATATTAACCAAGAATTCCTATGTCAATCTTTTTGAAGTTTCATTTCAGAAGTGTTATACCATTCCATAAAGACCTTGCTATTAATAAAAAATCATAGCAAGGTCACTCTCCTTTTTTACTAATGTTTTTAAGTATTCATATCCTTCTCTTGTAATCAGTAGCTCCCTACCTATCATTTTTACGCTACCCTTCAATAAAATATTCGAATCCCTCTTCCACAAAAAATATATATATTTAGGGTTTTTTCCTAGCTTTATACTTGCTTCACGAGCCGTTAAGATTTCATTCCATATTAATGACAAAAATGTGCCACCTCCAACATTTTATTTAGCACGTATTAATGGGCGATGGGACTCCAACCTTAAGAATTCAACAATAAAGCAAAAAAGTTAGGTGAAATAGATCAACTTGCCCGTAAAATCCCATTTGATTCTACTAATAATCAGTGAAAGGGCCTCCACTGATTAAAGTTTCACTTTATTTCATTCACAAGGTACTATACAATATCCTCTTTTAATTTTGTATAATTTTTATCGTTCATTTTCTTTTTTGCGTTGCCGCTGTTTTGGTTGCTCTTGTTTTTTTACTACCACTTCTTTTTCTTTTCCTAAACTTCCATACAGTAAATTTCGTTCTTTCGCCATTAATGACAATTTATAATGCAATTCAGATTCATCAGTTATAGCATAATTCTTTTTTAGATAATTCACATCACGTTTTGCAACATCATACTCTTTAAATTCATAATAATGTTCTTGTTTAAACGCCATTTTATTTTTAGTTTTTTTATACGTAACGATTAAAGGATAACTCTTTTTATAAGTTTTGAAACACCCCTTCATTTTCTTTAATTTAAAAATTTCATTATCAATACCTAAAAGCTGCTTTTCAAGGCTGTCAATTAGTGCTTCCTTATTTGCTTCAATTTCAACAAGTTCTGAAAGTGAAACATTTAGTTTATATAGTTTAGAGCTTAATTCATTTAGGTAGTTAATATTTTGTTTAGTAGCCCATTTTAGTAGTCCTTTATTGTTCTTAAATTGCTCTTGTGATTTATCTATCCATTGTCTATTAATTATACTTGTTTGGATTGGTGAATAACCTTTGTTTTCTATTCTGAATCTGATAGAGGATTCAAGGTAATTAAATCCCATTGTTTTAGTACGCATAAACTTCCCTGATTTCGGATTCTTAAACGATAGATATTTTCCTTGCTTATGCTCATATCCTTCTTTTTGCATTAAACCTAAAAATTCATTAAACGAATTTGATTTTGATATGTTTTTATCAATTGTTTCTTCTAAATTTCTTTTGAAGGATTTCTTCTTTGATTTAGCTACATATTCGTTAAAAGCTAAATATTTTTTCTTTCCCTTTCTTCCTTCTTCAATTATCGATAAACCATATTTTTCAGAGATTCTATCATTTTCTTCGCGTAATCTCTCCAAAGTATTTACACGCTTTGAATCGAACATTTTTAATTTATTAACATCAATATCATTGAAAATAATATGATTATGTAAATTATCTGTTTCTGTGTGTGTAATGACTGTATATTGATGATTGCTCTTCAAATAATTATCAGCAAATTCTACTCCGTATTGATGAACTTGTTCTGGCGTTAAATTATCCTCACTATCAAACGATTGTATTATCATTCTAGCACTCATTTTTTTATCACTATCATTCTTCTCATTGTAGTCAACTAAAATACTTTTAAAATCCCTATCTATTGTTTCTATAGAACACTCATAAGATGTAACTAATTCCTCGTTTGTTTTATGATCTTGCATACAGTAATTAATGACAGCTTTCAAGTCTTTGACTTTTTGTATTTTAACAATAGACATTGTAATCAGTCCCTAATTAATAAACTTCATATTCATCTAATATATCTTTCAGTTCAAACCAATCATCATCTTCAAAAATATTATCAAATTTGGATAACTTAAATTTTAATTTCTGAGCAAAAATAAAAATACTATTAGCCATTTTTATTAATTGATTATCATCTAACTTATATAACGTACGTCCATATAAATATTGCCATACATATTCTGTTACTTCCTTATCTTGTTCAGGCGAGTTTTCTATACATTCTATAATATAAACAAAATCTTCTTTTATCTTTTCGTACACCTCTTCTAATACTAATTTTTTTGGTATCTGTATTTGATTTTCAGATAACGATTGTATTAATTTTTCCTTTTGTTTTTTACTCAAGCTTTCGCTATTAAACGTGGTTTTCAAATCAATTAATCGGTCATATTCGGTATTGATTAAATTTATGATTTTCTTCTGATTAACTCTAAGGAAATCAATATCATTATCCGTGTAAATTCTATCTGTATTAATCCTTCTAATTAGACTATTTATATTCTTACCAATGTAATTTATTTCTTTAGCTAAATTTCTATAAACCGCCATATCTACTTCAAGTTTGAAATGTGTTTTTGCACTATCAATAAGAAATGCTGATACAGTTTTATATCCCAAATCAGTTGCTTTATTTTTTATAAATTCCTTATCTTCTTTTGATAACGACAGTTTTAAATCTGTTTTAATTCTTGGCATATAAAAAATCCTTTCTTTAAAAAAATTCGAGCAAAGCGACAACAAATAAATAAGTAATTTTGTAAAAATTTCTTATTTATATTTGTAATGGTCGTAGGAATCTCCTACCAAGTCAAAAACATCGTTTTTGGGGTGTGTGGTCACACACCCGTAGCTTGCCTTCTACTAAACTCTTAATATTTTCTTTCCAAAATCATATCATCATTTTCCATTATATGGTACAATGTTTTAAATAATTTGTTAGGGGGGAAATACTGTAATGGTTTCAGTAGATGAACATACACAGGTAGCAATGGAGATAGTGTCACAGGGTACAAAACTATCAGGGGAATTACTATTAAAAGTATTGAAGGCTTTAAATGATCTCTTATCTAGCGATGATAAGCAAAAAGATTTTATTATAAAAGATAATTCAAAAGAAGGTAAGCAAAAAATAAACGACTTGATAAATAAGCATAAAGATGGCGATGGCGTTGTAGCTTTAGATGAAAATATTACTAAACAACAGTTAAAAGATTATCAAAAAGAGTTTAAAAAATTGGGTGTCGATTTTTCAGTAGTGAAAAATGGAAAAGATGATTATTCATTTTTCTTTGCTGGTCAACAAACAAATGTTATTGAAAAAGCATTAAAAAATGTTATTGAAAAAAAAGAACGTGCCAAAGAAAATGAAAAGGAAAAACCTAAACAAAAGAAAGTTGATTTTTCAATGAATGGCGTTGCAAAACTTGATAAAAAAATCAAAGAAGAACAAAAAGAAGTATCAAAAGATAAACAAAAGACACAATCAATTAGTCGCTAGTAATTTACAACGATGGATAAAGAATATCTATCGTTTTTTTAAATCTCATAAAGAGAGGGATGGTCATTATGGATAAAGAGATAGATAAAACTTCGTATAGAACATTATGTGAGTTTGAAAAAAGTTTCCTTGAAAATTTTAAAGAAAAAGATAATGGAAATATAGAATTTACTTCATTTGATTTGGAAGATAAAGAGAGAAAGTTTCCTATTCAATCAATCACATATACTTCCTTTAAAGACTTATTTGAGGAACAATATAAAGATTCATTTTTAACAAGTATTGAATCATTAGATTTGAAAGAACTAGATAATAAACTAGGAGCTGGTACATTAGAAACTATAATAGCCAGGGATCCAATTATTCGTATTCGATATGAAGAAATAACAAAAGAACGAGACTTAGATAATGATGGAACGCCTGATCGGATAGATATAGACGACACAAGAAATTCTGTTCAAACTGTTGGAGATTTAGACAAAGTAAAAAATTCAACCAATAAAGAAACAGAAGAGGATAATGAAGAGAAAAAAGAGAAAAAAGAGAAGAAAACAAAACGTAAAAGTCATGATATGGAACTATAAAGGAGCGAATATCTATGGGTATTCTAAAGTTTATTATTAGGACAATTATAAAGCTATTAATATTTACGATTACAATTTCGTTCGCAATTATCAAGTTTGTGATTTTTTTTACTCTAATATTTTTAACACTCGGAGCTTTTGCATCAAGAACTCAAAAATATTAATTATCAACTCCCTGTATTCATTCTAATAACAGTCTTCACATATAAAGCAAAAAACAAACTACTACTACCATTAATCAATCTAAAAAAAATTCACTTTGGTTTAAAACTGCTTAAAACCACCTATCGGTTTATTTGGTAGGTGGTTTTTGTATTTTTATAACACTTATTAAATATACACCTTCTTAAAATCCCTATTTCCCTTCTGAGGGATTTTAAGACATTTCCTATAGAAACTAAACTCATACATTAAATACGCTTAAAAAGCTTAATTTCCGTATGAAATATTTTATTGCTGCATTACTGTTTATCTCTTTTCCAAATATACCATTTTTTCTTACTTTTCTCTCGTTTACTTTTTAATTGCTACTCTTTTTGTAGCCACTAATAACCGATCTCTTTTTTATAAGCAAGCATCTAGATAATTTTTTTCTTTTCCTCTGAGAGACTAGCAAGTTCTGTTTATATTTTTTATAATTATGTTCTGATTTTTGGAAATGAGTGGAATTATCAACAGGGCGAAAAACAAAAATCATTATTCCGCTCTAATAATTCCGAAAAATCAAATTATTTTATCAATTCAATGCAATAAGGGCATTATTCCTTTTGATTAAACCGTTTTAAAATTATACAATGTCAATATAATGAAAAAAACTCATTATATTGACACATTATAGAGAAAATAGAATTTTAGATTAGGTGAAGTGTCGTACTTCATAACAAACTGGAGGGTTACATTTTGTTTCTTTCAAAAGCAATAGACCTATGTGCTTTATATGATCTGCATAGGAAACGCAGTCAAAAATTCCAATATTCCTCTATTTCTAATAAATATATAGGAATAGATAACATCGAAGAGTTTTATAAAACTAGTCCAGTTGATATTCAATTTAATATGGGCGCATGGGATAACCCAAATTACAAAACGGGTAAATTTGAATACGAAAGTTCAATCAAATCCGGTATTCCATGTAATGATACAGTAACAGGTGAAGCCTTTATAAATAAGGATGAATATTCACCAAATGTGATACTTGTGCATGGTTGGAGAATGGATTCTACAAATAAACTTAAAAACATATTTCAACAGAAGATGGTGGATTTAGGCTGGAATATGTATTATTTTTCAATGCCTTATCATTTTGATAGAGAACCAGAGGCTTCTTTGTATAGTGGTGAATACATGATAAGTGCTAATGTGGAACGAACAGTTGAAGCATCTCAACAAGCGGTAGCTGACTTACGTGCGCTAATACATTGGATTAAAGAAAATAAAAAGGGCCCAGTCATACTGATTGGTATTAGTTTAGGTGGCTTTATTACAAATTTAACAACTTTAGTTGAACCACAAATAGATGTATTAGTTTCTATTTTCTACGCTAATCGCCTTTCTTACTCCATATGGAAAACCAATCCTGGAAAATATATAAAAAAAGACTTGCAAGAGCATGGTGTTACATATGAAGATTTAATAAATCATTGGAAAATTACTGACCCGAGTCAATCTGTTCCAGTAATGAATAAAGATAACATTCTATTAATATCTGCAAAAAACGACCAGTATGTTCATATTGAGGATACAGATTACTTATGGGAAGCGTGGGAGAAGCCAGCAAGATATGTATACAACGGTGGTCACGCAGGAATTGTTTTAAATCGCAATAAAATTGCTACTGACACTATCCAGTTCATCCGAAAACGGATAGAAAGCTAATTTGTAATGATTGTCCTTGTATTTTTGTTGTGGATGATCGCCGCGATTTTGTTTTTTACGAATCCCAAAAATGAAACCACTAGATGGGGAAGCGCAATAGCTATCTTTGGAGGATTTGGTGGTTTAGGTGTAATGCTGGGTGATATTCCGAACCGCTCCGAATGGATTTTATGGGCGGATAGCATATCAACCTCATTAAGTCACTACATGACACCATATGCGATGTGGATTTTTGGTCTCTCTTTTGCAGAAGTTTTGAAAACAAAAAAACAAAAGATCTTCTGGAAAATTGTATTTCTAATACCGATTGTAATTATGTATCAATATGATACATTGTATCCAGTATTTAAAGCACATTATGTTGCACTTTGTCTTTGGGTAGTACCTTATGTAATTGGTATGGACATCCTCTTAATTTGGGCTACATGGCGTGAGAATAGACCAGCGATAAAGAAACACAAAATGTTTACTTGCCTGGTTATTGTACCAATGTCAACGTTTGCTTTATTCACAAATATAGTACTAGAAGCTATGGGAATAAAAGGTGTATGGCTGTATAATCCAATAGGAATAGCGCTTCAATTTGCTTTTTTTGCTTATTTCATAATTAAATATGGATTTTTAGATGTTCAAATTGTATTTGAACGACAGCAAAGGGATACTACTATGCAGGCTGTCAGAAGCGGTTCAGCGTTATTTAATCATACAATGAAGAACGAAGCTTCAAAGTTGGATATTTTAATTCATGAGCTTAAAGACTCTATAGGTGACGACCCTAATTCTTCAGAAAATATTGATATGGCTTTAGCATCTACTAAGCATTTGTTAGACGTATCGACACGGATACAAAGCAAATTAGATATTATGCAGTTAAAGGAAACTGATTTCTTACTAAGTGAATGTATGGAATCTGCGATTTCTTTAGCACAGCCGTATATTGGTAAAGAAGTGCATATAACCAAGCAGTATGAAGTGGATATGCTTATACACGGAGACTTTGTTCATCTACAAGAAACATTCTTAAATATTATAAAGAATGCAACTGAAGCTATGAACAAAAAAGGGCATATTTTAATAAAAATATATAAAACTAGAAGAAAAATTTATATAGATATAAAAGATGATGGAATGGGGATAAAGAAAAGAGATCAGTCTCTTGTATTAAATCCTTTCTATTCAACTAAAGGGCATAAAGGGAATTATGGATTAGGGCTAACATACTGTTATAATGTCGTTCAACAGCATAATGGCGATATTTCAATAAAAAGTAAAGAAAATCAGGGTACTACAATGACTATTTGGTTGCCAAGTAAACGAATTGTAGAAGCTGCTGATTAATAATTTATTCTTATATTGATGGGAGATTAAGCGTTATGCAACAAATTAGGGTAATGTTGGTAGAAGATGATACAGTCTGGATGAAGTGTTTAAAAAATTATATAGAAAAAGAAGAAGATATATTGATTGTAAGGCAAGCTTACACGGAGGAAGAAGCTCTACAAGGAAATATAGAAGAAATTGATATAATTTTATTAGATATTACATTGTCACCAGAAGATAGTCATTTAAATGGGCTAGAGGTAGCAAAAAAGTTAACTGCAAAAGGTTTTAATAAGATAATTATGTCAACATCTTGGGATGAAAAGGAAATTATTTTAGAGGCTTTTGATAATGGAGCCATTAACTATGTAACCAAGCAGTCTTATAAAGATATTCCCAAAGTGATTAGAGAAGCATTTTATGATAAAAATTGCCTTCATTCAGATGTGTCGGCAGTACTAGTAGATGCATTGAAAATCGAAAGAAAAGCCAGAGTATTAACACCGTCAGAGCGTGAAGTCTTTTATTTGAAAGAAAGCGGACTTAGTAAAACTGAAATTGCAAAAAAATTGTTCAAATCCGCTGAAACGATCAAAAAGCAACTGCAAAAGATATATAGCAAAATAAAATAAAGGGCGCATTTCGTCCTTTATTTTATTTTGCTATTTTTTGTCATAAATAATAATTCTACCATGAAAATGGTCACGTGGGGAGGGGTATTTTTTTGCCCCTTCTCTAAATCAGGAAAGAATTGTAAGATAAGAAAGAATTTTTAAAACTATCTGTAAACAGATAAAGTAAATATATATAGCAAGAAATGATTCGAGGAGGTGGCCATTATTTATAAAATAAAGCTTTTCAGAGAAAGTAGAGGATGGAGTCAGTCAAAACTCTCAAGGAGATCAGGTGTCCCTCAATCTACAATTTCAGAAATAGAAAATGGCATCAGAAGAAATCCAACTTTTAAAACCTTAGAAAAATTAGCTAAAGCATTAGGGATTACTATCGAACATCTTGTTGTGACTAATGAAAATTCTTAAACAGTATGTTATAAGGGGCTGAAGAGTTATGTATCAATCGTTAGATCAAGCCGGGCTGAGGAATGCAGAAATAAAACTTTTAGAAAAAGTGTTAAGTAGCCAAGAAAATCCTGTGGAATTTTACTATGAAATCTTAAGTGTGTTAAATCAAATTGAACGTGAAAATCAAAATAAATGAGGAAGAGCATCTTAAAATAAAGACGCTCTTTTCTTTTCCATGATAGGTAGTTTACTTATTATTTTCATCTTTGTTAATCTCGTTATTTTGTAATTCAGCATGTTCAAATTTATTTTTGAAATCCAAGTAACTAATATAGGAAAGGAGTTCCTCTTCGAACACTGGAATATCCTTGCTTTTTTCGTACAATTTATGAGCCAACTGTGTAACAACTGCATTTTTTTGCTCTTCATTGTCCAGTACTTGATGATTCAACAAATAGTCGGTACTAACCATAAAATAGCTTGCAATTTTTTTTAGCATATCAAAGTTGGGTTCTTTTTTTCCAAGTTCCCAAGCAGATACTGCACTTCCTGTTACATCTAACTCTTTACCCAAAGCATTTAAGCTAAGCTTTTTAAGTAATCTTAAATTCCTAAGATTCTGTCCGAAGGTATTGTTTTCCAATCAAATCAACCTTTCAATTAATATAAGTTTAAAAATAAAACAACGTTTAGTTCAATAGAAATCAACAGTTCGTTGACATTGGATTATTAATCCAATAAAATATACACAAGGGGGTGGTAATTTGGCTAAAATACCGAATGAAAGTTCAACGATTTTAAGAACAGTTAGAGAATCCAAGGGGCTAACTGTTCAAGATGTATCTCGATTATCCAATGTTCCTGAAAACACCTTGTATGGAATCGAGGTTGGTAAAAGTGGAGTAAATGCAAATAGAGCGGAGGCCATCAGCTTGTGTCTGCAAGAACCCCTTGAAAATCTGTTTGAACCAAGTATATTTAGTGCTAAAAAAATAGAATAAAACATATTTATTTTTTTATTTAATATGATGTACTCAATACTTTCACCCTACACTTCCTACATTATATTGTAATAAAAAATTTCACAAATTTAATGCACGTCAATTCTAAATTTTAATAAGTAAGGGGGATATTACACTGAATTTAACAAAAAAAGCTTTATTCTTAATATTATTCGTTTCAATGCTATCAGCTTGTAGTGGTCAAAATGAAAATGTTGTAAAAGAACAACAGCAGACACCAATAAAGAGTGTTAAAAAGAATGAATCTGTAAACTTGCCAGTCAATATTTTTAAAGATAGTAAATATGAAATTGAAATGCAAAAAGTTGGATTCACTCGCAGCATTACAAATGTTGAAATGAAAGATTTTGATCAATCATCTGAACTTGATCTTCGAGATCGGTATAACGAATATGTAAGTAATAAAAATTTAAACCTCAAAAAAGATTTTAAACTACTAATCATAAATATGAAACATGAAATACACGAAGAAGCGAGAAGTAAGTCACATGAAGGCTATTTATTAAATAAAGGTTCAGGGCTTGTAATAGGTGATAATGAAATAGCTAGTCAGAATGAATTTTTAGCATATCAGCAAAAATATATTACTACCGACTGGAGAGCCAAAATGACTTCAGAACAAACAGGGAAAGTATTATTAGCGATTCCAAATGAATATGCAAAAAACAAAAGTTTACAATTAAAACTTGTTCAAAAAATAGACGGTGAAAATAAACTCGTTTATATTGATTTGAACTGAACGAGGTGAACAGATAGATGATGGATGCAATTGTTGATGCTATCCTAGAAATGCTTTTTAAGATGTTCAAAGGTGGTATAGAACTCTTCCTTGGTTGGATCACCGGATTATTCCAAAAAAGCGTTGATACAGTTCAGGCAAATGTTTCAGAAACACCCACACAGTTTTCACAAACAATTGTTGAGAATCTTAGGTTCATATCTGACACCGCCATACTGCCCGTTGCGGGACTCATTTTAACGTATATATTTTGTTATGAACTATATCAATTAGTTGTTGAGAAAAATCGCGGTAGTGATTTTGATACGGGACAATTAATGTTTTTAATCATAAAAACAAGTGCAATGATTTTATTGTTGACTAACTCTTTTGATATAACACTTGCTGTATTCGATCTTGGTAAATGGATAACAGATCATATTCCAGCCTCGACACTAAAATTGCCTGATTCTATAAAAGATAATCTTCTTAATTCAATGAAAGAGAATGATGTCGGTGCTGCCTTATCAATGTGGGTTGTTTCAGCTATAGCTTTAATCGCATCATTTGCTATGTGTATAGTTATCTATTTAGTAGCTTGGAGTCGTATGGTTGCAATTTTGCTTTACATTTCAGTTGCTCCAATTCCCTTTGCAACATTTTTAAATCGTGATTGGATTGGAAGTATTGGGCAAGCATATGTTAAAAATTTACTGGCTCTAATGCTTCAAGGATATTTCATGCTCGTTTGTTTAATTATTTATGCTGGTTTGCTCGAAAAAGCAAGTGGTTTAATGGCTGCTGAAAAAGATGGGCTATTTGGATTAATGTTAATGCTCGTTTCTATGGCGATTCTCGTAGTATCGCTAACACGAACACATTCACTTGCTAAATCTGTAGTGGGGGCAATTTAAATGAAACTATGGATTAATAAACATAAAAAGCTATTAATTACATTTGTTGTACTTTCACTAGTAACATGGCTAGTAACATTGATTGAAATCAACTTAATTTTTGCTAGCGCTGATGATTTAAAGGAATATGCAGAAACAAAGTTTATTTCAGATGATTTAAAGGTTGTTGGCTTACTAGGTTTGCTTGATATTACACTGCTTATTCTTTGGACATTTATATTTATGTTTATCTTTATGAAAATCATTTTCCCAAGTAAAAAGGCATTACAAGGAGCCTTATTTATAGAGGAATTTAGATTTTTGAAAGATATGCCTAGTGAACTTAGGAAGGGGTTAGATAAGAATGAATAATAATTTCGTTGTATCTATTCCCAAAGAGTTAAAGACCATAAAGTCTAAATTGTTTCTCGGGTTAACAAAAAGGCAATTGATCGGATTTTCAATTGCTTTAGCGATAAGCTTACCAGTATTTTTCTTACTAAAAAGCTTTAGCGTAGATATTGCTTTATATGGTCTTTTCTTTACAGCATGCCCAGCGATCTTCGCTACAATCTTCACCAAAGATGGTATGCCTGCTGAAACGTGGATTAAGCTGTATTTAGAATATAAATATCTGAATCCGCAAAGGAGATACTTTAAAGTATCAAAAAGAAACGTTAAAGTTGCAGCAGAAAGGAATATGATGAATGAAAAACGCAAGGTTAGAAAAACTCAATCTGTTTCAGGCGTTGCAAAAACTAATTGATTCAAAACGTCCAATAAGAAAAACCACACAAGAAACATTAAACTACAACAAAATGTATCCAAATGGGGTTTGTCATGTTGGAGAGAAAACTTATAACAGAATGATTCGTTTTTCGGATATATCGTATCAATTGTCACAAGATGAAATAAAACAAAGGATTTTCGCGCAATATAGTACACTACTAAATTCATTCGATGACACTATTAAAATTCAATTTTGCTTTATCAATTATCGTATGAATGGTGAAGAGAATGAAGAAGTGCTTGCTTACAGCAAAAGTATGAGTAATATTGAAGATTTTGAAACGATGCAAGAAGAATATTTTTCATTTCTAGAGGAACAAAGACAAAAAGGAAATAATGGTATTGTCCGAAATAAGTACTTGGTTTTTTCAATAACAGATGAATCTTATAATAATGCCGTTAGACGTTTAGCAAGTATCGAAGAAAATATCAGAGATCACTTTAAAACATTAGGCGTAGGAGTAGAAGAATTAAATGGTATTGAACGATTATCAGTTATTAATTACCTGTTAAATAATAATTCTAAGCACTATATCGAATTAGAGAGTTTATCAAAGGAACAACTAAGTAGTGGAACAACTAAAGATTTGATTGCACCTAAAAACATAGATTTTGAGTCCTATGCAGATGAATTTAAAGTGAATAACAAGCATGCAGCTGCTTTACATTTAAAAATTGAAGCAACGGAATTATCGGACCGAGTTTTAGCGGACTTTTTAGATTTAGACCTTGAAATGCTTGTTAGTATGCACATTCGTAGTCTTGGACAACAACAGGCTGTCAAAATGGTTAGATCGAAAGCATCTGACCTCGATAGTATTAAAATCGAGGAACAAAAGAAGGCTCTACGTAGTGGTTATGACATGGATATTCTTCCAACAGATTTAAATATGCACGTTGAAGAAAGTAGAAAAATTTTAAGAGATTTACAAAGAGAAAATGAAAGATATTTCTATTTGACCTTTACTATTATAGTTTTTGAAAATGATCGCAAAAGCTTAGATAATGCAATTTTCAGATTGAATTCTGTCGCACAAAAACAAAATTGCACATTAAAAAAACTGAAATTGCAGCAAGAAAAAGCCTTAATCAGTGCCTTACCACTTGGTGAAAACATTAATGAAACAGATTTAGAGCGTGGACTGACAACCTCATCTACTGCCATATTCGTACCGTTTACTACACAAGAGCTATACCAAGAAGCTCAAGAACCTGTATATTACGGATTAAATGCTCTAAGTAATAACCTAATTCAAGTTAGCAGAAAGGCCCTTAAAAATCCTAATGGTCTGGTTTTAGGTACACCTGGTTCGGGAAAATCATTTTCTTCCAAACGAGAAATAATAGATACCTTCTTGAGAACTACAGATGATATTTTGATTTGTGATCCAGAGGCGGAGTATACACCCTTTGTTTACAGGCTAGGTGGAGAAATAATTAAAATATCTACAAGTTCGAAGGATTATATTAATCCGTTAGATATTTCATTAGATTACGGAGAAGGCGAAAACCCAATTTCTTTCAAGACGGATTTCGTTATTACCTTGATGGAAGTAGTTGCAGGGGGGAAATCGGGACTAACAGCAAAGCAAAAAACAATTGTAGATAAATGTGTTCGTATTATTTATCGTCCTTATCTTGAAAATCCAACACCTGAGAACATACCGATTTTAGAGGATTTATATAATGCTTTAGTTAATAACGATAGAGCTGAAGGGCGAGAATTAGCAGATGCATTAGAATTATATGTTCATGGTTCATTGAATGTATTTAACCATCGTACAACTATTGACGTTAATAATCGTTTGATTTGTTTCAATATTAAAGAGTTGGGTTCTAACTTACGAGAGTTGGGCATGTTAGTCCTACAGGATCACGTTTGGAACAAAGTAACGATAAACCGTAATAAAAATAAAAAGACATGGTATTACATGGATGAATTCCACAAACTCTTAGCAGAAGAACAAACAGCAAATTATAGTGTAGAGTTTTGGAAGAGATTTAGAAAATGGGGCGGTATACCAACAGGTATGACGCAAAACGTTAAAGATTTATTATCAAGTCCAAAGATTGAAACGATTATTGATAATACAGACTTTGTTTATCTTTTAAATCAAGCAACAAGTGATAGAAGAATTTTACAAAGTAAATTCGGTATTAGTGATTATCAAGCAAACTATATAACTAACTCTAAAGAGGGCGAAGGTTTAATTGTTTATTCAGGTGTCATTTTACCATTTAAGGATAAGTTCCCTAAAAATAATTCCTTATATCCGGTTATGACAACAAAACCAGAGGAAATTAAGCATTTGAAGGCAACTGCAAATGAGTAATGAGGGGGCTGCTGAAACTTGATTAGAAAAAACACATCTGATAAATCAAATAGCAATTTTCGGCAACAAGAGAGTGCTATGAAGGAATTAGATAAAAATGTTGAGACAGCAGAGCAGAGAAACATCTCACAAGCTAAAAATGCCATTGAGAGCCCGCAACAAGAAACAGATTCAGAGAAGTTGCAAAAAGAATCATTTAAACAATTTCAGCACAGCAACCAAGAGTTTCAACAACAAGAAAGTTCGGTACAGGTAGTGGATCGAAAATACGAAACAGCTGAGCAAAAACAGTTTTCACAAACTACTAGTACTATAGAAAGCCCACAACAGGATACTGGGCACGGAAAATTGCAAAAAGAATCATTTAAACAATTTCAGCATAGCAACCAAGAGTTTCAACAACAAGAAAGTTCAATACAGGTAGTAGATAGGAAATACGAAACAGCTGAGCAAAGACAGTATTCGCAAACTACTAATACTATAGAAAGCCCACAACAGGAGACAGGGCAAGAAAAATTACAAAAACAATCTTCTAAGTTATTTCAACATACCAACCAAGAATTCCAGCAACCAGAGAGTACCGCAAAGGTACTAAATAAGACGTTTGAAACAGCTGAACAAAAACAATTTTCGCAAACTACTAGTACTATAGAAAGTCCTCAACAGGAGACAGGGCAAGAAAAGTTACAAAAACAATCTTCTAAGTTATTTCAACACACTAACCAAGAATTTCAGCAACCAGAGAGTACCGCAAAGGTACTAAATAAGACGTTTGAAACAGCTGAACAAAAACAATTTTCGCAAACTACTAGTACTATAGAAAGTCCTCAACAGGAGACAGGGCAAGAAAAGTTACAAA
>Ga0102589_1001380_pt1 | contig 33725 bp, 36 predicted proteins | sample AraplaMF_Col_mLB_FD_76858 | JGI IMG/M metagenome (GOLD analysis project Ga0102589, IMG submission 76858) | Arabidopsis root microbial communities from the University of North Carolina, USA - plate scrape MF_Col_mLB | ecosystem: Host-associated > Plants > Roots > Endosphere | place: USA...
AACGGACGCAGGCTGTCGAGGAAGCGCTCGCCGGCCTGCGCATCGCCTGCGACGGGTCGCGCCTTCTGCCATGCGTAGCGCTCCCAGTCGCGGCCTTCGCGCTGGAAGTACTGCTCCATCGCGTTGAACGACCACGCCACGCGACCCGCATTGCCGTACGGACGCAGGCGCAGATCCACGCGATGGCAGAAGCCGTCGACGGTCGGTTCGTCCAGCAGCTTCGCCAACTGCTGGCCCAGGCGCGCGAAGTAATGCTCCGCATCGAGCGCGCGCGAACCGTCGGATTCGCCGTCGTGTTCGTAGGTGTAGACCAGGTCGACGTCGGAACTGAAGTTGAGTTCGCCGCCTCCAAGTTTGCCGAGGCCGAACACCACCAGCCGCTGCGCGTTGCCGTCGCGATCGCGCACAACGCCATGGCGCTGCGCGAATTCGCTCTCCACCGCTTCCAGCCCGATCTGCAGGCAACGTTCGGCCAGGTGCGTGCTGCCGGCGAGCGTGTCGTCCACGTCGTCCTGGCCGAGCACGTCGCGCCAGATCAGACGCGTGGAGGCGGCTGCACGGTAGCGGCGCAGCAATGCGGGCCAGTCGGTGCGGTTGTTCGCGTCGAGTGCGGGCTCAGGCAGCGGCTGCGCGCCATCGTCCTGCAGCAGGCGGTCGAGCAGTTCGGGTTGACGCACGAGGGTGTCGATCGCGAAGTCGCTGGCGATCGCGACGCGACGCAGGCGCGCGATGGCGTCGGGCTGCGCGAGCGCTCCGGCGCGATCGGGATGGGCCATGCGCAGGCGCGATAGCGCGCGTTCGGCGATGGCATCGATCTGGGGGTTGGCGACGGGGGAAGCATCCATCGCCGGGATTCTGGCATGCGCGCATGCCGCGCCACGCAGCGGCCGCGTGCGGCGGCCGCTGCGCATCCCGCACGTCAGTTCGCGACGGCCTTCGCCGCGTTCACGCGGCCCTGCCCGTAGTAGTCGTCCTTGCCCGGCTTGCCGAGATCGTCGGCCGACTGGCGCAGGATCTGTTCGACCTTCTGCGCCTTGATGCCCGGGTACTTGCCGAAGATGAGCGCGGCCACGCCGGACACGTGCGGCGCCGCCATGCTCGTGCCGCTCGCCCAGAAGTACAGGTTGCCATTGGGCGCGGTGTAGCCGCCTGGCGCGAACACGCCGTCGAACACCCAGCACGGACGCACCAGGCCGGCGACGGTGCAGTTCTCGTTGCCCGGATAGTCGAAGTCGCCACCGGGACCTGCGAAGTGCACGGCCGATTGCCCGTAGTTGGTGTAGCTGGCGGGCAGGTCGAGGTTGGCGCCATTCAGGTCATGGCCCCACGCTTCCGGCGCGGTCGCGGACACGGCCAGCACGCCCGGCAGCTGCGCGGGGAAAGCGACCGTGTTGGCGTCGTGGTCGAGGTCGCGGGCGTCGTTGCCGGCGGAGGCGACGATCAGCACGTTGCGCGCCTGCGCGTACTGCACGGCCCGCTTGGTCGCATTGATCAGCTCGGCGGTTTCGGCGCCGCCCTTGGGCAGGCCGTCGGTGACCCCCAGGCTCATGTTGATCACGTTCGCGCCCTGGTCGGCGGCGTACACGATGCCCTGGATGATGCCGGCGAACTCGCCGCTTCCGGTCACGCCGGACAGCACCTTCACCGCCAGGATCTTCGCTTGCGGCGCCACGCCTATCGTGCCGAAGGCGTTGTCGGCCGCGGCAATGATCCCGGCCACGTGCGTGCCGTGGTTGAAGACGGCGGGAATGTTGTGGCACACGTTCTCGCCTGGGACGAACGAGGTCGAGTTCGGCAGCAGGTTCGGCGCGATGTCGGCGTGCTGGCAGACGATCCCCGAATCGAGCACTGCCACCACCGCGCCCGCGCCGCGTGCTCCGGCGTTCCATGCGCCGGCGGCGTCGATCGCCTTCATACCCCACTCCAGGTCGAAGCGGGTGTCGTCCTCGCCCGAGTTGGGGGGATTGGCGAAGTTCGGCGCCCCCTCGTCCTGCACGACTGCGTCCGGCTGGTCGAACTGCATGCGGATATCCGCCGTGACCGAACGCAGGCCGGTGATGCCGCTCGCGCGCGCGGTAAATCCGGCATCAGCGTCGACGACGGCCAGGCCGATCTGCGGCAGGTTGGCGCGTACGGTGCCGCCCGCGGCGGCCAGTCGCGTCAGCTGCTCTTGGCTCAGTCCGTTGCCGTTGGTCTGCACGATGAAAGTGGCGGCCTGTACCGAGACCGCGCTTGCCAACACACACAGGGTCGCGCCAAGGGCGACCCGCTTGCTCGTCGTCTTCATGATTCACTCCGGAGTTGGCGAACACACGCGACACGCTCGCCCCCTCGGGCGCTCGCAATCACCGAAGACGTGGATGCGTCGGATATGCGGCCGCAGTTATGTGACACGCGCCGACGAACGGCAATGCGCGTGTCATCGAGTGCGCGGTAGCCCGGATAAGCGAAGCGCGCCCGGGACGCGTTCGAAACGAACGAAAGCGATGCGTAAGCGTTCGGCAAGGAGCGCGCCAAAGCGCAGGCAAATAAAAAGCCCGCCCCGGTCGAACCGGTTGCGGGCCTGCTCCCTCCCCCACGTCGGGATGCGCGTTGATCGTGAAGGAACCGTTAGGTGCATTGCACGCTGCACTGCAAAATAGAACTCAGCGGTTCAAATTGCGCGCTAAAGACTTGTATCGACACCCCTGTTCAGGTTTGGAAACCCCTGAAACATGCGATCCGGCTGCCTACGCACCCGCGAAGAACATCAGGTACACCAGCCGCCCGTTCTCCATCCTGTCGCCGAACGCGGGCCCTGCGGTGTGCCACAACCACGGGCGCAGCAGCACCAGCCGGTTGAAGCGCATCGGCGCGGTCATGGTGCGCTCCCACTTGTCGTCGTCGTTGCTGTCCTTCTCGATGACCTCGCGATGCATGTGCTCGAGCGAGTCGTAACCCAGCGAGCGCGCTTCGTCCTGGCTCCACGGCGCGCGCTCGGTGTTGGTCGGGCGATGGCGGAAGAATTCGGTGCCGCCGAGGCAATCCTCGGGACGACTGAGGTAAAGGATGCCCGACCAGTACGCCTGGTCGATGTGCACCTTCGCGCGCCCCTTGTCGGAGGCCAGCGTCATGCGGAACTTCGCGTGCGACTGCAGTGGCGAGATCGGCCGCACGCGCTCGCCGACGATGTTCGAGACCGTGTGCTCCAGGCCATCCATCTCGATGCGTTCCAACGAATTGCGCCCGGGGAACGCGCCCTGTTGTTCGGGATAGGTGAGCTGCAATCCGACCTCGCGCAGCGACTGCGCATCGCGCGTGCTGAGGAAGTCGTCGACGATGATCAATGAGGTCGGCATGCGCGCGAGCTTATCCGCACGCGACGCCTTGCGCACGAAGCCTTGCGTTGCGCAAAGAAAAACCCCGCATCGCTGCGGGGTTTTCCGTGTTGCGGTGACTCGGGAAGTGGGACTTAGAAGTCCATGCCGCCCATGCCGCCCATGCCGCCGCCGCCCGGCATCGCCGGCTCGTCCTTCTTCGGCAGCTCGGCGACCATCGCTTCGGTCGTGATCATCAGGCCGGCGATCGAAGCCGCGTTCTGCAGCGCGGTGCGGGTGACCTTGGTCGGGTCCAGGATGCCGGCTTCGAGCATGTCGACGTACTCGCCATTGGCGGCGTTGTAGCCGAACGCGCCCTTGCCTTCGATCACCTTGTTGAGGATGACGGAGGGCTCTTCACCGGCGTTGGTCACGATCTCGCGCAGCGGCGCTTCCATCGCGCGCAGGGCGATCTGGATGCCGTGGTTCTGGTCTTCGTTGGCGCCCTTCAGGCCGGCGATCGCGGCCTTGGCGCGCAGCAGCGCGACGCCGCCGCCCGGGACGATGCCTTCTTCCACGGCAGCGCGGGTGGCGTGCAGCGCGTCTTCGACGCGAGCCTTCTTTTCCTTCATTTCGATTTCGGTCGAGGCACCGACCTTGATCACCGCCACGCCGCCGGCCAGCTTGGCCACGCGTTCCTGCAGCTTCTCGCGGTCGTAGTCGGAGGAGGTTTCCTCGATCTGCGCCTTGATCTGCTTGATGCGGCCTTCGATGCCCGAGCCTTCGCCCGCGCCGTCGATGATGGTGGTGTTCTCCTTGGAGACCTGCACCTTCTTCGCGCGGCCGAGATCCTTGATCGTGGCCTTGTCCAGCTGCAGGCCGACTTCCTCGGAGATCACGGTGCCGCCGGTCAGGATGGCCATGTCTTCCAGCATCGCCTTGCGACGATCGCCGAAGCCCGGGGCCTTCACGGCGCAGACCTTCACGATGCCGCGGATGGTGTTGACCACCAGCGTCGCCAGCGCTTCGCCTTCGACTTCCTCGGCGATGATCAGCAGCGGCTTGCCGGCCTTCGCGACGCCTTCCAGCACCGGGAGCAGGTCGCGCACGTTGGAGATCTTCTTGTCGTGCAGCAGGATGAACGGATCGTCCAGCTCGGCCTGCATCGACTGCTGGTTGTTGATGAAGTACGGCGACAGGTAGCCGCGATCGAACTGCATGCCCTCGACGACGTCGAGTTCGTTCTCCAGGCCCGAACCGTCTTCGACGGTGATGACGCCTTCCTTGCCGACCTTGTCCATCGCCTGCGCGATGAGGTCGCCGATGTTGGTGTCGGAGTTGGCCGAGATCGCGCCGACCTGGGCGATTTCCTTCGACGTCGAGGACGGCTTGGAGATCTTCTTCAGCTCGCCGACGGCCTCGGTCACGGCCTTGTCGATGCCGCGCTTGAGGTCCATCGGGTTCATGCCGGCGGCGACGGCCTTCATGCCTTCGCGGATCAGCGCCTGCGCCAGGACGGTCGCGGTGGTCGTGCCGTCACCGGCGTTGTCGGAGGTCTTGGAAGCGACTTCCTTCACCATCTGCGCGCCCATGTTCTCGAACTTGTCGGCAAGTTCGATTTCCTTGGCGACGGACACGCCGTCCTTGGTGATGGTCGGGGCGCCGAAGCTCTTCTCGAGCACGACGTTGCGGCCCTTCGGGCCGAGCGTTGCCTTGACGGCATTGGCGAGGATGTTGACGCCGCGCACCATCTTGACGCGCGCGTCCTCACCGAAACGGATTTCCTTGGCTGCCATTGTTCTAACTCCGGGATTCGATATTCGAGATTGGGGATTCGTAAAAGCGGGAAGCGATCGGGATCGGGTTCGAGGGGAATTCGTCAGCGCAATGCGCTCTTACGGATCCGCAATCTCGAATCCCCAATCCCGGCACATCAGCCGATGACGGCGAAGATGTCGTCTTCCTTCACCACCAGGTATTCGGTGCCGTCGAGCTTCACTTCGGTGCCGCTGTACTTGCCGAACAGCACCTTGTCGCCGGTCTTCACCTTCGGGGCGCGCACGTTGCCGTTGTCGAAGACCTTGCCTTCGCCTACCGCGACGACTTCACCCTTGATCGGCTTCTCGGTGGCCGAATCCGGGATCACGATGCCGCCGGCGGACATCTTTTCTTCTTCCATACGCTTGATGACCACGCGGTCGTAGAGCGGCTTGATATTCATGGCGACAAAAACCTCAATATCGTAAGTGGTTGATACAGCGGGAAAAGTGGCGGAATTTTAGCAGTCGCCCGCGACGAGTGCCAAGATCGTGGGCAAACAAAGCCCGGCGAACCGGGACCCGACGGAGATGGGGCGGCGGCGGAACCTTTCAAGGCCTGCTCGATGCATCGCGGGCAACGCGGCACGGCGGGACACCGGTCTTCCAACGCGGGATGCGCCTGCCGCCGGCAACGTCGCCGCAAAAAAGAAAGAGCGCGTCCCGTGGAACGCGCTCTTTGGTGTCGGAGTTGCCGTCCTGGCCCGGCGCCATCCCTGCGCACGTGCTCCGAACCGGCGCCAGTCATGGCGCACGGGAATGGTGTGCGGTTCGTCGCGTTCGGGCCAGCGTCCACCCGGCCGCGACTGCTGACCAGCGGTAGCCACTGCGTTGAAAGATTTGCCAGAATCAGCGGTCCAAACGTGCATCCTGTGGCATGAGAGCTACCGGAAACACACAGCTTCGGTGTATTTCGTTCACCCTGTGACTACAGGTAGCCATCATGACACCCCAGCAGCGCATCCGACTCGCCCGCCGCCATGCCGGCCTGTCGCAGGCCGCGCTGGGCGCCGCCGTTGGCGTGCAACGCAGCGCGGTCGGTCACTGGGAAGCCGCGCGCGGCAAGTTCCCCAGCGTGGCGCACCTGCGCGAGATCGCCCTGATCACCGGTGTCCAGTTCGAATGGCTGGCGACCGGGCGCGGCTCGATGGGGCTGTCGCCCGACACGGCGCTGGATTCGGTCGCCGCCGCCGACGCGATGCTGGTGGAGGATCCGCTCGAACTGCGCCTGCTGACGGCATTCCGCGCCGCGCCCACGCGATCGAAGGCGCCGCTGGTGGAAGTGGTCGAACAACTGGCAGAACTGCGTACCGGCCGCCCGCGCGCCGCGAAGAAGGCGCTGGCCTGAGGGCCCTCAGCCGCCGGCCAGACGCCGGACCGCCGCGGGCGGAATCGCCGCGCAATCCGGCGCCGGGGTAAAGGCGGCCGTCGCCGTTTCGTCGCCCTGCACGAGTTGCAGGCGTTTGGCCGTCAGCGGCGCGGACAGCACGACCGTCCACACGGCGCGGATCGTGCCCTGCATCGGCGGCTCGGCCTGCGGCGCGCCGGAGGCATCGACGTAGACCAAGTTCTGCCCCGACGCCGCCAGCCGCTGGCCGGTGTCGACGTCGAGCACGCCCACGTTCGCCGGATCGCTCCAGCAATCCATCGCGCTCTCGCAGCTCAGGTCCAGCAGCAGACGCGGCGTCGCCGAGGGCTGCGCGCAGGCGGCGCGCACGCGGATGCCGTGGGCGTCCTGGGTCTGCGCGATCACGACAAGCGGGCTGGCGACGACCAGCGCCAGGCCGAGGGACGCAATCAGCGGACGTCGATGGAACATCGGGCCTCCCGACCGGCGAGGGGGGACGCCGGCGCCGGCAGCCTACGCCATCCGGGGGCGCATCGTGCAAGCCCTCGCCAGAACGCTGCGGGCCGCTTCGGCACGGGCAGCCCCGACGGGCAGGCCCTACACTGGCGCCCCTGATGCACACGCCCACCGACCCGCGCGTGCGGCTGGTGCTCAGCACCTGCCCCGACGCCCAGACCGCCGACGCCCTCGCCACCGCGCTGGTGGACGAGCGATTGGCCGCATGCGTGAACGTGCTGCCCGGCGTGCGTTCGATCTACCGCTGGCGGGGCGCGGTGGAGCGCGGCGAGGAAGTGCTGCTGCTGATCAAGACCACCGCCGACCGCCAGGACGCACTGATCGCGCGCCTGAAGACGCTGCATCCGTATGAACTGCCCGAGGCGGTCGCGGTCGAAGCCGTCGGCGGCCTCGCCGCCTACCTCGACTGGGTTTCCGCCGAAACGCAGGTCTCCCGGGACGCCGGGTAGCCGAACCGACACAGTGACGATGACCGATCCGATCCGAACGCGCGCCGCGCGACTGCTGTCCTTCCTGATGCCGTTCGCGCTCGCGTTCGCGGCGATGCCCGCGTCCGCCGCGATCGACCCCGACGACCTGCTTCCGGTCGACGACGCCTTCGCGCTGCGTGCCGAAGCTTCGTCGCCGGAGCGCATCGAGATCTCCTGGCGCATCGCCGACGGCTACTACCTCTACCGGCATCGCATCGCCGTGCAGGCCGGCGCCGGCTTCACCGCGCAGCCGCTGCAGCTGCCCAAGGGCGACGCGCACGAGGACGAGTTCTTCGGCAAGGTCGAAACCTACCGCCAGCAAATCACCGCCGTGCTGCCCGGCCAGGCCAGCGCGCGGCAGGTGACGCTGAAGATCAAATACCAGGGCTGTGCCGACGCCGGCATCTGCTACCCACCGCAGACGCGCAGCGTGACCGTCGCGCTGCCGGACGCCGCCGCGCAGGACGACGCGAAGCGGCTGGTGAATTTCGGACCGCGCGCGAATGCGCCACTGGGCGGCGGGCTGCTCGGCCAGAACGCGGGCGGCGGACCCGGCGCCGACGCGCTGCCGCTGCCGCCGGAACAGGCGTTCGGTTTCGAGGCGATCGCCGGCGACGGCAACACGCTGCTGCTGCGTTTCACTCCGGCGAAGGGCTACTACCTGTATCGCGACAAGACCACGCTGAAGCTAAATGCCGCCGCGACGAAGGCCGGCTTCGCGCTCGGCGCGCCGCGCTGGCCGCAGGGCGTGGCGCATCGCGACGAGCATTTCGGCAACGTCGTGGTGTACTTCGACCAGATCGACGTGCCGGTGCCGGTCAGCGCGCGCACGACCAATCCGGTCACGCTGCACCTCACCGCCGGTTTCCAGGGCTGCCAGACCGACGGTATCTGCTATCCGCCGATGACGCGCGTCGTCGACGTCGCGCTGCCCGGGCGGAAGGTCGATGCGATCGTCAACGGCACCTTGCCCGCGCCCGCTGCGGAGGTTCCGTTGAAGGAAGGCGAGCCGGTCGCCGCACCGCCTGCGGCTTCGATTGCCGGCGACACCGCGACGCCTTCGCCGTCCGCTTCGTCGCCGAAGGACGCCCCCGCCGCCGAACAGGCCGAAGACGCGCGCCTCGCCGCCGCGCTGTCCGGCAAGGGCCGCTGGTTCGCGCTGCTGACCTTCTTCGCGTTGGGGCTGGGCCTGTCGTTCACGCCCTGCGTGCTGCCGATGATCCCGATCCTCTCGGGCCTGATCGCCGGCCAGGGCCCGAACCTCGGCGTTCGACGCGCGCTGACGCTGTCGTTCGTGTACGTGCTGGCGAGCGCGGTGGTGTTCACCGTGGCCGGCGTGGTCGCGGGGCTGGTGGGCGCGAACCTGCAGGTGGCCTTCCAGACGCCGTGGGTGATCGTCGCCTTCGCCGCGCTGTTCGTCGTGCTGTCGCTGTCGAGTTTCGGCCTCTACGAACTGCAGCTGCCGTCCTCGCTGCGCGCGAAGCTCGGCGCGCTGAGCGATCGGCAGCGCGGCGGTTCGCTGGCGGGCGTGGCGATGATGGGCGCGCTGTCGGCGCTGATCGTCGGCCCCTGCGTGGCGCCGCCGCTGGCCGCCGCCGTGCTCTATATCGGCCAGACGCAGGACCCGGCGTTCGGCGGCGCGGCGCTGTTCCTGCTCGCGATGGGCATGGGCGTGCCGCTGCTGGTGTTCGGCGTCGCCGCCGGCAAGGGCCTGCCGACCAGCGGACCGTGGATGGTCGCGGTGCAGCGCGCGTTCGGCTTCGTGTTCCTGGGGCTGGCGGTGTGGATGCTGTCGCGCATCGTGCCGGCGTCGGCGACGCTTGCGCTGTGGGGCGTGCTGCTGCTCGCCGCGGCGGCGACCACGGCGGTCAGCGTGCGCAACTCTCGCCATGACGGCGCGCGGATCATGGGCTGGACGGCGGCGCTGGTGCTGGGCCTGTTCGGCGCGGCGCAGCTCATCGGCGCGATGGCGGGCAGCCGCGATCCATTCAAGCCGCTCGCCGGCCTGGTCGGCGACGGCAGCGTGCAGGAAGCCGAGTTGCCGTTCCGCACGATCAAGTCCACGGCCGACCTCGACCGCGAGATCGCCGCCGCGCAGGCCGCCGGCAAGCCGTTGATGCTCGACTTCTATGCCGACTGGTGCGTGGCCTGCAAGGAAATGGAGAAGTACACCTTCCCCGACGCCGCCGTGCACAAGGCGCTGGACGGCTTCGTGCTGCTGAAGGCCGATGTCACCGCCAACGACGACGCCGACCAGGCGCTGATGAAGCGCCTGGGCATCATCGGCCCGCCGGCCACGCTGTGGTTCCGCGACGGCGCCGAGCGCCGCGAACTGCGGCTGTTCGGCTTCGAGGATGCGGAGAACTTCGTCGAACGTGCGGGACGGGCGACGCGCTGATGGGAACGCGCTGGCGGAAGCCCCGTTGATGGAGGCGCGCTGATGGGTTCGACGGCGAAGATCCTCCTCGTTGCGGCGATCGCCGGCGCGCTGGGCGTTGTCGCCGGCCTCGTCGTCAACGGTCCCGGCCCGCTGCTGCGTACCGAGATCGGTCAGCGCGCGCTGCAATCGGCGATGGAGGCTTCCGCGCCGAAGCCGCCCGCGGATCTGCCAGTCGCGCGCCGCGGAGACGTGATCCCGACGATTCGCCTGCCCGCGCTCGACGGCACGACCGTCGAACTCCCCGCCGCGCATGCAGGCAAGCCGATCCTTGTGAACCTGTGGGCCAGCTGGTGCGGGCCGTGCATCGAGGAGATGCCCGAGCTGGACCGCTACGCCGCCGCCCAGGGCGCGAACGGCACGCAAGTGGTCGGCATCGCGCTGGATGACGCGGCCGCCGTGCAGGCCTTCCTCAAGCGCGTTCCGGTGCGCTACACGATCCTGCTGGACCAGGCCGGCCCGCGCGACGCGGGCGTGCAACTGGGCAATCCGAAGGGCGTTCTGCCCTATACGGCGCTGATTTCCGCCGACGGACGGCTCATCAAACAGAAAATCGGGCCGTTCCAGCACGGCGAAATCGATAACTGGGTCGCGGATTAGAGCGACCACTCAAACACCTGATTAAATTCCGTGAACTTCGTCGATACGGCGGCGAACGTCTGGACACCCTGTCGGGCATGGCGCACACTGCCGGCCTTCGACCCCGTTCGACGCGAGTTTTCCGGCCCCGATGGCGAAGCTGCTGCTCCTGCACGGCCCCAACCTCAACCTGCTCGGCACGCGCGAGCCGGAGGTCTACGGCCGCGCCACGCTCGCCGACATCGACGCCGGCCTGCGGGAACGCGCCGAGACCGCGGGCCATTCGTTCGAAAGCCTGCAGTCCAACGCCGAGCATGAACTGGTCGACCGCATCCAGGCCGCGCGCCTGGACGGCACCGCGTTCATCCTGATCAATCCGGCGGCCTTCACCCATACCAGCGTCGCCATCCGCGACGCGCTGGCGGCGGTCGCCCTGCCCTTCATCGAAGTCCACCTGTCCAACCCGCACCGCCGCGAGCCCTTCCGCCACACCAGCTATTTCAGCGATCTGGCAGTGGGCGTGGTGTGCGGCTTCGGCGCGGACAGCTACCGCTACGCACTCGACGCCGCGCTGGCGCGTCTAAAGCCGGGATTGGGGATTGGGGATTAGGGATTCGCAGAGGCGACGTCCCCGATTCCATCCAATCCCGAATCCCGAACCCCCAATCCCGAAAACCGAGGCCCGAACATGGACCTGCGCAAAATCAAGAAGCTGATCGACCTGCTCGAGGAATCCAACCTCGCCGAGATCGAGATCAAGGAAGGCGAAGAGTCGGTCCGCCTGGCCCGCACGCCCAAGGGCGTCCAGGTCGCCGCGGCGCCGATCATGCAGGCCGCGCCGCAGCCGGCGCCGGTCATGCCGATGCACGGCCCGACCGAAGCGGCCAGCGGCGGCGCGCCCAAGCCCGCCGCGGACCTGCCGCCGGGCCATATCGTCCGCGCGCCGATGGTCGGCACCTTCTACGGCTCGCCCTCGCCCGACAAGCCGGCGTTCGTCACCGTCGGTCAGGCGGTCAAGGCCGGCGACACGCTGGGCATCATCGAAGCGATGAAGATGTTCAACCCGATCGAGGCCGACGTCGCCGGCACCGTGTTGAAGGTGATGGTCGAGAACGGCCAGCCGATCGAGTTCGACCAGCCGCTGTTTGTGATCGGCTGATAGCCGGGATTAGGGATTCGTGATTCGGGATTCGGAAAAGCGGCCCCATGAGCGCCTCGACGTCTGGCGCGATGCGATGTCGCTCGTCGAATCGATTTACCGGATCACCCGCAGGTTCCCAGAGGAGGAACGTTTCGGCCTGACTTCGCAGCTTCGCCGAGCAGCCGTCAGCGTTCCGTCCAACATCGCAGAAGGTGCAGCGCGGCGTTCGACCTTGGAATACCTCCGCTTCCTGTCGATGGCACGCGGCTCCCTATCCGAACTCGACACCCAGCTCCAGATCGCGCAGCGCCTGAATTATTGCGTCCAGGAAGACGAGACCAGGCATTTGACGGACCGTACGTTCGCCCGTTTAAACGCCCTGATCCGTTCGCTCGATAACGATTCGCGCCACATCCGTGAGGACGCGGCGCTTTACGAATCCCCAATCCCGAATCCCGAATCCCATGCTCGATAAAGTTGTCATTGCCAACCGTGGTGAAATCGCGCTGCGCATCCTGCGCGCGTGCCACGCGCTGGGCATCCGCACGGTCGCGGTGCATTCCACCGTCGACCGCAACCTCAAGCACGTCGCGATGGCCGACGAATCGGTCTGCATCGGCCCGGCGCCGTCGACGGACAGTTACCTCAACATGGCTTCGATCATCGCCGCCGCCGAGGTGACCGACGCGCAGGCGATCCATCCCGGCTACGGCTTCCTGTCGGAGAACGCCGACTTCGCCGAGCGCGTGGAGCAGTCCGGTTTCATCTTCATCGGGCCCAAGGCCGACACCATTCGCCTGATGGGCGACAAGGTCGAAGCCATCCGCGCGATGAAGTCCGCCGGCGTGCCGTGCGTGCCCGGCAGCGGCGGCCCGCTCGGCGACGACGCGGCGACCAACGTCAAGATCGCGCGCGAGATCGGCTACCCGGTCATCGTGAAGGCGGCCGGCGGCGGTGGCGGTCGCGGCATGCGCGTGGTGCACACCGAAGCGCACCTGACCGCGGCGATCCAGACCACCAAGACCGAAGCCAAGGCCGCGTTCGGCAATGACATGGTCTACATGGAGAAGTTCCTGGAGAACCCGCGCCACGTGGAGATCCAGGTCCTCGCCGACGGCCAGGGCCGCGCGATCCACCTGGGCGAACGCGACTGCTCGATGCAGCGGCGCCACCAGAAGGTCGTCGAGGAAGCGCCGGCGCCGGGCATCACGCCCGAACAGCGCGCGGAGATCGGCAAGGTCTGCGTGGAAGCCTGCCTTCGCATCGGCTATCGCGGCGCGGGCACGTTCGAGTTCCTCTACGAGGACGGCCGCTTCTACTTCATCGAGATGAACACCCGCATCCAGGTGGAACATCCGGTCACCGAACTGGTCACCGGCATCGACCTGGTGCGCGAGCAGCTGATGATCGCCGCCGGCCACAAGCTGTCGATCAAGCAGAGCGACATCGTGCTGGAAGGCCACGCGGTCGAGTGCCGCATCAACGCCGAGGACCCGGAAACCTTCATGCCCTTCCCGGGCCTGATCCAGCATTTCCACGCACCGGGCGGCCCGGGCGTGCGCGTGGACAGCCACATCTACGAAGGCTATCGCGTGCCGCCGAACTACGATTCGATGATCGGCAAGCTGATCGTGCACGGGCCCGATCGCGAAACCGCCATTGCCCGCATGCGGGTGGCGCTGAGCGAGATGGTGGTGGACGGCATCAAGACCAACATTCCGCTGCAGCAGCGGATCATGTCCGACGCCGGTTTCCAGCAGGGCGGCATGAACATCCACTACCTGGAAAAGCGCCTGAAGGAACAGAAGGAAAAGGCGCTGTCCATCGTGTAAAAAAAACCGCGGCCCAGGCCGCGGTTTTTGTTTGTATGGTCGTCGTAAGCAATTCCGCCACGGAGCCTGCATGTCCCCGCGTCTGCTCGTCATGCTCATGATCGGCCTGTCGTCGCTGCAGGTCGCGGCCGCGCCGAAGTCCGCCGCACGGCAGCCGGCGGCGAAGCATGCCGTCGAAAAGCGCGCCAGCCCCAAGGCGCCGACCGACTGGCTCCAGGTCGAAACCGTCGCCAGCGATGCCGACCAGGTCGCGCGGCTTTATCGCGAACAGCTGCTGTCCTGGTACCGCACCAGCGGGGCGATGGACGAGCGCGAGCTGACCGCGTTGCCGGACGCCGATTACTTCGCCTTCCGCCCGGACCTGACCAGCTTCGCCATCGAACGTGGCGAATCCGCGGGCCAATGGACGTTCGCACCGCCGGAACAGGGCCGCTGGCCCGACGCCGCGGTGCAGGTGATCGACCGCTCGGACGCGTCCACCTACCGCATCGTCGCGCGCGTGCATTGCGATCCGTCCACCGCCTCCTGCCGCAAGCTGCGCACCGAAACCGCCGCGCTGGCGCCGCCGGAACCGGCCACCCGCGAGGACTCGCCGTCCTACGACGCCTGGAGCCGGCTGATCGAAAAGGAAGCCTGCACCGCCGCGCCGAAGGACATGCCGGCGCCGCGCTATCCGGCCACGCTCGCGCGCCATGGCGAAGGCGGCCGCGTCGAGCTGCGCCTGCTGGTGAATCCGTGCGGGGAAGTGCGTGCGGTGCGCCTGAGCGAGTCGTCGGGCTATCCGCAGCTGGACCAGTCGGCGATCAATGTCGCCTGGGGTTGGCGCATCCAGTCCGAGCGCCAGGAATCGGGAGCGGTGGTGCGGGTACCGGTGGATTTCGTCCCGCCGCAGCTCGAAGCCGCGCCCGGTGGGCGCGCGGAGCGGGCGTCGCGCTGAAGGGCGCCCGCTGACAGGTCCTGCTCAGTTCAACGTTCGGCCGCCTGCGATGAAGCGTCGGCGGCGGCGTCCTCGGCGATGGGCTTGGCCGGGGACTGCGTGCCGGCCAGCGGATGCACGCCACTGCTCGAGTTCGGGCTGACGACCATCACGTACTCGCTGGAGCCGTCGGGCCAGACCACCTTGAACGTGCTGCCCGGCGGCAGCGTCGAGAACGGCGCGCCGCTGCTGGCGCGGTACACCGCCGCGACCTGCGCCGCGCCCGACATCCGCAGCTCCTCTGGCGAACGCACGGTGGTCACCGCCACGTTGGACAGATGCCGGTACTCGTCGGCGAGCACGTCGATCATCACGCCGGCCGCGCCGACCGAATAGGTGGCGAACAGCAGCACCCAGAAGTAGCGGGTGACCTTGCCGGCCAGCGGCCTCTTTGTGAACGGTAGGCTTTTCATTTCAGGTTCCTCTTCCCGCCCATGAGCGAGTCGACCATGTCATTGATGACGTCCACGCCCTGGCGGGGGACGGCGGCGTCGAAGACGAAACGTTCGAAGTCCTGCCCTGGCACGCTTGAACAGATGCCGCCGTTGGCGCAGTACGACGTCATGAGCGCGCTGTCGGACGTGCAATCCATGCCCATGCGGCAAGCCGCGAGCTGCCAGGCCAATTCGGAAAACTGCGTACCGGCGACCGCACCGGTGTATTCGGTCCTGCCGCTGGCGGCGATGCCCATGGCAGGCGCCAGCGCGGAATAGGCTTCGGGGTCTTCGGACTTCTGCACGCGCTCGACCAGGTCGCGCTTGTATTCGGGCGTGTCCTTGAGCGGCTCGCCGGCCGCCATCAGCGAGGCCTCGGCGGCGACGCTGCCCGCCTGCGCCGCTTCCACGCGCTTGAGCACGATCATGCGCGGCGACAGTTCGTCCTGCGGGACGAAGCGCGCGCATCGGTCGCTGACGCGTTCGCGCGCGGCGACCATCGCAGCCGACCCGCGCATGTTCATCTCGCCGATGGTGCGCGTGTCGCGATCGAATGCCGCCGGCGCCATCGCGAAGCCGGAGCAGTATTCGTACACGCGGCTGATCATCCAGATCGCGTCGGCGTCGCGCTCGCGCGCGGCCGGTTCCAGCGATTGCGCGTAGGCGAACAGGTCGGCGGATTTCTCGAACGCTTCGCGGATCGAGGACGCATGCGCCGGGCTGCCGGTGCCGGCTTTCCCGATCGAACTCGCACGCGGGCGATCGATCGCCAGGCGGTCGACGTCGCCATCGGGCAGGCGCGCATCGACGGCGGTGGCGATCGCCACGCGTTCGACGCCGCCGTGATCGCCGCCCTGCACCCACGCCGCCACCGACGCGACGACGACCAGCACCACCGTCGCCCAGGCGAGCGTGCGCGTGCCCGGCCACGAAGGCGATCGTCTGCTCATCCCGGTTTGCAGGGTGTCGGTCATCGGTGGGGGATCACCGGCTGGCGCCGGCGTTGCGCCATTCTAGGCCAAGCCGGGCAAAGCGCCCGTCGAAAGACGCCTGAATGCGCGACTTGGAATCCAGTGGCGTGATCGGCGCCCGCTTTACGCCGCCCCCGCCACGGCCCACCATGGCCGCCCGTCGTGATCTCCCGCACTGGTCCCATGCCGTTCCTCGAACTCACCCTGCCCTGCACCGAAGCCCAGCAGCCGCGCTACGAGCGGGCGCTGGAGAACGTCGGCGCGCTGGCCGTGACCCTGGCCGACCAGCATGCCGACGCGCCCGACGAGCAGGCGATCTTCGAACCCGGCGTGGGCGAACAGCCGCTGTGGAACGAGATGCTGCTGACCGCACTGTTCGAAGGCGGCACGTCGCCGGAACTGCTGCTGTACGCGCTGGATGCGGCCGACGAAGGCCTGGACTGGTCGCGCGCCAGCTTCCGCGAGGTCGAGGACCAGGACTGGGAACGCGCCTGGATGGATCAGTACGCGCCGCTGCGTTTCGGCCGCCGCACCTGGATCGTGCCGTGGAACCACGACCTGCCCGAGGGCGCCGACGCCGAGGACGCGGCCGTGGTCCGCCTCGACCCGGGTCTGGCGTTCGGTTCGGGCACGCATCCGACTACCGCGCTGTGCCTGCAATGGCTGGACGAACTGGCCGACGAAGGCGCGTTGCAGGGCCAGCGCGTGCTCGATTTCGGCTGCGGCTCGGGCATCCTCGCGCTCGCCGCGCTGAAGCTCGGCGCCGCGCAGGCGATCGGCGTCGACAACGACCCGCAGGCCCTCACCGCCACCGACGACAACGCGCAGCGCAATGGCGTCGCCGACCGGCTGGTGGCGTACTCGCCGGAGAGCGAACCGGCCGACACCTACCCCGTCGTGGTCGCCAACATCCTCGCTTCGGCGCTGGTGATGCTGGCCGACACGCTCGCCGCGCGCGTCGCGCCGGGCGGGCGCATCGCGATGTCGGGCATCCTCGCCGGGCAGGAAATCGACGTCATCGAACGCTATCGCGCCGACTTCGACGAGCTTCGCGCGGAGCAGCAGGAAGACTGGATGCGCGTCACAGGCGTACGCCGCCGATGACATCCGCGCGCGGCGGCATGTTTGAATAGCCGTCATGTTCGTTCCCTGCCCGCATTGCGGTTTCCTGGTCGCGCTCATCGTCCGCCCGGACGGTGCGCCGCAGCGTTGCCCGCGTTGCGATGGACTGGTTCAGGACGAAACGGCGCCGGTCGACGAGACCGCCGCCGCTGTTCCGGAAGGAACGACATCGATGGAAAGCCCACCGGTTGCAGACGCCGCGGAAGCAAACCCGGATGACACGGCGTCCATCGACGAAGCATCGACCGTTACGCCCGTAACCAACGACGACACGATCGATTCGAAGGACGCGATCGACGCGCCGCCATCGCCGGCACATGAAGACGCCTACGACGACGCGATCGCCGCCGTCACCGTCGGCGCCACGCCGGCGCGTCCGAGCAGGCGCGCGGCGCGTCCGCGTCGCAAGGGCGCACCGAGCTTCGCGCGCCACACCGCGGTGCGCGCGAGCACGCGCACGCATTGGGGCTGGTATGCAGGCATCGGCGCGCTCGCATTGCTGTTCGCATTGCAGTTGCTGTTGGCCCAGCGCCATGAACTCGCCGCCGATCCGCGCTGGCGACCGTTCGTCGAAGGCGCATGCGGCGTGTTGCGCTGCGATGTCCCGGCGTGGCGCGAACCGGCGGCGTTCACGATGCTCCAGCGCACCGTGCGCCCTCAACCGGGCTCGACCGGCGTGCTCGCGGTGGAAGCGAGTTTCCGCAACGATGCGCGTTGGCCGCAGCCCTGGCCGACACTGGTGTTGAGCCTGTCCGATGTCGATGGCCGACCGGTCGGCGTTCGCGCGTTCGCACCGTCTGAATACCGCGCCGCGCATCGCCCCGACGACCGGTTGCTGCCCGGCCAGAGTGCGAATGTGACGTTCCAGGTCATCGAACCGGCACCGCGCATCGTGGCGTTCACTTTCGACTTCCGCTGACACTCGCGCATCATTGGCGCCTGCGACAGGCGCACGCTAGACTCGCCCTCCCGCCGACCCTGCACCGGGCAGGATCGACGGCCGACCGGGGATTCCGTTTGAACGCCGCAACCGACCGTAACGACATCGCACGTCCCACGCCGCGCGTTCCGCTGCGCGATCATGTGGCAACGTCGATCCGTCGTTTCCTGGGCGATCTGGACGGTCACGGCACCGAGAACCTGTACGAGATCGCACTGCGCGAACTCGAAATCCCGCTGTTCGTGGAAGTGCTGCAGCACTGCGACGGCAACCAGAGCCGCGCCGCATCGATGCTCGGCATCCATCGCGCCACGCTGCGCAAGAAGCTGCGCGAATACGGCCTGGATTGATCGCCGTTTTCCGTAAGCTGGGTTGAGCGAAGCGAGACCCATCGCAAGGCATCCGAAGTCACCCGACCTCCGCCGCACAAGCGATGGGTTTTGCTGCGCAGAACCCATCCTACGAAGCGCGCAATGGATGGTCCGCAGGATGGGTTGAGCGAAGCGAAACCCATCGCAAGCGTGTCCGCAGCCTCCTGATTGGCCTTCGTAAAACCCCTCCAACGACGCGCTTTCGGGCCGCTGCGTATAATTCCCAGCTCCCCGCCGCTCTCCCGCGCCCCATGACTTCCGACCTCCTGTCCGGCCCGCCGGTCACCGTCCGCCGCGCCCTGCTGTCCGTGTCCGACAAGACCGGCCTGATCGACCTGGCCCGCGCCCTTCACGCGCACGATGTGGAACTGCTCTCCACCGGCGGCACCGCGAAGGCGATTCGCGAGGCCGGCCTGCCGGTGAAGGACGTCAGCGACGTCACCGGCTTCCCCGAGATGATGGACGGCCGCGTCAAGACGCTGCATCCGATCGTGCACGGCGGCCTGCTCGGCCGCGCCGGTATCGACGAAGCGGTGATGGCGCAGCACGGCATCGGCGCGATCGACCTGCTGGTGCTGAACCTGTATCCGTTCGAGAAGGTTTCGGTCGATCCGTCCAGCACGATGGACGACATCATCGAGAACATCGACATCGGCGGCCCGGCGATGCTGCGTTCGGCGGCGAAGAACTTCGCGCGCGTGACGGTGGCGACGGATCCGGCGCAATACGACGCGCTCGTGGCCGAGTTGAACGAAAACGATGGCGCGATTTCCGGCAAGACGCGGTTCGCGATGTCGATCGCCGCATTCAACCGCGTCGCGCAGTACGACGCGCGCATCAGCGATTACCTGTCCTCGATCAACGTCGAAGACGGCTCGCGCGCCGCGTTCTCCGCGCAGGCCAACGGCAGCTTCGTGAAGGTGATGGACCTGCGTTACGGCGAAAATCCGCACCAGGCCGGCGCGTTCTACCGCGACCTGTGGCCGGTGCCGGGCACGCTGGCAACGTTCACGCAGCTGCAGGGCAAGGAACTGAGCTACAACAACCTCGCCGACGCCGACGCCGCATGGGAATGCGTGCGCCAGTTCGAGCGCCCGGCGTGCGTGATCGTGAAGCACGCCAACCCCTGCGGCGTGGCCGAAGGCGTGGCCTGCGGCGATGCGTACGAACTCGCGTATGCGACCGATCCGACCTCCGCCTTCGGCGGCATCCTCGCGTTCAACACGAAGCTGGATGCGGCCACGGCAAAGGCGATCCTCGATCGCCAGTTCGTCGAGGTGCTGATCGCGCCGGATTACGAGGAAGGCGCGCTGGATTACGCGCGCAAGAAGGCGAACGTGCGCGTGCTGCGCATTCCGCATGGCGAGGGCCGCAACAACGTCGACGTGAAGCGCGTGGGCTCGGGCCTGCTGATGCAGACGGCCGACATCCGCGAAGTCACGCGCGATGAGCTGAAGGTCGTGACGAAGATCGCCCCGACCAAGGAGCAGCTGGACGACCTGCTGTTCGCGTGGCGCGTGGCGAAGTTCGTAAAGTCCAACGCGATCGTCTACGCGAAGGACCATCGCACGATCGGCGTCGGCGCCGGCCAGATGAGCCGCGTGTATTCGGCGCGCATCGCCGGCATCAAGGCCACCGATGCGGGCCTGATCGTGCCGGGTTCGGTGATGGCGTCGGATGCGTTCTTCCCGTTCCGCGACGGCATCGATGCCGCGGCGGAAGCCGGCATCAAGGCCGTCATCCAGCCGGGCGGCTCGATGCGCGACAGCGAGGTGATCGCCGCCGCCGATGAGCATGGTTTGGCGATGGTGTTCACGGGTGTTCGTCACTTCCGGCATTGAGTAGTCGGGAATCGGGAATCGGCACCACCCGCTCTCGTAGCCCGGGTAAGCGAAGCGCACCCGGGTTGCCGCACAACAACATCGGATCCGCACCCGATCCCAATCACCGTCATCCCGGCGAAAGCCGGGACCCAGGCCCGTCACGCACAGGCCTCATCGCGCACGCACTGACTCCGCCATAACCGCCTGCGCGCCACACTGCGTCCACACGCCCGGAGGCTCTATGTGGATCCGCACCGAAACCCAGGACGATCACCCCGCGATCCGCGCACTGCTCGGCGAAGCCTTCGCCGATGCGGACGGCAACGGCAGCATCGAGCAGCGCATCGTCGAGGCCCTGCGCGATGACGGCGAACTCAGCCTGTGCCTGGTGGCCGATATCGACGGCCGCATCGCCGGCGTGGCGGTGTTCTCGCCCGTCGCCATCCAGGGCGCGAAGTCCTGGTACGGACTGGGCCCGGTCGCCGTCGCACCACGCGACCAGGGCCACGGCGTAGGCACCGCGCTGATCCGCGCCGGACTGGCCGAAATCGCCGATCAGGGCGCCGCCGGCTGCGTCGTGCTGGGCGAACCGGACTACTACCAGCGCTTCGGCTTCCGCAACGACGGCGAGCTGCGCTACGCCGACGCCCCGCCGCAGTACTTCCAGTCGCTGGCCTTTGCCGATGACGGCGCGAAGGGCGACGTTCGCTACCACCCGTCGTTTTCCCCGCACTGAAGCCGCCCACGGACGGACGGAGCCCGCGCGCATGAACGCGGCCGATCGCCCCGCGCGGACGCGTTCGACTCCATGAGCCTCGCGGCTTGCGTAAAATCGCGATCCCACGTCGCGCGACAGGAGTAGGCATGAAAGTCCTCGTCATTGGATCTGGCGGTCGCGAGCACGCGATGGCCTGGAAACTGGCGCAATCGCGGCGCGTGAGCGAGGTCCTCGTCGCCCCCGGCAACGCCGGCACCGCGACCGAAGCCAAATGCCGCAACGTGGACGTGGCCGCTTCCGATATCGACGGCCTGCTCGCGCTGGTCGAACGAGAAGGCGTCAGCGTCACCGTCGTCGGCCCGGAAGGCCCGCTGGTCAACGGCGTGGTCGACCGCTTCCGCGAGAAGAAGCACCGCATCTTCGGCCCCACCGCCGCCGCCGCGCAGCTGGAAGGCAGCAAGGCGTACGCCAAGAACTTCCTCGCGCGCCACGGCATTCCCACCGCGCACTACGCGGTGTTCACCGAAGCCGATGCCGCGCTCGAGTACGTGCAGGACCATGCTGAGAAAAGCGGGGGCGCGCCCATCGTCATCAAGGCCGACGGCCTCGCGGCCGGAAAGGGCGTGATCGTCGCCATGACGCTGGCCGAAGCCGAAGCTGCCATCACCGACATGCTGTCCGACTACGCCTTCGGCGCGGCCGGTGCGCGCGTGGTGATCGAGGAATTCCTCGACGGCGAAGAGGCCAGTTTCATCTCGATGGTCGACGGCAAGCATGCGTTGCCCATGGCGACCAGCCAGGACCACAAGCGCGTCGGCGACCGCGATACCGGCCCGAACACCGGCGGCATGGGCGCGTATTCGCCCGCGCCGGTGGTCACGCCCGAAATCCACGCGCGCATCATGCGCGAAGTCGTCGAGCCGACCGTGCGCGGCATGCAGGCCGACGGCATTCCCTTCACCGGCTTCCTCTACGCCGGCCTCATGATCGACAAGAGCGGCGCGCCGAAGGTCATCGAATACAACGTACGTTTCGGCGATCCGGAAACGCAGCCGGTGATGCTGCGCCTGCGTTCGGACCTGCTGGAACTGGTGGAAGCGGCGATCGACGAACGCCTGAGCACCGTAACCGCACAGTGGGATCCGCGCCCGTCGCTGGGCGTGGTGATGGCCGCCGAAGGGTATCCGGGCACGCCGCGCGCGGGCGACGTCATCGGCAGCTGGGACGCACCGGAAGTGGACGACGTGAAGATCTTCCACGCCGGCACGAAGCTGGAAGGCGAACACGTCGTCACCGCCGGCGGCCGCGTGCTGTGCGTGTGCGCGCTGGGCGACACCGTCGCCGATGCGCAGCACAAGGCCTACGAAGGTGTGGCCGGCATCTCGTGGCATGGCGAGTTCCATCGCCACGACATCGGCTGGCGTGCGATCGAGCGCGAGCGGGCGGAAGAGCCGGCGTAATCCACCCATTCACCAGCCCTTGCTCCGCGCGCCTCTCCCGGCGCCTTGAGCCCCTCTCCCACCGGGAGAGGGGTTGGGGTGAGGGGCAACGAAGCGACACCGCTCGAACGCCCTCGCCCGCACAGCGCTGAAACTCAAACGCCTCAGCGTACAGCCGCCTACGACCCCTCTTCCTCCGGCGCAGGCGTCAACTTCACCACCACCTCATCCAGCTCCGCGATCACGCGTTCCAGCGCATCGTAGAACTCGGCCTGCCGCGTCATCAGATCCTCGATGTTCCCGGCTTCCTTCAACTTCGCCAGCTCGCCGTCGAACAGCAGCCATTGCGCGGTGAGCCGTTCCACGTTGCCCTTCGCGTAGTGCCGCATCTCCTTGAGCTGCTGCAACGTGTCGTTGACATGATCCAGCGGCGACTTGGTTTCCGCAGTCATGGCGACCTCCTATCGAGTGTGCTTCCGAGCGTACGAGCGCGAAGCTGGCTCGCGGGTGAAATCGGCGGATTTGCGTCGAGGGCGTGTGAAAAACACGCCATCAACGCTGCCGCAGAGTCGCAGCGCCCCCCCAACCAGACACCGCCAGCGCTCAAGCCCCTCTCCCACCGGGAGAGGGGTTGGGGTGAGGGGCAACGAAGCGATGTCGGCACAGCAATCAAAACCGAACAGCGCTAGCCACTTCGCTTGAAGCATCCGAATCCGCAACTGGCATCACACACGTTGAAGGCAAACTCACTTCGCGTGAAACAAACATCGAGCGACATCGCTCCGCGCGTAACCACAGTCGCGAACTGTGACGCGGCACCGCCACACCCGCGACACTCTCTTACGAAATCGCATTGATGCGCTGAGCGTGCATCGGGAAACTTGCTTCCACGGAGTTTCAAACCTCCTTCGAATCGCGGAAGCCACCTCCGCAACATCGGTGGCTTTTTTGTGCCTTTAGCGAGGCGCATCCGACGCAGACGTTCCGCGTCGGGAGGGCGGCTAATACAACACCCGTAAGGGAAATACGCCCAGCCGTGATTCGCGGTGTTTGAACCTCCCGACAACCTCGCGCTGCAATCGTGCAGCGCGAGTGGCCGGACTGCCTGGAACCCAACGATGCGAAACGGAAACCGCAACACCGAACACCCCGAAGCCCCGCACTACGTCCTCTCGATCAACGCCTACGTCGCCCTGCAACACGTCCGCGAGGAACTACGCCTGCTTGGTCGCCTGGCCGAATCGCGCAGCGAAGAGGACCGGGACGAGATCATCGTCTCCACCGATGCGCTGTCGGATTGTTTCCTGCGCATTGCGGAGCAACTGGATGATGCGCTGCGGAGTATGCGGAAGGATTCGTAGCGCGCCGCTCGAAGCGAAGATGGGTTCCAGCTTTCGCTGGAATGACGCTGGGGTGTTAGCGCGGGTCCGGGAGCGCGCTGGCGGTGTGAGCCTGGATCCGGCTTCGGCCGGGGTGGCGAGGCTTCAAGGTAAGGGCTTCAAGCGGTGGCGCACCGGCCACCCTCACTTCTCCCCCTCTCCCGTAAACGGGAGAGGGGTCAGAGATCCCGGACGTTCGAGCCCTCCGGAAGGAGAGGAGCCACGCAGATTTGCTAGTCTCCCGCGAACCTCCAGCCCCAACGTTGAGTGCATGGCACACAGTCAGTTCGACCTGCTGCGGCAGCGGCGCTTCCTGCCGTTCTTCGTGACCCAGTGCCTGGGGGCGTTCAACGACAACGTGTACCGGCAGGCGATCATCGGGCTGCTGTTCTGGCTCGGGGTCAACGAGCAGGAACGCACGCTCTACACGAACCTCGCGCCGGCGTTGTTCATCCTGCCGTACTTCCTGTTCTCGGCGACGGCGGGGCAGATCGCCGAGAAGCTGGAGAAGTCCAAACTCATCCGCATCACCACGACGATGGAAATCGTCATCATGTCGTCGGCCGCGGTGGGCTTCCTTACCCAGAACATGGCGGTGCTGCTGGTCGCGCTGTTCGGCACGGGACTGCAATCCACGCTGTTCGGGCCGGTGAAGTATTCGATCCTGCCGTCGGTGCTGAAGCCGGAGGAACTCACCGGCGGCAACGGGCTGGTGGAGATGGGCACGTCGATGTCGATCCTCATCGGCATGATCTTCGGCGGTCTGATCTTCAAGCTTGCCGGCTCGCAAGGGCCGGTGGTGGCAGCTACCGCGATCATCCTGCTGGCCGTGAGCGGCAACATCGTCAGTCGCTTCATCCCGCGCGCGGAGGCCGGCGCGCCGGACCTGAAGATCAACTGGAATCCCATTCCCGAATCGCTCGCCGTGCTGCGGCTGGCGAAGCGGCAGCCGGCCGTGCGCAATTCCGTGCTGGGCATTTCGTGGTTCTGGTTCATCGGCACCGTGCTGACCTCGCAGCTGCCCGGCTACGCCGTGGAGAACCTCGGCGGCAGCGAGACGCTGTACATCTTCGCGCTGGCGCTGTTCTCCATCGGCACCGGCGTGGGTTCGGTGCTGTGCGAGAAGCTGTCGGCACGCACGGTGGAAATCGGCCTGGTGCCGATGGGCGCGTTCGGCATGAGCGCCTTCATGCTCGACCTGTACTTCGCGCACCCCGGCGCGGCGACGGTTTCCAGCCTGGAGGTCGGCTCATTCCTGCAGCAGCCGGGCAGCTGGCGCATCGCGATGGATCTCACCGGCATCGGCCTGTTCGCGGGCTTCTTCGCGGTGCCGCTGTTCGCGCTGATCCAGAGCCGCACGCCGCGCGGGGAAATCTCGCGCGTGATCGCCGGCATGAACATCCAGAACGCCGGCTTCATCGTGCTGGCGGCGGTGCTGGGCATCGTGGTGCAGCGCTTCTTCGGATGGACGATTCCGCAGGTGTTCCTGGCGCTGGCGATCGCGAACGTCGTCGTGGCGATCTACATCTTCACGCTGGTCCCCGAGTTCATGATGCGCTTCCTGAGCTGGGTGTTCGTGCGCGTGCTGTACCGCATGCGGCCGCACGGCATCGAGCAGCACGTGCCGGACGAAGGCGCGGCGTTGATCGTGTGCAACCACGTCAGCTACATGGATGCGCTGATCCTGTCGGCGAGCGTGCCGCGGCCGATCCGCTTCGTCATGTACTACAAGATTTTCCGCATCCCGGTGATGAGCTGGATCTTCCGCACCGCCAAGGCCATTCCGATCGCCGGCGCGAAGGAAGACCCGGAACTGATGCGCAAGGCGTTCGACGAGATCGACGCGGCGCTGGCCGAGGGCGAACTGGTCGGGATCTTCCCCGAAGGCGCGCTGACGAAGGACGGGCAGATCGCGCCGTTCAAGTCGGGCGTGGAGCACATCCTCGAACGCGCCGCCGCACGCGGGCAGGTGGTGCCGGTGGTGCCGATGGCGCTGCGGAACATGTGGACGAGCATGTGGAGCCGTCGCGACAGCCGCCTCGGGCAGATGCGCGTGCCGCGTCGCTTCCGCGCGCCGGTGGAGGTGATGGCGCAGGCGCCCATCGTCGATGCGTCGGTGGACGCGCAGACGCTGGAGGCGAAGGTGCGGGCGATGCGCGGCGACGCGGCCTGAGACATTACGTCGGCGCGCGATGGCGCGCCGGCGGGACGCGCTGATAGGATCGGCTCGCCGCTGCGTCGCGGCATATCCGAAGGATCGCCATGAACGTGCCGCCTCCCCTCCCGCCGTCGTCGCCTTCGCCCATGGCGAGGCATGTTCCGAATTACCTGATCTGGGCGATCCTCATCACCATCGCCTCGGTGCTGTTCTGCTGCATCATCGGCACGATTCCGGGCATCGTCGCGATCGTGTTCGCCGCGCAGGTCAACACGAAGCTGGGCATGGGCGATGAAGCCGGCGCGTGGGTCGCGTCGCGTCGCGCCAAGCTGTGGTGCTGGATCACCACGGGCCTGACGATCATCGGCCTGTGCTGGACGATCTGGTTCATCAGCGCCGGCGGCATGGCGCATTACCAGCAGATGATGCAGGAACTGGAACAGGCGCAGCGCGCGCAGCAATGAACGCCGTCGTTTCCCGCGCGCCGTCGCTGACGCTGAACATGCGTACCGCCGTGGTGGGTGCCACGGCGGTGTGCGCGTCGATCGGCGTCGCGGTGTTGCGCGTGTTCGATACGAACGCGCTGTGGCCTTGCGCGTTCCACGCGATTACCGGATTGCACTGCCCGGGCTGCGGGCTCACGCGGATGCTGCACGCGCTGGTGCATGGCGACGTGGCGCGTGCGTGGTCGATGAATCCGTTGGCGATGATCGCGCTGCCGCTGCTGGCGGCGATGCTGGTGCAGTGGTGGTGGGGGAAGCCGGTGCTGCCGGCGCGGCTGGATCGATACGCGCATGATGGGCGCGTCTGGATCGTCGCGCTGGTGGTGTTCGGCGTGCTGCGGAATCTGCCGTTTGCGGCTTTTGCGTGGATGGCGCCGGGTTGAGTTGCGTTTGTAGCCCGGGTAAGCGAAGCGCATCCGGGGGGGCTGTCACGGCGTCATCCCCGGGTGCGCTTCGCTTACCCGGGCTACGAAAGAGGTGTCGCGACGACGTCAGGACCAATCGAGCCAAAGAATCGCGCTTCAACGATGTATCGCGCTGCGGCGCGGTCGTCGCTGTTCACAACTGAACTGCAATGAGGCGCGGTGCGCTTCGCTTACCCTGGCTACAAAATCGATCCAGGTATCAGCTCACCCAGCCGGCAATCACAAACAACGCCAGCACCGCCAGCCACACCAGCAGGCTGCGCCAGACCAGGCTCATCGCATCGCGCAACTCGGGGACTTCGCCGGTGAACACCGGCACCAGCGGCGGCGGGACGAGCCCGGCGTCGCCGGCTTCCAATCCGCTGCCGACATCGGCGTAATCGGCGGCTTCGTCGGCCAGCTCGCACTTCACGCTCGCACGCGCGACGGCGCCGAGGAACGGACGGCGTACATCCAGCGATGCACCGCCGGCATCGCGCCACGCACCGAGCACGGTGTCGAAGTTGCCGACCAGCGCGAGCGACAACGTCATCAGCTGCGCGACGGGCCAGTCGAGAATCGCGAACAGGTAGCGCGCGCCTTCGCGGGTTTCGTTCGGCAATTCGGTGGACGCCTCGCCTTCGGCCGACAGCGCGGTGAGGCGATAGAGCAGCGCACCGAACGGACCGAGCAGCAAAAACCACAGCAGCACGCCGAACCAGCGGTGCTGCGCGTTGCGGAAGACGGCTTCGACGAGGCTGCCGCCGTCGAGCGTCGCCGGCATGCCGCCTTCGGGCCACAGGCGCTGCGCGGCCGTGCGGCGCGCGGCGGGATCGGGCGCGTTCGCGACAGCATCGACATCGACGTCGAGATCGCGCGGGCCCCAGGCGTAGAACAGCACGGCGACGCCGAAGAGCAGGCTCGCCAGACCGAAGACGGCATCGTGCAGCGCGAGCTGGAACAGGGTGACGAGCAGCGAGATCGGTGCGAGCGCCAGCACGATGCCCCATCGGCCACGCCAGAAGCTGCCTTCGGAAAAGCGCGAATCGAGCCAGTGCAGCCAGTCGCGATACCAGCCGTATTGACGGACCGACGCGGCGAGCGACGGCGCCATGTGTCCAAGCACCAACGCGACGACAACGGCGATCAGGGTGGCGGACATTGCGCGGTGGGCTCCGGCTCGCGAAGGGGCTGGGGGGATTCTAGCGCCCTGTCATTCCCGTAAAGGCGGGATGGCGGCGAGGTGGTTCGCCCGTGTGGGAGTGCCCACGCAGTATGGGCCTGGGTCCCGACTTTCGCCGGGAAGACGGTTGAAAAGGATGCGGTGGCAAGCGAAGCGCGAAAAACGGAATGGGTTCCAGCGTTAATGACGGTGGAGGGGTCTTACGCCCCGCCCTGCTCCACCAGCCACTGCTCGATCAACCATCGCGAGATCGAAATGCTCGGCGACAGCACCGGGCCTTCGCCGTCGTCCTGCGTGCTGCCCCATTCGCCGCGCAAGCGTGCGCGTCGCACGTCGTCGGCGGTGAACCAGCGCGCTTCTTCCAGTTCGTCGCCCACCTGCGGCGCATCGGGTTCGGCTTCCGCGCGGAAGCCCAGCATCAGCGAACCCGGGAACGGCCACGGCTGCGAGGCGAGATATCGGCAACGACGCACACGCACGCCGGTTTCCTCCAGCACCTCGCGCGCGACGGTCTGCTCCAGCGTTTCGCCCGGTTCGACGAAACCCGCCAGCACCGAGTAACGCCGCGCCGGCCACGCCGCCTGGCGGCCGAGCAGCAACCGCGTGCCATCGGTGACGGATACGATCACGGCCGGATCCGTGCGCGGGTAATGCTCCGCGCCGCACTTGATGCATTTGCCCTGCCAGCCCGCGCGCGAAAGTGCGACTTCACCGCCGCACACGCCACAGAAACGATGTCGGCTGCGCCAGTGCTGCAGCGCGCGGGCCTGCGCGAACACGCTGGCATCGAACGCGGGCCACAGCGCGGCGGCGGTGCGCAGGTCCACGCGGCGCGGTGCATCGAACGAGGTCAGCGCGCCTTCCAGCGCGAACCAGCCGGTGCCCTGCGGGTCCAGTCCGAGGAACACCGCGGCGCCCACGCCACCTGGACCTTCGCTGATCTGCTCGCCATCCGGCGCAAGCAGATTGCCGTCGTCGTCCGCGTACGCGTGGCCCTTCTCGTCGAGGAGGATCACACGCGAGGTGGGCCAGCGCGTCTTCAGTGCATCGGGATCGTCGCGAAGCGCGTCGGCGCGATCGAGCGCGCCGCGACACGCGGCATCGGCGCCGGCTTCGACGAAGGCGAACGGAGCCGGCGTGTCGCTCACGCCGAGAAGGAAGAACCGCAGCCGCAGGTGGTCTTCGCGTTCGGATTGCGGATCACGAACTGCGCGCCGTGCAGGCTCTCGGTGTAATCGACCTCCGCGCCCATGAGGTATTGCAGGCTCAGCGGGTCGACCAGCAGCGTGACGCCGTCGGTCTGCACGGCGAGGTCGTCCTCGGCCTGCTGTTCGTCGAACTCGAAGCCGTACTGGAAACCGGAACAACCGCCGCCCTGGATGTAGACGCGCAGCTTGAGGGCGTCGTTGCCCTCCTCCGCGATCAGCTCACGCACCTTGTGGGCGGCGGCCGAGGAGAACTGGAGGGGGCGATCGAGGGACTGGTAGTCCGGCGTGGCGGAAACGGTGGGCAATTCCATGCGAAAAATGATGGGGCGCGCGGCCGCGTTGTTCAAGGCGCGCGACGGGTCGCTGCGTCCTGCGGGCGACCGAACCGGGCTTCCGGGGCGAAATCAGGGCGTCGCGGTGGCCGGTGCGATGTCGCGGGTGGCATCGGCCCAGGTGAACGACTGCTCGATGGCCGCCCCGGAACGCGGCACCAGCCGCACCGCGACGCGGACCGGGGTGAAATCGGTCGGCAGGAAGACATCGCCCTCGATCTGCTGGAAATACTTGAACGAATACGTCAGCCCTGGCGCATTGGGCTGCTGGCGCAGCACGGGCCAGGTCAGCTTCTCCAGCTTGCCCGCACGGGTGCCTTCGATCGCCAGCGTGAGCTGCCCGGTGCTGACCGCGCCGCGGTTGAGGTTCTGCGTGAGCGTGCCGGTGAAATGCCACGCCGTGTCGTTCTGCGGCTGCAGCCTCAGCGAATGCACCGCCAAGCCGCGGCGCTGGGCGGTACTGCCTACGAGGCGCTCGTAGAAGGCGACGTCGGCGCGCAGGCCGGCGATCTCTTCATCGCGCTCGGCGAGCGTGCTTTGCAGGTCGCGGTTGGCGTCGCGGCTGATCTGGTCGGATCGGCCCAGCGTCGTGACGCGCTGCTGGAGCTGTTCGATCTGCCGGCGCTGGCCGCGGGTTTCGCGCTCGCTGCTTTCCAGCTGCGCCTGCGGGCTGTCCGCCGCGGGCGCGAACACGCGCCACGCACCCCACAGGCCGAACAACAGCGATACGGCGACCACCGCCAGCAAAAGCGGCGTCCGCCCACCGACCAGGGCGTCGCGCGCGGCCGACGGCGCGGCGACCGGCTCGGGTACATGGCCGGCCGGGCCCGCGGGGCGGGTCGGATGGGGCTGCTCGGGATCGCTCGGGGTCATGCCGGGGCGCCGTGGAAACCGACGCCCAGCCTACCGCGAGCGGAGGTAACGGTCAGCGCAGGGCGGCGGCGGCGTCCAGATCGGCTTCAGACAACGCGTGGCCTTCGTGGGCGGCGGCGTGGATCAGGCGACCGGTCAGCACCGAGCCGGCCAGCATTTCGACCACCTGGTAATGCACGTTGCCCTGCACGCGCGCCTTGGCGGCCAGCTCGACGCGCTCGCTGGCGTAGACGTCGCCGTCCAGGCGGCCGTTGAGGATCACCACCGGCGCGCGGACCTCACCTTCGATGCTGCCGTTCTCGGCGAGCGTGATCGTGGCGCGCTGACCTTCCTCGGCGATCACCTTGCCGACGATCCGGCCTTCGACATACAGGCCGCCGCTGAATTTGAGGTCGCCATGGATGACGACCTGGGCGCCGATGAGGGTGTCGACCTGGCCGTCGAGCTGGGCGGGTTTGTTCTTGAACATCGGGTACTTCCGGTTGCGCGCCGGCGAGCCGGCATGGGTGAGTAGGTCAGGTGGCGCCGAGCTGCCAGCCCAGCGTCTGTTCGACCGCCACGTCGCCGCCGTCGAGCGACACGCGCACGCGTTGCGGGGTGAAGTCGGCCGGCAGCATGACGCTGCCATTGAGCTGCTGGAAGTAGCGGAACGAGTAGTCCTGCGGCGGCGCGGAGCTGCGCTGGTGCAGTTCGTCCCAGCTGATCGTCGCGAGCTTGCCGTGGCGCACGCCCTCGACGGTGAAATGCAGGCGGCCGCGGCTGATCGCGCCCTTGTTGAGGCTCTGCGTCAGCACGATCTGGTAGCGCCAGCTGCCGCCGGATTCGGCGTCGAAACGCGCCGAATGCACGCTCAGGCCCTTGGGCTGGCCGGTCGCGCCGACCAGGCGCTCGTAGAAGGCGATGTTCGCGCGCAGGTCGGAGATTTCCTCCTCGCGCTCGGCCAGCTCGCTCTGCACTTCCTTGTTAGCGGCGCGGCTGATCTGGTCCGAACGCGACAGCGTGGCCTCGCGCTGGGCGAGCTGTTCGGCCTGCGATCGCCAGCGGCGGAGTTCGTCCTGGGCGGCATCGAGCTGGGCCGTCACCGCCGGCAGCTTCGGCGCGGCATGGCGCTCGGCCCCGTACCACATGCCCGCCAGCGAGCCCAGCCAGGCGATGCCGAGCACGACCGCGATCAGCGGCCGGCGGTCCGGACGTTGCTGGACGATCGTGAAGCGCGGCGGCGGCGCCCTGCGCGGCGTGTTGGTCATAAGCATGTTTCCGGCGATGCAGTCGCCGGATTCCCCAGCCCCTATACTTCGATGGACAGTCTAGCGAGGGAGCGACATGACGGATGCGCACCTGTTCGCAATTGGCGTAGTTCTGGCCTGGTTGGCCGGAATCCGCGTCTATCTCACGGTTTTCGGCGTCGGGCTGGCGGGTTTCTTCGGCTGGCTGGACCTGCCACAGGCGCTGCAGGTTACTGCCTCGCCGTGGGTGTTGGGGGTTTCGGGCCTGCTGGCCGCTGGTGAATTTTTCGCCGACAAGATCCCGGGCGTCGATTCAGGTTGGGACCTGCTCCACACGGTGCTGCGGATCCCGGCGGGCGCGTTCCTGGCGGCGGCCACGCTATCGCCCGATGGCCAGCTCGGTGCCGGTGCGCTGGCGGCCGGCGCGGGCGTGGCGCTAACCAGCCACGTGCTCAAGTCCGGCTCGCGCGCCTTACTCAACACCTCGCCCGAACCGGTGAGCAACTGGACCGCGTCGATCACCGAGGATGTCGCCACCGTCGGTGGCCTGGCGCTGGTGTTCGCGCATCCGTGGATCGCGCTGGGCATCGTGGTGGTGATCAGCATCACCGTTGCGCTGCTGCTGTGGTGGGTGTGGCGGATGCTGTTCCGGCGCACGCCCAGACCCGGGCCGGTTTGAGGTAGGGTTCAAAAGAAAACGCCGCCGGAATCCGGCGGCGTTCTTGTTTTCCGGTTTTTTCTATTTGCCGATCGCTGCGCGGCGATCAGTCTTCCAGCTTCGTCAGCAGGTAGTTCTGCTCGCCCAGTCGCTCGATCAGCGACAGCTGCGTTTCGATCCAGTCGATGTGCTCTTCCTCGGAATCGAGGATGTCGGCGAACAGCTTGCGGCTGACGTAATCGTTCACCGATTCGCAGTAGCGGATGGCGTCGCGCAACAGCGGCAGGCCTTCCAGCTCCAGCGAGAGGTCGCAGGCGAGCACTTCGCGCGGGTTCTCGCCGATGCGCAGCTTGCCCAGCGCCTGAAAGTTCGGAAGCCCTTCGAGGAAGAGGATGCGCTCCGACAGCTTGTCGGCGTGCTTCATCTCGTCGATGGATTCCTTGTATTCGTGTTCGGCCAGTTCCTTCAGGCCCCAGTTCTTCAGCATCTTGGCGTGCAGGAAGTACTGGTTGATCGCGGTCAGCTCGTTGTAGAGCGCCTTGTTGAGGAATTCGATGACCTTGGCGTCGCCCTTCATGGCCGGCCTCCTGTAAGCATGGATGGCGGCACTCTAGCCCGTTCAGGCGGGCGACGGCGGAACGCGAATCGGGTGCAGCCGCGTCCGAGAATCAGTCGCGGTTGGGAGAAAGGATCAGGCCGCTTCCTGCATCACTGCGAACGGCAGCTCACGCACCGCGTGGGCCGAGTCGAGCAGGGACGCGGCCATGTCCAGGCAGCTGCCGCAATTGGCGCCAGCGCCGGTGCGCATGGTCAGTTCGGTCACGCTGCGGCATCCGGCCTCGGCGGCCGAGCGGATGTCGTGATCGGTGACCCCATTGCAGATGCAGACGTACACGGTGGCGGTATCGGATCGGGCAACCGGATCGGCTGCAGCGCCATTCCGCCATGAATGAGAATGATTGTCAATTAACGAACGCTGATCAGCCCTGCCCCAGCCCGGCGCCGCGGCAGCGCGGGCCCCGGTGGCGGCCGATCTGGTCCTGCGGACGGAATTCCGGCCCCGGCGTGGGCACGGCCGTCGGCCCGGCCACCTGCCGCGCGGCCGGCGCCAGGTGCCGCAGGGCGCGGGCATAGACGGAGCGCTTGAACATGACGACGTGCTCGACCGGGTACCAGAAGTCCACCCAGCGCCAGTGATCGAATTCGGGCTTGTCGGTGAGGTCCAGGCGCAGATCGGACTCCTGCCCGGTCAGGCGCAGCAGGAACCACACCTGCTTCTGGCCGATGCAGACCAGGCGGTCGTTGCGGCGGATGGCCCGCTGCGGCAGGCGATAGCGAAGCCAGCCCGGCGTGGCACCCAGGACTTCGACATGCTCGGGAAGCAGGCCGGTCTCCTCGCGGAGCTCACGGTACATGGCCTCCAGCGGCGTCTCGTCGCTGTTCATCCCGCCCTGCGGGAACTGCCAGCCGTCGCGATGCACGCGGCGCGCCCAGAACAGGCGCCCGTCCGGGTGCATCAGGACGATGCCGACATTGGGTCGGTAGCCGTCCGGATCGATCACGATGCGGAC
>Ga0102589_1001381_pt1 | contig 33706 bp, 37 predicted proteins | sample AraplaMF_Col_mLB_FD_76858 | JGI IMG/M metagenome (GOLD analysis project Ga0102589, IMG submission 76858) | Arabidopsis root microbial communities from the University of North Carolina, USA - plate scrape MF_Col_mLB | ecosystem: Host-associated > Plants > Roots > Endosphere | place: USA...
CTTTATTACGTACACCTTTGTTCGAAGAGTACAAAGTTTTAGGTGGTAAAACAATTGATTTTGGTGGCTGGGAGCTACCAGTGCAATTCTCGAGCATTAAAGAAGAACATGAAGCTGTTCGTACAGCGGCTGGTTTATTTGATGTTTCTCACATGGGAGAAATTGAAGTAACTGGTAAAGATAGTCTTAAATATTTACAAAAAATGATGACAAATGATGTTTCAAAGCTAAAAGAAGAAGGCGCATTATATAGTGCGATGTGCTATGAAAATGCTGGAACTGTAGATGACTTATTAATCTATAAATTTAGCGATGAACATTATTTATTAGTTGTCAATGCGTCTAATATCGAAAAAGATTTTGAATGGTTACACTCACACGTTGAAGGTGATGTAAAAGTTGTAAACAAGAGTAATGAAATTGCACAGTTGGCACTTCAAGGTCCAAATGCAATTGAAATTTTACAACGACTTACATCTATTAATGTATCCGAAATTAAGTATTTTACTTTTAAACATAACGTCCAAATTAGTGATGTGACAGCATTAGTTTCTCGTACTGGATACACAGGTGAAGATGGTTTTGAACTTTACTGTGCAGCTGATGATGCTGCCAAGCTTTGGAATATTCTACTTGAAGCTGGTAAAGAGGACGGATTAAAACCTTGTGGATTAGGTTCTCGTGATACACTGCGCTTTGAAGCAACACTAGCATTATACGGACAAGAACTTTCAAAAGATATTACTCCACTTGAAGCTGGAATCGGTTTTGCTGTGAAGTTGAATAAAGAAGAAGACTTCTTTGGTAAAGAAGTCCTGAAAAACCAAAAAGAACAAGGTGTTCCTCGTAAATTAGTAGGCATCGAAATGATTGATAAAGGAATTCCAAGATCTCATTATCCTGTGTATAAGGATGGCGAATGTATTGGAGAGGTAACAAGTGGTACTCAATCTCCAACATTAAAACGCAATATTGGACTTGCGTTAGTGAAAACAGAATGTTCAAGCTTAGGTACTGAAATTGAAGTTGAGATTAGAAATAAAAAATTAAAAGCAGTTGTAGTTTCTACACCATTTTATAAAAGAGAGAAGAAGTAACTAGGGGGAGAAAGGGGATTACCTTAATGCATCGTTATTTACCAATGACAGAGCAAGATCGTCAAGAGATGTTAAAAGCAGTTGGTGTTTCTTCAGTTGATGAACTATTTAGTGATATTCCTGAAAATGTTCGTTTTAATGGATTATTAAATATTAAAAAAGCAAAATCTGAATCTGATTTATTACAAGAACTTAGTGGATTAGCTAATAAAAATGCGAATCTAAGAGAATATGTATCATTCTTAGGTGCTGGAGTATATGATCACTATTTACCAACAGTTGTTGATCATGTCATTTCACGTTCAGAGTTTTATACTGCATACACTCCATATCAGCCTGAAATCTCACAAGGTGAGCTTCAAGCGATTTTTGAATTCCAAACAATGATTTGTGAATTGACTGGAATGGATGTTGCAAACTCTTCTATGTATGATGGTGGAACTTCTCTTGCAGAAGCGACTACACTAGCAGCTGGTCATACTGGTAAAAAACGAATTTTAGTATCAAAAGCTGTTCATCCACAGTCACGTGAAGTAATTTTATCTTATGCTAAAGGTCAACACTTAGAGGTTGTTGAAATTGGTTTGAAAGATGGAAAAACTGATATCGAAGAGCTAAAAAATGAAATGAACGATACTGTTGCATGTGTTGTTGTTCAATACCCTAACTTCTATGGACAAATTGAAGCATTAGATGAAATTGAACCAATTGCTCATACAGGAAAAAGCTTATTTGTAGTATCAAGTAATCCATTAGCATTAGCTGCATTAACACCTCCAGGTGAATTTGGTGCTGATATTGTTGCAGGTGATGCTCAAACATTTGGTATCCCTACTCAATTTGGTGGACCTCACTGTGGTTACTTTGCAACGACAACAAAATTAATGCGTAAAATGCCTGGTCGATTAGTTGGTCAAACAGTTGATGGTGAAGGCCGTCGTGGTTTTGTATTAACTCTTCAAGCACGCGAACAACACATCCGTCGTGACAAAGCGACTTCTAATATTTGTTCAAACCAAGCTTTGAATGCATTAGCAGCTTCAGTTGCAATGACAGCACTTGGTAAATACGGTGCGGTTGAAATGGCTACACAAAACATCCAACGCACTCAATATATGAAAAAGAAATTAACGCAAAGTGGCATTTCTGTTGTTTTCGATGGTGCTGCATTTAATGAGCTAGTAATCGATGTAAAACAAAATGTGTCTGAAATTAATAAAGAATTATTTACGAAGAAAATTATCGGTGGTTACGATTTAGCAAAAGTTGAACCTGCTATGGAAAATCATATGTTAATCGCTGTTACTGAACTACGTTCTAAACAACATATTGATACATTTGTAGAAGAGCTAGCATTATTAGTAGACGGAAAGGGGATGCAACATGCTGAAGGATCAACCGTTAGTTTTTGAGATGAGTAAAGAAGGTCGTATTGCTTATAGTCTTCCAGTAATGGATGTTGAAGACATTAACATTGAAGACGTTATTCCAGCGACTTATATCCGCAAAGAAAAAGCAAATTTACCAGAAGTTTCTGAATTAGATTTAATGCGTCATTATACAGCGTTATCTAAACGTAATCATGGATTGGACTCTGGTTTCTATCCACTTGGATCTTGTACGATGAAATACAATCCAAAAATTAATGAAGCTGTAGCCCGCTTTCCTGGTTTCGCTCATATACACCCATTACAAGATACGTATACTGTACAAGGTGCACTTGAGTTAATGCATGAGCTTCAACAAGAATTAAAAGAAATCACAGGTATGGATGAAGTTACACTTCAACCAGCTGCTGGTGCTCATGGTGAGTGGACAGGATTAATGATTATCCGTGCATATCATGAAAGCCGTGGTGATTTCAACCGTACGAAAGTAATCGTACCTGACTCAGCACATGGTACGAATCCAGCTTCTGCAACAGTTGCAGGATTTGAAACAATCACAGTTAAATCAAATGAAAAAGGTTTAGTAGACTTAGACGATTTACGTCGTGTAGTTGATGAAAATGTAGCAGCATTAATGCTAACAAATCCAAATACTTTAGGTCTATTTGAAGAAGATATTTATGAAATTTCTGAGATTATCCATGCTGCAGGCGGTAAGGTTTACTATGATGGAGCAAACTTAAATGCTGTATTAAGTAAAGCACGTCCTGGCGATATGGGATTTGACGTAGTACATTTAAATCTTCATAAAACGTTCACTGGTCCACACGGTGGTGGCGGTCCTGGTTCAGGTCCTGTTGGAGTAAAAGCTGATTTAATTCCATATTTACCTGCACCAATCGTTGAAAAAGTAGGGGACGAGTATGTCTTAAATTCTGATCGTCCTGAAACAATTGGTCGAGTTAAACCTTTCTACGGAAACTTCGGAATTAATGTAAGAGCATACACTTATATTCGTTCAATGGGTCCTGAAGGATTAAAACAAGTTACTGAAGATGCAGTATTAAATGCAAACTACATGATGCGTCGATTAGAGCCGCACTTTGATCTTCCATTCGATCGTCATTGTAAGCATGAATTTGTATTAAGTGGTAAACGTCAGAAGAAATTAGGCGTACGTACGTTAGATATTGCTAAACGCTTATTAGACTTTGGGTATCATCCACCAACAATCTACTTCCCATTAAACGTGGAAGAATGTATTATGATTGAACCAACTGAAACTGAATCGAAAGAAACATTAGATTCATTCATTGATACAATGATTGCGATTGCCAAAGAAGCTGAAGAAAATCCGGAAATCGTTCAAGAGGCTCCACATACGACAGTAGTAAGTCGTCTTGATGAGACATTAGCTGCTCGTAAGCCTGTATTACGTTATCAAAAAGCATAAATAAAAAAGTTCCCTTCTATAAGGGAACTTTTTTTGCGTATTTGTTGCTTTAAACATTTTCAGGATAAAGACATTATAAGATGCCAGACTCCTGAAAGAGCGGTGGGAAGGGGATGTATGTAATCCCACAACGTCTTCAACCAGGAGTTTCATTAAGAGCTCAATGGGAGCATCCTGAAGTTCTTTTCGCTATCTTGTCCATAAAAACAGTCTTTATATTATTTGGAAAATTGCTGATAAATTTGCATCCTTCTTTTTGTCTTGATCTAAATAAACATGATCAATCACTCGATAATAGCCTGGCTTTAATTTGATATTCAGGCTGTCAAAATTAATTGTCTTCTTAACTGTTTTTCCTTTAGGTAAAATGATGCCTATTGAAGTAAAAGTAGTATTCAGTTTAAAAGGAATCTTTCTCCAAGAACCATTTTTAATCTGTTCGATTTCATAAGGATGTCCAAATAGGAAATCTTCACCATTATTTATGATATTGTATGATATTTTATTTGTATTTACATCGTATGATGCTTTATCAATTTTAATTTTAACGTCCATTTTTCCCTCTTGAAATAAGCTAGGCATATCATTATATTTTGATTTCCCAAAAGCTTGAGGATCTTTTTCGTATTCAGTTTGTTCTTCCTTACTACATGCAGATAAGCAAATTGCAAGACTTAGTAATAGAAACATTCCCTTTTTCATAAGCTTTATTCCTTTCAAGATTGAATCAATCTTATTTATTATATTTTATTTGTCTGAAAATTTCAAAAAGTATTTTACGAAATCTATAAAAATAACCTACTTTTGTAGAATAGTTTAGTAAAAAGAGAATTTTAGAAATTTATAAACATGAAAGAAGGTAAATTTTACTACCAAAATTCTTTCCTAACATACTAAAATCTTCCAAAAATCAGTTGATTTTTTCTGTTTTTAGAGGGATAATTGTAGCATTATTTAACAGAAAATTAACATAATTGGGAGACGTTTAGAATGAAAATCGCAAAATTTGGTGGTTCATCATTAGCCACTTGGGAACAAATTGAAAAAGTTTTTCAGATTGTGGTTTCAGATAAAGAACGTAAAATTATTGTGGTTTCTGCTCCGGGTAAAAGATTTCCTGAGGATATAAAAATAACTGATCTCTTAATTACTTGTGGACGAAAATCAATCAATTGTGAAGATTATTCTATGGAATACAAACAGATCATTGAAAGATATTCTGAAATTGCAAATGGCTTGTGTTTATCAACTAATATAATTGATGAGATTTCATTCAATATCGAAGGTGCACTATCTGGTTCAAAGGAAAATCATGCAAGATATATGGATGCTGTAATGGCGTGTGGTGAAGATAATTGTGCTAGGTTAGTAGCAAATTATTTTCAAATGAAAGAAATTGAAGCAGAATATGTTAATCCAAAAGATGCAGGATTATTTGTCTCAAATGAACCTGGCCATGCTCAAGTATTACCTAAAAGTTACCCTCTCTTACATGATTTACATAAGAAAAAAGGTATTGTTATTTTTCCTGGTTTCTTCGGTTATTCAGAGGATGGAGATATTGTGACTTTTTCAAGAAGTGGTTCAGATATTACTGGTTCGGTTATTGCAAATGGCGTTAAAGCCAGTTTATATGAAAATTTCACCGATGTGGATGCTGTATATTCAGTTAATCCTTCCATTATTCATGAGCCAAAAGAGATTAAAGAATTAACCTATCGTGAAATGAGGGAACTATCTTACGCTGGTTTCAATGTTTTCCATGACGAGGCACTGATTCCCGCTTTTCAAGCTGGTATTCCAGTTAATATTAAAAATACGAATAATCCGACTGCTCCCGGGACTGTTATTGTAAAAGAAAGAAAATTAACAAATGGTCCCTTGGTTGGTGTAGCAAGTGACAATGGATTTTGTAGTATTTATATAAGCAAGTATTTAATGAATAGGGAAGTTGGGTTTGGTCGTAAAATCTTACAAATCTTAGAAGACTTTCATATTTCTTATGAACACCAACCTAGTGGAATTGATGATATTTCAATCATTATTAGGCAAAATCAATTAACTTCTACAATTGAAAATCAAATTATTAACCGTATACGGGATGAGCTTCAAGTTGATCATGTGGTCATTGAAAGAGATCTTGCTTTAATTATGTTAGTAGGTGAGGGAATGCGACATAATGTTGGTACTACTGCTCGTGCCAGCAAAGCCCTTGCAAATGCGAGAATCAACATAGAAATGATTAATCAAGGATCATCTGAAGTGAGTATGATGTTTGGTGTTAAAGCTAGTGATGAGAAAAAAGCAGTACAAGTAATTTATGAAGAATTCTTTCCAAATGTGTCATCTAAGTAAAATATTTAAATATAGATGAAGAGATAACATCAGCAGAAATTCCATGTTTTTATGGAATGCATAAGGAGCTTATGAAAATGACAGAAAAAGAAATTCAATTACTTCAGAGTATTGAACAAAATGGTAGATTAAGTAATGACGTATTAGCAAAGATGATTCAAGTGTCAGAGGAAGAAGTCGTTGAGATTCTCAAAAAGTTTGAAAACGACCGTGTAATTTTACAATATATTACTCTGATTGACTGGGGAAAAGTTCCTGTACAAGAAAGTATTACGGCAATGATAGATGTAAAAGTAGCTCCAAAAAGAGGAGTCGGCTTTGATGAAATTGCTGAAAAAATATATTTATATCCTGAAGTAAAATCAGTTTATTTAATGTCAGGTACATATGACTTATCAGTTGTAGTTGAAGGAAAAACAATGACTTCAATTGCTTCGTTTGTATCACAAAAACTATCAACCTTAGAATCAATTTTATCCACGACAACGCACTTTATCTTAAAACGATATAAACATGACAGTATTGTATATGGACATAAACAAAATGATAAGCGTATGGTGATCACGCCATGAGTAAATTTACATTATCTAATACAGTCACAACACTTCAACCTTCGGGGATTCGTAAATTTTTTGATTTAGCAGCTAGCATGGATAATGTTATATCATTAGGAGTTGGAGAACCTGATTTTGTCACGCCTTGGAATGTACGTGAGGCAAGTATCTATTCGCTAGAAACAGGACATACAGCGTATACTTCAAATGCCGGTTTATTTGAATTGCGTGATGAGGTAAGTCGCTATTTCTCTAAGAAATTTGATGTACATTATGATCCAAATGAAGAGTTAATCATCACTGTTGGTGCAAGTCAAGGGATTGATATTGCGTTACGAACGATTTTAAATCCAGGTGATGAAGTGATCGTCATTGATCCTTGTTTCGTTTCGTATGCACCATTAGTTTCATTAGCAGGTGGTGTACCGGTGCATTTAGCAACAACAGGTGAAGAGGAATTTAAAATTAATCTTCAAGCTTTAAAGAAAAAAATAACATCAAAGACAAAAGCAATTTTACTATGTAATCCTAATAATCCTACTGGTACATTACTTGAAAAGGAATTACTTGAGGATTTAGCTGTATTTGTTAAAAAACATAATTTAATTGTCATTTCTGATGAAATTTATGCAGAGCTTGTTTACGACGGTGAATATACTAGTTTTGCTAAAATAGATGGTATGAGAGAACATACAATTTTAATATCTGGTTTTTCTAAAACGTTTGCAATGACTGGCTGGCGTTTAGGGATTGTAGCTGCACCTTCAGATATTATTTCTCATATGTTAAAAGTCCATCAGTATGCAATCATGTGTGCACCTACAATGTCACAACATGCAGCGGTTGAAGCACTTCGTAATGGTGAACATGATGTAGAAGCAATGAGAAGAAGTTATATGCAACGAAGAAATTTCCTTGTATCATCACTTCAAGAACTTGGTTTATCATGCCATTTGCCTGGAGGCGCATTTTATGTTTTCCCTTCAATCCAAAATACAGGATTAACATCTGAAGAATTTGCAGAGCAATTACTGTTAAAAGAAAGAGTTGCAGTTGTCCCGGGAAATGTTTTTGGAGATTGTGGAGAAGGATTTATCCGTTGTTCGTATGCTACTTCATTAGAACAGTTAGTTGAAGCAACAAAAAGAATAGGGCGTTTCTTAAAAACTGTCCCGACATTTCAACCAGCAAATTTAACGAAAATTGAAAGTAAATAGTTTCATACTAAAAAAGCTCTTGTGTTCCATTTGGAATCGACAAGAGCTTTTTTTATATTTGTATGAAAGGATGATTTGACTTTGCTTCAAGTAATCTTTCTTGAAAAATAGAACCAATCAAATGATCATATCCTAGCGTTTCACATAGAATCCAATTATGCTGATGCGAATGGGGTATACTGCTAATTTTTTCTGCCAGTTCTTTCATCAATGTACCTGAAAAGAATAAATAAGGTACAACGATGATCGGACAATTTTTTTCAGATAGTAGCCGTGCCCAAACGTCATGGAAAGAAGGCTTCGACACGGCCATGTAGGCAGGAATCACGAGTCTTTTTATTTTGATTTCAAGTAATTTAACAATGTTTAAAAAATCATTTTGTGTAAGAAGGTCGCTGCTTCCACGACCAACCAATAAAATTTTAGAATCAGGGTGTACGTTTTTCATTTTTTGATAGATGCGTTTCTGCACTAATTCAATCATATTTTGATGAACACCAATTGGATTGCCAATAGTGATGTCAATTCTAGTAAATCGTTTTTGAAAAGCGGCAATTTCTTTCGGAATATCAATTTTTGCATGATTGGCTGATAAAAGTAGAACGGGGAGGACTGTGATTGAAGTTGCTCCCCGTTGTATACATCTATGTAATCCCTCATGTATAGAGGGGGCTACTAATTCGATAAAACTTATTTCTTGAATTTGACAATTAATTTGTTCTTGGACTTTTTTTACAAAATTAATGGCAGAATGGACAGCAGAAAGTACGCGGCTACCGTGACAAATATATAAAATAGCTTCCATTCTATCACTCCTTATATGTGATGATTTAAGGCTAAATACTAGAGTAACTCTTTTGATTTGATTGTAAAATTGAATCCTGTTTCGATTCGAACCATTTTAGTTGATGATGTAAATTTACAACCTCCCCAACAACAATCATACTAGGGTTACGTATTTTTTCCTTTTCAGCAACTGAAAGTACTTCTTTTAAAGTACATGTCACAATTTTCTGTTGTTCTGTGGTACCATTGTGGATTATCGCAACAGGGGTATCCTGATGTTTCCCGTTTGATAAAAGCTGATGACGAATATATGGTAAATTGCTAACGCCCATATAAATTGCAAGTGTGTCAATACCATTTGCTAATGCTTCCCATTTAACAGTATCGTCTTCCTTACAATGGCCAGTTACAAATGCAAAAGAGCTACTGTAATCACGATGTGTTACTGGAATACCTGCATAAGCAGGTGCTGCTATACCAGATGTAATGCCGGGAACGATTTCGAATGGAACTCCGCGTTCAACCAGATAAGTGGCTTCTTCGCCACCACGCCCAAAAATAAAAGGATCGCCACCTTTTAAACGGACAACAGTTTTGCCTTTTTTAGCATACTTTACTAAAAAAGCGTTAATTGTATCTTGTTTTAATGCATGGTAGTTTGGTAGTTTACCTGCGTAGATTAATTCTACTGATTCTTTTGCATATTCTAGCAGTTCTTTATTCACTAAACGGTCATATAAAATGACATCAGCAGATTGAATGCATTTTAGACCTTTTACAGTAATTAAATCAACATCACCTGGTCCAGCTCCAACTAAATAAACTTTTCCAATCATTCCATACACCTCATCATCATCGTTTACTTAATACCTCAATATCTAAGACAAAACCGCCACTCTGACTAACTCTCTTTTTTTCATACATCAGTAAATCTGTAACATCTGGCTTTTTTACATAAAATTTCTCGAGTTCGGTATCAACGAGCTTAAACGCTTTTTCATCATCATTTGCTAGAATGACAACAGGGACAGTACGATTTTCTATTTGTGCCTCAAATCGATATAAAAACATAGGCCACCGACTTTCATTAAGATGCTTTTACTGTTTCAAGAATGGTCGTTAAATGATTTTGTAATTCCTCAATACCAACCCTAGCTACATAATCTAAGTATGGTTCAGAAGGTAATTTATTCTCTTGAAAGTGCTGTAAGAATTTTTCTAAAACAAGATGAAGGGAAGGGGATTCCACTTTTCCTTTTAATTTTTCGTTTAATTTTCCGCCATTTGCTAAAGTTCCACCAACATAGATCTCAAATGCTTCAACTAATTCTTTTTTGTCATTCCGAGCTTTGATACCTTGTAAACCGATATCGGCGATTGCTCTTTGACCACATGAGTTAGGGCAACCAACCATGTGGATTCGAACGGGTACATCAAGTGAAACTTTTTCATCTAAGTAAGAAGCAGTATCTTTCATACGAGCTTTTGTTTCAACTAATGCTAGGTTGCAATATTCATTCCCTGTACACGCCACAGAATACCCAATAAACTTTGGCGGAATCGGAGTGAATTTTTTTAATAAAGGTTCCTCAAGTAAATCATTGATATTTGCAATTGGGATATTTGGCAAAATTAAATTTTGTGAATTACAGTTTCTGATTTCTCCATTTCCGTATTTCTTAACAATTCTAGCTAACTCAAAAACTTCTTCCGAGTGTAATCTTCCAACTGGAATACTTAAACCGACATAGTTTAATCCTTCTTGCTTTTGCGGATGGACACCGTAAAAATAACCTGCATTCCAGGACTCATCAAATCCAGTTCCTTTTGTTAATAACTGTCCGGTATATTCTTCTAGTACAGCTTTAAACTTTTCGACTCCCCAATCTGCTACTAAAAACTTTAAACGTGAGTGATGACGCTTTTCGCGATAACCAAAATCTCTAAAGATCGTTGTAACTGCAATTGCTACTTCTTTTACTTGATGAGGTAAAACAAATACATCAAGAGTTTGAGCTAAATGTGGTGCAGCAGATAATCCACCGCCAACCTTTAAATGGAAACCAGATGTTTTGATTCCATCAATTTCTTTCATTGCTGGAACAAAAGAGATGCAGTTAATCTCAGCGTTGGATGCATTACTTGTATTTGTACTGATTGACATTTTATATTTTCTTGGTAGGTTCGAAAAATCTTCGTTAAATTGGAAGAATTCATATATTTCCTTTACGATAGGTGTTGTATCGAATAATTCATTCGGATCAATTCCGGCTAATGGATTACCAACAATATTACGTGTAATATCTCCACAAGCACCTGCACTTGATAGATTCACCTTTTCAAGACGGGATAAAATATCTGGAATCTGTTCAATTGTTAACCAATGAAACTGAATCGCTTGACGGGTCGTTATATCATAAACATCTCGACCATAATCACGAGCAATTTCAGCTAATACGACTAGTTGTTCATGCGTTAATATCCCAGATGGAACATTGACACGCATCATAAAGTAACCAGCTTCTTTTGGTTTTTGTAGATAACATCCTGCCCATTTAAATAAATCCCATTGATCCTTTGGTATCGATTCAAAACCATTCTTTGCATAAAAAGGAATGTCATCATAAATTTTTAATCCGTCTTTTACTAGCTTCTTTTTTTCAGTTTCGTTTAACTTTGGGTTGTCTTTCCATACTTTTTCAGTACTCATTAACACATCTCCTTATTTGATATAATTTTGAACTTTTAAATAGTGAAGTACTGTTTCAACACATTGTTCGATCGTAAGTGAGTCTGTATTTAAAGTGATTTCCGGACGGTTTGGTGCTTCATAAGGGGAGCTTATACCAGTAAAATTTTGAATTTCACCATTTTTGGCTTTTTTATAAAGCCCCTTTGGATCTCTGTTTTCGCAAGTTTCAACTGAGCACTCAACATAAACTTCAATAAACTCATCTTGTTCAACAATTGTTCGAATAAGATCTCGATCAGCTTGGAATGGGGAGATAAAGGCAGTTAGAACAATTTGCCCATTATCAACAAACAACTTAGCTACTTCCCCAATGCGACGAATATTTTCAGTACGATCATGATCTGTAAAACCAAGATCATGATTTAATCCGTGACGTATATTATCACCATCTAAAACATATTGCTGCACGTTTTGGTGAAACAATGCTTTTGCGATTTCATTGGCAATCGTAGATTTACCAGATGCTGATAAACCTGTGAACCAAAGGATGCAGCTATGATGATTATTTTTTTGACGGCGATCTTGTTTCGTGATACTTGCTTGATGCCAAACAATATTTTTAGACATGTCGTTTTTCTCCTATTCAACTGAAATGGACGCTGCTTCACGTATTCCTTCTATTAAAACTTCTACTACTTCTTTTCGACTAAAGGCAGTAGGAGGAATTTCACCGTTTTTCAGCATTTCGCGTACTTTCGTACCTGAAAGAGTAATATGGTGCTCGTTACTATGAGGACAAGTTTTTGTTGAACCCATATTTTCACATTTTGAGCAGTAAAAACTATTTTCAAAAAATAGGAGATTGATCCCTAAGTCTTTAGCTGTAAAGCGTTGGAAGATTTTTTGCGCATCGTATGTTCCGTAATAATTTCCAACACCGGCATGATCACGACCAACAATAAAATGCGTGCACCCATAATTTTTTCTGACGATCGCATGGAAAATTGCTTCGCGTGGTCCAGCATAGCGCATAGCGGCAGGGAAAACGGCTAGAAATACACGATTTGCCGGATAATAGTTTTCTAGTAAAACCTTATAACTTTTCATTCTCACATCTGCAGGAATGTCATCTGATTTTGTTTCTCCAACTAAAGGATTCAAAAAGAGACCATCAACGATTTCTAATGCGCTTTTTTGAATATATTCGTGTGCTCTATGAACAGGATTTCGAGTTTGGAAACCAACAATCTTTTGCCAGTTTAATGATGCAAATTTTTCCCTAGTTTCAACGGGAGTTAAATAATGTTCGGAAAAATCCTTTCTGTTCAACTGTTTAGTAACTGTAATTTCTCCTCCGATATACACATCACCGCGGGAATACAATTTAGCTACACCAGGATGCTCATGATCAGTCGTTCCATAAACGAATTGTGCTTCAACTAATTTATTAGGTGTATAAATATCTTCAATTGTAATGATTCCATATACTTCATTTTCCCAAACAAGCTTTGCTACTTCTCCGATTTGTAGGTTTTTTGCAGAAGACTTTGAGATAGGAAGTGTAATTGGGATACTCCATACAGAGCCGTTTTTTAATCTCATTCTACTAACAACTTGTTCATAATCATCTTTTCCAAGAAAACCAGTTAATGGGCTGTATGCACCATTTCCAATTAACTCTAAGTCACTAATCCCGATAAGATCTAATGGGATCTCATGAGAAATTTCAGTTGTTAAAACTGTTGAATCAAATCGATTAATTAATGTTCCGCCATGTGCAGGTAAGCTCATATTCTAGACACTCCTTAAACTTTTCTAATTTGATAGTTTCATATATTCAGGTTGAAAAATACAATATAAATGGGTTAGAAGAATGATTTAGTCGTGTAAGCCACATTCAGTTTTAGTAGATCCTGACCAACGTCCTGATCGACTATCAGATGAATTAGAAGCTGGTAAAGTACAAACCTCACATCCAATACTTGGATAACCTACGTCATGAAGTGGATTATATGGAAGGTTTTGATAATACACATATCTCCAAACTTCTTTCCAAGTCCAATGGATTAATGGGCAAACTTTAATAGACTGGAACTTATTGTCTAGATTGAGAAAATTCGTTTTTTGACGAGATGCAGATTGCTCTCTACGTAAACCTGAGATCCAAGCAGGAGCGTCCTTTAACGCCTCTTGTAATGGAATAATTTTACGGATTTGACAGCATTGGTTTGGTTCACGTTTCCAAAGCTCATTACCATGTATTTCTGCTTGTTCATCTAATGAAAGGCTAGGAAGTTTTTTTTCAATCTGTAAAAACGGATACTTTGCTTGGACCCGGTCGATACATTCGTAAGTTTCTTTAAAGTGTAAACCTGTCTCCAAAAAAACAATTTTTGCATCAGGTTTTACCTTTGAGATTAAATCAATTAATAATATTCCCTCCACGCCAAAACTACAGGCGTAAATTAATTCATCTCCATAAGTAGAATATGCCCAGTGGAGTACTTCAAGGGCTCCCTTAGTATCATTATCAATCGAAAAGGTTGGGAGTTGTTCCTCATTCCAATTTTCAAATTTCATTTGTCTTCCTCCAATGAATTAAAGAAAATAATAAGAGAGCAAAATACGCTGTCATCATTTTATGAAATGAACAATATACATTCTTTCTATATGAAAATGTATTGAAACATTTCTCTTGAAATAGAAAAAGACAGCTTAAATCTATGATGTAAAGATTACATAGATTTAAGCTGCCTCTAGTTTTTCTAGTCAGCAGGAGTCTCATTTACTTTAATCGTATTTTCTCTTGTTTTTCTACTTGAATAATTTTTCCATCTTGAACGACTAACGTAATCGTTCCAAATTTTAAACCATTTAGTAACGATTCCACGACTTCAATTAACGGTTTTAAGTCGTTGGTTTGGCTCATGAGCATCATCCTCTGAAATTAATTACAACTAAGTTTATCAGAATTGTATGAATTGTCAATTTCAAAAATGCCATTTTTTATATAAATTTTGAAATTTCAAATAAGGAGGGGATGTGCACTCAAAATGAAAGCGTTTCAGTTTATTTTTTCAAATAAAAAAATAGTAGATAAACAAAAGATGGAATGAAAACTAATAAAATACATCGAACAGTTTTACCTCTTTCAATATGCTACGAAGTACTTTTAATTAATTAGGAAAGAAACCATATTAAAGAATTTTATATAGGAGAAAATGAACATTTATTTCGTTCTTTCAGAAAGGTTATGAATATACAATTGTTGAAAGAAGATAATAATTAGTAGGTAACTTAATAAAATTTAAGGGGGTTCGTCTTGACTATCCTTCATAACGAGCCATTGATTTCTGCTGTAATAGCATGGTTTATTGCTCAGTTTTCAAAAGTCATCATTCATTTAGTGAAACATAAGGATTTCGATTTATCAAAGTTTTTTGCGTCAGGTGGTATGCCAAGCTCTCATTCCTCTACAGTTACAAGTTTAGCTTTAAGTGTGGGAATAACGATGGGTTTTGAAAGCGTTGATTTCGCGATGGCAGCAATTTTTGCTACGATTATTATGTACGATGCTTCAGGTGTACGTCTTGCAGTAAGTAAGCACGCAAAAATCCTGAATGACTTTTTTCACGGCAGAATAAAGAATTATAAGGCTTTAAACGAATTGGTCGGACATACTTCATATGAAGTTGTGGTTGGGGCATTAATCGGAATCATAGTTGCCATCATTGTGACCTGATCAAACTTGCGCTCAAGTATAAATCAAAAGATTTATTCTTGAGCGTATTTTCATAATAAAAATAATGATATGTAAATAACAGGAGATATTTACATAAGTTTGATAAGATATTGTTAGGATTTGTATGTAAGGAGTGGAAGCATGAAAAGTATCGTAAACGAACATAGTGCTTGGAAGAAAGTCGGACGAGGGATTTATCATTTTAGATTTTTATTAATTAGTTTAATAGCTGTTATATCTATCTTCCTTAGTATTTATGCGAAGCAATTACCTAGCATTTTAGAAGGTGATGGATTTCGAACACCTGGTGATTATGAAAAAGCTAAAAATATATTAGAACAAGATTTTGAACAATCTCCTGACTCACTTATTATTCTACTGGAAAGAAAAAAGACTGCGACGGCTAAAGAGTTCCAGGAGGATATTGAGAGAATTGTTAAAGTGATTGAAAAAGAAAAAAATATTAAGCAGTTCATGAACCCAATGGTTGATCCGACGATGAAAAAAGAGGATATTGCTTATTTATCGCTTCTTTTTGACGAAAAAGATTATGATAAATTAGTTGATCGGAATAATCATTTTTCCAAAAAAATTGAATCTTACACCGATGAAACGGTGAAAGTTGGTACGACTGGATTTACGATTATTAGTGATGTAATGAATAAAACGAGTCAAGAAGATTTGAAAAAAGCGGAGATGATTGGTGTTCCAATCGCGTTTATTGTTTTATTCTTTGCGTTTGGTAGTCTTGTTGCTTCTGCAATCCCTATATTAATAGGTTTAATTAGTATTTTTACGACTTTTGGTATTTTAGCATTTATTGGAAAGTATGTTGATTTATCTATATTTGTCTTAAATGTGGCACCGATGATCGGCTTGGCTTTATCGATTGATTTTGCTTTGTTATTTGTCAGTCGATACAAAACTGAGCTTTCAGAGCACAATACCTCTGTTAAAGAAGCGATTAGTATAACGTTTGCAACTGCGGGAAGAGCGATAATCTTTTCGGGTATATGCGTGTTTATTGGTCTATCTGCATTGTATTTCATTAATATTGATTTATTTAGAAGTGTTGCAATTAGTGGTGCAGTAGTCGTTTTAGTTAGTTTATTTTTATCATTAACATTATTACCAGCAGTACTTTCTGCTCTAGGTAGAAATATTAATAAAGGTACGTTAAAGTGGATTGCCAATCGTAGTCAAGATCAGCAACAAGCGATTTGGAGAAGGTTTGCACAGTTTGTAATGAAGAGACCAATCATAATGGCGCTTACTTCATTAATCATCTTAGGAATATTTGTCATTCCAATTCGAGATGTTCATTTAAACATCCCTACGATTGATGCACTTCCAAAACATGAATCCTCTAGAATCAATTACGAAAAATATCAAAAGGAATTTCTTCCTGATGCATTAAATCATGGGACAGTTGTCGTCGTATTAGATTCGGATAAAGAGATTTTAACGAATGATAATTTAACATCATTAGAGAAAGTACAAAAGGAATTTGAAAGGGATCCTGATGTTTTAAACGTAAAAAGTGTGTTCGATGCTGTTAATATGAATGCTTCTCAACTTTTACCTGCTTTAAAATCAGCTAATGCGACAAAGATTCAACCAGCTGTTCATGCAAATATTCAAAAGGATAAAACCTTCATGCAAGTGTTTCTAAACTCTGATCCGAAGTCTGAAAAAGGCAAGCAATGGGTAAGAGATATTGAAAAGAAATACAAAGGTAAAATTAAAGGATTCCAAATGACAAATGGTGGGCAAGTTAAATTTGAGCAAGAGTTATTTGATGAAATTACCGATAATATTCAGTATGGCTTAATTGTCATCATGGTGAGTACATTTATCATTTTAATGATTGCATTTAGGTCGATAATCATTCCAATTAAAGCAATTATCATGAATGTGCTTTCTTTAAGTGCAACATTTGGTATTATTACTTGGCTATTCCAAGGTGGAAATTTCGGTTTACCGCAGTCTGATATTATGCTGATTTTACCTGTATTCGTTTTTGGTTTAGTATTTGGACTGAGTATGGATTATGAAGTGTTCTTGATGTCTAGAATGCAAGAGCTATATGAAGAAACGGGCGATAATACTTATTCGACTCGAGAAGGCTTAGTATCAACAAGTCGAATTATCACATCTGCAGCTTCAATCATGATCGTCATTACAGGTGCATTTGCATTTACAGATATGGTGCCAGTTAAACAAATGGGGATTGGAATCGCGATTGCGATATTCTTAGATGCGACAATCGTTCGGTTAGTACTAGTACCGAGCTTAATGCAATTGTTTGGTAAGTGGAATTGGTGGTTCCCATTTGCGAAAAATAAAGTTGAAGAACCGAAAGAAAAAGTAGGATAAATACAATCATGAAACTGCTAAACAAAGTAAAGGTTTAGCAGTTTTTTTATTTGTCTTAAAATTAGTGTAAAATAAAATGGAACATAAACGAGAGATGGATTAGTAAAAGAGCATAATGTTTTGGTAAAATGATACTAGCAAATAGAAGGGAGAAACTAAATGTTTAAAAAATCAATGAAAGCAGTTCTGATATGCAGCTTTGTCTTATTGTTCACCATTTTAACTGCTTGTGGAAATGATAATCAAAAATCTTCACAAGTTGAAAAACCAAAGAAACCTGAAAAATTACCAGTCGCAACATTTACAATAAAGGACTACGGGGTAATTGAAGCGGAGCTGTATCCACATATCGCTCCAAATACCGTTTATAATTTTATTTCGCTTTCAAATAAAGGATTTTATGACGGATTAAAGATACATAGAATTGTGAAAGACTTTGTGATTCAAGGTGGCGATCCAGAAGGTACTGGTGCTGGTGGTCCTGGATATACAATCAATGGAGAGTTTTCTTCAAATGGATTTGAAAATAATTTATTACATACGGCAGGCGTATTATCAATGGCGCGTACGAATGATCCAAATAGTGCTGGTAGCCAATTTTTTATTATGACAAATGATTCTTCGCAACTTGATGGTGCATATGCTTCATTTGGTAAAGTGACAAAAGGAATGGATATCGTTAAGAAAGTAGAAGCTAGTGAAACGACACCTGAAGATCAGCCAAAAACGCCGATTATCATTGAATCTATAAAAGTAGATACAATGGGTGTTAAGTACCCTAAGCCTAAAACGAATAAAGAGTGAGTTGAAATAAAAAATGGGATCCCTCTGTGAAGACATGAGGGATTTTTTCTAAAACATTTTTACATAAAAAAACTACTACTTAAATAGTAGTAGTTCGTTATAATCTATTTCAAATAAATTATAAACCTTTTTTTATTTTACCAGACCAAACCTTAAATCCACCTTTTAGTTGGAACAGGTCTGTTACGCCTTGTTTACGTAAAATACGAGCAGCCTGTCCAGGACGAACACCCATTTGATCATACAGATAAACTGGTTGATCTTTACGAATTTCTTTTGAACGCATTTTTAATTGAGCAAAAGGAATATTACGTGCTCCTAAAATATGTCCGTTTTTAAAATCCTCTTGATCTCGTAAGTCAATTAATTGAGCTTTACGAATACCAGAGCGGAATTCTTCCTCGTTTAATGTTTTAATTAAGCGTTTTTGGTAGAAATACATGACTGTTGTGTATACAATGATACCTAGGACAATCCAAATTAACAATAACCAACTATTCAATTTATTCAACACCTTTCAATTACCTACATATCTTATTATAATTCTCTAATAAGATTGTGCAAGATTTCTTACTAAAAAAAGAAAAAAATTCAGTATTGTATGAGGAGATTTCAACATGTCAAAGACAAAGTGGTATTTTATTAATAGTGGAAAAAAATCAGGCAGTTATAATATGGCGTTAGATGAATGTCTTATTAAATGGCAAAGTGAAGAGGGATTTTTACCAACTTTACGTTTTTATGAGTGGGAACATCCAACAGTAACAATTGGATATTTTCAAAAGAATCAAGAAATCAGTTTAGAACAATTAAAAAAATATAACGGTGATTTTGTTAGAAGACAAACAGGTGGTAGAAGTGTACTTCACCATGAAGAATTAACTTATAGTGTAATTGTTCCTGAAGACTACCCAAATATGCCAGTTACAGTAACAGAGGCTTATAAAGTCATTTCAATGGGGCTATTAGAAGGCTTTAAATTATTAGGTTTAGACGCTTCATTCTCTGTGCCAAAAACAGCAGCAGAAAAAGATGAATTAAAAAAACCTGCTAGTGCAGTTTGCTTTGACGCTCCATCTTGGTATGAAGTTGTTGTGAATGATAAAAAAATTGCGGGAAGTGCACAAACAAGACAAAAAGGTTCTATTTTACAGCACGGTTCAATCCCATTAAATATTGATGTAACGATGCTATATGACTTATACATTTTTTCATCTGATGAAGTAAGAAACAGAATGAAGAAAAGATTCTTAGAACGTGCTACATGGATTAATGCAGAAAGCGATACACCAAAATCAATGGATGAATTGTATATTGCATTTAAAGAAGGCTTTGAAATCGGTTTGGATATCGAACTAGTTCCTTATGAATTAACTGAGGACCAAGAAAAAGAAGTACAAGCATTAGTTGTATTAAAATATAGTACTGAAGAATGGAATCTTCGTAAATAATGAAAGTGTTTGAAAGAAAGCTGGTCAAGCTTTCTTTTTTTTAATGGCTATTTTCCGAATCTCGCACATTCTGTAATAAATCAACTTTTTTATTTTTAGTCATAAATCCAAAAGTGACAATCATTTTTATAAAAAACTATTCCTACAGGAGTCACGTAGCTTCTGATTCAATCATCTTCTTAATTCATCAATTTTTTAAAAAAACTTTAGCTAAATTGCAATAATCCTTTATTTTTAAGTCGTCACCTTACTTTACCTATATTCCCAATACTTGGACCGTTTGTTTTTTTTGTAAGGTTCATACTATCTATTAGATAGATGTAGAAAGGAATTATCAGATATGAAACCATTTATACCTAGGCTCGTTTATTTTGAGCCACAAGCGCTGGAATATCCTTTAGGGAAAGAATTAAAAGAGAAGTTTGAGAAAATGGGTTTAGAAATTAGGGAAACAACATCACATAATCAAATCCGAAATCTACCTGGTGATACAGATGCAGAGAAATATCGGATTGCAAAATCAACTTTAGTAGTTGGTTTACGTAAAACATTGAAATTTGAAACATCAAAGCCTTCTGCGGAATATGCCATCCCTTTAGCTACGGGATGTATGGGGCATTGTCATTATTGTTACTTACAAACAACATTAGGATCCAAACCATATATTAGAGTTTATGTTAATTTAGAAGAAATTTTTGAACAAGCAAAGAAATATATGGATGAAAGAAAGCCGGAAATCACAAGATTCGAGGCCGCATGTACTTCAGATATAGTAGGTATTGATTATTTGACCCATTCATTAAAAAAAACTATCGAATTCATTGGGGAAACTGAATATGGTCGCTTACGTTTCGTAACAAAATTTCCACATGTAGATCATTTATTGGATGCTAAGCATAACGGGAAAACAACGTTTAGATTTAGTATTAATTCAAGGTATGTGATTAAAAATTTTGAGCCTGGGACTGGTTCATTTGACGAGAGGATTGAAGCTGCGAAAAAAGTAGCAAATGCAGGATATCCTTTTGGATTTATCGTCGCGCCAATTTATATGCATGAAGATTGGGAAGAAGGCTATGAGGAGCTATTTATTAGGTTAAAAGAAGCGCTTGGTGATTTAGCGAATCAAAAGATGACATTCGAACTGATTCAACATCGTTTCACAAAGCCTGCAAAAAAGGTAATCCTTGAAAGGTATCCAAATACAAAGTTAGAGATGGATGAAGAGAAAAGAAAATACAAATGGGGCAAGTATGGAATAGGGAAATATGTATATCAAACGGATCAAGCAGCTTCCATAGAAGAAACGATATCTGCTTATATTAAATATTACTTTCCAAATGGAGAGATACAGTATTTTACATAAGTAAAAAAAGTGTACTAATTTGGTACACTTCTTTTTTTATGGCAGTATGATATATATGTAAAGAATGAAAAGTTCGAGTTAATTGCACTTTTGTATTATGTGTTGTATCATTTTATTTGATGTTTATTTGTAACGGATTATTTAATTTGTAATACTTAACTGGAGGAAAAACATGCCCACACCTAGTATGGAAGATTATATTGAACAAATTTACCTTTTAATTGAAGATAAAGGGTATGCTCGCGTGTCTGATATTGCAGATGCATTATCAGTACATCCATCGTCAGTTACGAAAATGGTTCAAAAACTTGATAAAGACGAATATTTAATTTATGAAAAGTATAGAGGGCTTATTCTAACGCAAAAAGGTAAGAAAATGGGGAAAAGGCTTGTATATCGTCATGTATTACTTGAGCAATTTTTACGAATTATCGGCCTTGACGAAAATTTAATTTACCAAGATGTTGAAGGAATGGAACACCATATGAGCTGGGAAGCAATTGATCGAATTGGTGACTTAGTTCAATTCTTTGAGGAAGATAAAAGCCGGATGGAAGCATTAAAGGTCATCCAAAAATCGAACGAAGAACAATCTAATAATGACTAAAAGACCGTGCTAATAGGAAGCACGGTCTTTCTTTTTACCCTTTTCACCTTCAATTACGGTCAGGTGACTAGAATCTTTATTTCGTTTTCTTAGCAAAGGACTGGAGGTACTTTTCCTTGAAGTGGGCTTTGATTTATTAAACGATTTTTTTACTGAACTAGTTTTTTGCGTATTATATTTTTTTACAGTCTGTTTAGCAGCTTTCCGGTAGGAGTCTTGTTGGCTTCTTTGACTGCTAGATGATGTGAAAACTCTATAAATAAAATAAAGAACAAGGAGAATTAATCCAATAAATAAAATTCTTTGTAATAATTTTGCTGGATTATTTATCAATTCAGCAATTAAGCCAAAAAGTGCTAATGCTATCATTCCGTAAAATATTGATGTGTACACTTTTTGATTCACTTAAGCACCTCCTATGTTAAGAATTATTTTTAGATCGTTTTGTAAAAAATAGGTTACTTATAGTTTATTACATTTTATTCAATAAGTTGATATTTTTTATAAAATTCTGTCAATTATATTTTGGTATTTTTTTCTATCTCCAAAAGGCGATTAAATGAAGCGATAGAAACTTCAATTTGGTCATCTGAAGGTTCTTTTGTTGTTAATAATTGTAGCCATAATCCTGGATAGCCAACCCACTTTAATACTGGAATATGACGAACTTTATTTGTTAATTGTAAAACCTCGAACGAAATTCCTAAGACAACCGGTATTAATAAAAGTCTGTCTACTATTCTTAACCAGAGCGGACTCGTTGGAACAAGGAAATAAATAAACATCCCAACAATAACTGTAAATAAAATGAAACTGCTACCACATCGGTAATGTAATCTGGACTGTGATCTAACACCTTCGACTGTTAATGGTACATTATTTTCAAAAGCGTTAATCACTTTATGCTCTGCACCATGATATTGGAAAACTCTTTTTATAAAAGGAGTTAAAGAAACTACATAAATATAAGTTAATAAAAAAAGTAATTTTATAATGCTTTCAACAATTACTTGCTGAACATCGGTTTCGAAAAATGGTCTAAGTGTTGCAGCTAACAGAACTGGTACTAATGTGAAGATTACTTTCCCTACTAAAAAAGATAAAACTGCTAATAAAGATAATCCAATATATGTAGCAATCGTACTTTTTTGGTTCTCACGTTCTAATGCAACTTGTTCATCATCATTTGGATCAATTCCATATCGTTCGGTTGAAAAGTTTAAATGCTTTGAACCATTAATACTTGCTTGAATAATGGCTACAACTCCTCGTACGAATGGAACTTTCTTAAGTTTTTGCATCGTAGGATTCGTTTGAATTGGTTCTTCAAAATATTGAATTGAGTGATCATTTCTTCGAATGGCTGAAACCGTGTGTTTTTTACCACCGAACATGACACCCTCTACAATTGCCTGCCCCCCATAAACTGCTCTTTCTCTCTCTTTCATGTTGCACCAACCTAAATTCATTTTTTTCTACATTAATATTTCTATTTGAATCTATTGTAAATGGAATCACAATATTGGTGCAAGTATAAGTAATGGGAATTGTGAAAATGAAGTCGTAATATTTTCAATATTCTTACAAACAAGCTATTCACATGAAAGATTATGTCTTGGATATACTACAATAAGATAATTAGCAAAGTATGGAAAGGGTCATGCTATATGGATAAAGATAAAAATCAAGCACAAGGTGAAAAAGAAAAACAAAAACAGCAAGGTAAACAACAAGACAATGTTTCGGATCAAGGAGAAAGTCCTGATTTTGCAAAAGGTGCAATGAATTTTAATAAGATTGCAAGTATTGGATTTTTTGGTGGGATTTTTTGGTCAACAGTATCATTCGTACTTAGTTTTTTTGACTTTACACAAATTGGTCCAACATTTGTAATAGAAAAAATTCCTCTAGGTAAATGGGCGAATTTTTATATTGAGGTCTTAATTTCTATTTTTTTTATTGGCATTATTTCAATTGTCATTGCCTTCATCTTTTTCTTTATTGGAAGAAAATTTACAGGTGTATTGCCAGGTGTGTTCTATGGATTATTATGGTGGGTTATTATTTTCCTTGTATTAGGAAAAGTTGCGTTTGATTTAAAACCAATTAAAGAATATTCATCTGACACGATGGTAACAAGCATTTGTTTATTCATTTTATACGGAACCTTTATTGCATATTCGGTTTCTTTTGCATCTCAAGAAGAAGAACCCTATTTGCGTGGCTATTCAAAATAGTCTGGCCTATGATAAAATAAGGATGGGTGTTCCATATTATGATAATTTGGAGCAAATATGCTGAAATGATAGGTGGAGACTAGAAAATTGGCTAAGTTTTTATTATTAAATGGACCTAATTTAAATATGCTCGGCCAGAGAGAGGTTTCAATCTACGGTTCAACAACACTTAAGGATATAGAGAACCATTTATCTGGTCTGGCTAGTGAGTGTAATGACATGATTGATTGTTTCCAGTCTAATCACGAAGGTCAGATTATTGATTGTCTACATGCAGCAAACAATGTTTATGATGGCATTATTTTTAATCCAGGTGCATTTACACATTATAGTTATGCAATTCGCGATGCAATCGCAAGTATTACAGTACCAACCATTGAAGTACACATATCAAATATACATAAAAGAGAAGAGTTCCGTCATACGTCAGTTTTAGCTGCTGTAACAGCCGGTCAAATTGTTGGATTAGGTGTGTACGGATATGACTTAGCTTTACTTGCATTACAACAGATTAGTAAGGGAGAGAGAGAACATGGAAAAAATTAAAAAATTAAGAGAAGCTCTTGTAGAAAAAGGGTTAGACGCACTTTTAGTTACTAGTACATATAACCGTCGTTATTTAACAAATTTTACTGGGTCATCAGGTGTAGCACTTATTACAAAAGACAAGGCATTATTTATTACTGATTTCCGTTATGTTGAGCAAGCAACAAGTCAATGTGAAGGATTTGAAATCGTTAAACACGAAGGTTTAATTTCAAGCGAGGTTGCATCTCAAATTGAAAAAAATGGTGTTGCTAAAGTTGGATTTGAACAAGATCACATGACGTTTTCAGAATATGGTACGTACCGTAAAGTATTAGCAAGTGCGGAACTTGTGCCAGTAAATGGTATCATTGAAAACTTACGCTTAATCAAAACAGATGCTGAAATTTCAATTATTAAAGAAGCAACAAAAATTGCTGAATCTGCTTTTGATCATATTTTAGGATATATCCGTCCAGGCGTAACAGAATTAGAAGTATCTAATGAACTAGAATTTTATATGCGTAAATTAGGAGCGACATCATCTTCATTTGATATTATTGTTGCTTCAGGTGCCCGTTCGGCATTACCGCATGGCGTAGCTTCTAGTAAAGTAATTGAAACAGGTGATTTTGTAACACTTGATTTTGGTGCATACTACAAAGGATATGTTTCTGATATGACAAGAACAGTTTCAGTAGGCGAGCCAGAAGCAGAATTAAAGAAAATCTATGACATCGTATTAGAAGCTCAATTACGTGGTGTAAATGGAATCAAAGCTGGAATCACTGGTAAAGAAGCTGATGCTTTAACACGTGATTATATTACTGAAAAAGGTTATGGAGAATACTACGGACACTCAACTGGTCATGGGATTGGTCTTGAAGTACATGAAGGTCCTGGTTTATCATTCCGTTCTGATTTAGTACTTGAACCAAATATGATTGTAACTTGTGAACCAGGTATTTATATTCCAAATCTTGGTGGAGTTCGTATAGAAGATGATTTAATCGTTAAAAATGGTGGTAACGAAAACTTAATGTCATCACCTAAAAACTTAATCATTCTATAAGTTTTCGCGATAATAGAAAAAGAACTACACAAACGAAGTAATATACATTATCATATAGAAATGTGGAGGCGCGTGGACTTCGGTTTCATGGCGCTGTAACTAGATATTAATTCATGGTAAGCGAAATGGTTCACAGTCAATACATAAGCAAATAAGAACCATTTCATTTTTTAGGAGGATATTTAATGATTTCAGTAAACGATTTTCGTACAGGTTTAACAATTGAAACTGACGGTGGCATTTGGCAAGTAATTGACTTCCAACACGTTAAACCAGGTAAAGGAGCTGCGTTCGTACGTTCTAAACTTCGTAACCTACGTACAGGAGCAGTACAAGAAAAAACTTTCCGTGCTGGTGAGAAAGTTGCGAAAGCACATATCCAAAATCGTAAAATGCAATATTTATATGCAAATGGTAACCAACACGTATTCATGGATAATGAATCTTACGAACAAATTGAATTACCAGAACAAAACATAGAGCGTGAATTAAAATTCTTAAAAGAAAATATGGAAGTTTATATCATGACTTATGAAAGTGAAATTTTAGGTGTTGAATTACCTAACACAGTTGATCTAAAAGTAATTGAAACTGAACCAGGAATCAAAGGTGATACTGCTTCAAACGTTACAAAACCTGCTACTATGGAAACAGGCTTAGTTGTTCAAGTACCAATCTTCATAAACGAAGGTGAAGTATTAATTATTAATACGACTGAATCAAGTTACGTTTCTCGTGCAAAAAACTAATTTAACATTTAGTGTAATATAATGAAAAGTAGAGGCACTTGTAAAAAGTGTCTCTTTTTCTTATGAAATATCATTTACATTTGTTGGAGGGTTGATATGTTAACATCAATTTTACTTTGGACATTGATTATTATTTGTTTCGCTTTGGCATTTATTGCATTAATCAAACCAATTATTCCAGGAGTACCTGTACTTTGGGTAGGATTTTTAATTTATCACTTCGGAATCAATAGAGAGGAACTAGGTCTACTATTTTGGATCATTATGGCGATTTTTACTGCTTTCATATTTATAGTAGACTTTATTGCAAATCATTATTTTCTTAAAAAATACGGAAGTACAAAGACCGGTGAAAGAGTAGGCTGTCTAGCAGTGATTGTTGGTTCCTTCATTTTTCCACCATTTGGTTTAATCATTGTGCCGTTTATTTCAGTCTTTGTGACAGAAAAAGTTCAAGGTAAAACAAATAAAGAAGCTTTAAAATCTTCTTGGGCAACTGTTATTTCTTTTCTTAGTAGTTCGCTTGCGAAAGCAATTTTGCAAATTATCATGGTTATCTTATTTTTTATATTTGTGATTATGTAATCTTATTTAAAGAGAAAATAAATGCTTACTCCGTCTGATTATCACATCATTTATATACTTTATTTATACACTTAGAGAAGCGCTATGCTTCTCTTTTTTCGTCTTCTCTTAAATAACTTCGATAACTTTTTAAAAACTGAGATTTTTTCTCTTGTAAGCTCATTTTTTATGGAGCGAGCGGGTATTCCTCCTCGATACAAATACTCATTCGAGAAACCTCCTTTAGCAGAAATGATAAGCTTCTCCCTTCATGGATTCCTAGAATTCCTTCCATTAATTGCTTTTTAAAACAATAAAGTGAATGAAAAGAATGCATTCTTATAGTGTTTATGAAAAATCAAATGCTGAAATATCTTCTTAAATGGACATGTTCTGCATATTAGTAATAAAAAGACTGAAAAAAGGTGTGTAATGTATGAAGCAATGGATTGATTCAATGGATAAGGCTGTACTTGGCATGGGTTTGTTAAGGGTGGTTGGTGGTAGCTTAGAATTGATTGCCGCATTTACAATTCTTTATTTCAATGACATTAAAAAAGCATTAGCACTTAATAGCATTCTAGCAACTGTTGGGCCAATCATTCTCATATCGACGATGACGATTGGGATTATCGGTGTGGCTAGTGAGTTAGATCCAATACGACTTGTGCTTGTTTTTTGTGGAGTGTTTTTAATTTTACTAGCGGTTTTTAAATGATTAATAGGATGTGAACTGCTATGGAAGAGGTTTTCAACGTGTTACCTACAATGCTGAAAGAGAAGTTAATCATTTCTTTTTCAGATTTAAACGAAGTAGAGGAACTACGTTTAAGGGTCTCTAGACCTGTAGAGGTAATTGCAAATAATCAATCAACATTTTTACCGTATATTGTGACAGAGGAAGATGGGAGTCAGATTCTTGGGAAACTTAGTCAATTTTCTATTTATACAATTGAGGAAGAGTTGAAAAAAGGATATATCACCATCAAAGGTGGTCACAGAGTAGGACTAGCCGGACGTGTGGTGACTGAAAATGGAATGGTAAAGATGATTCGTGATATTAGTTCATATAATTTTCGTATCGCAAAAGAAAAAGTAGGCATAGCTAGTCCGTTTGTAAAGTATTTATATGATGGAAGATGGAAAAATACAATGTTGATTGGACCACCACAAGCAGGGAAAACGACATTATTAAGAGATTTTGCTAGAGTCGTCAGTCAAGGTGATCATGTAAGAGGAATTAAGCCCCAAAAAGTAGGGATTGTTGATGAACGCTCTGAAATTGCTGGTTCGGTTAAAGGTGTACCTCAATATACTTTCGGAGAACGTATCGATGTATTAGATGCCTGTCCAAAAGCTGAAGGAATGATGATGCTCGTTCGATCGATGAGTCCACATATCATTCTAGTTGACGAGATTGGTAAGAAAGAAGATGTAGATGCAATTTTAGAAGCAATTTTTGCAGGTGTTCAATTAATCGTAACTGTTCATGGTTATTCTCTTGAGGAAATTCGAAAAAGACCTTCATTGCAGCCTTTATTTCAGAATGGAACATTCGAACGATTTATTGAAATTTCCAATTACCCTAGACCTGGTAATATCACTGATATTAAAAATAGAAAAAATATAAGCCTGTTTTCACAAAAGGCGGTGTATTAAATGAAATGGATAGGTGCATTATTCATTATCTTTTCTACAACATGGCTTGGCTTTTATTTTGCAGGCAGATTATCTGAGCGAACAAAGGAATTACGTGCATGGAAATTAGCACTTCAATCACTTGAAGCAGAAGTTATGTATAGTCAATTACCCCTACAAGAAGCAAGTAGGCGTATTGCAAAACAATTAAATGGACAAATTCAACTATTTTTAATCGATTTTGCAAATCAACTTGAAACAAGTGCTTTATCTGCAAAAGAAGCATGGAAACATTCATTACAAGAATATGCCGAAAAAGTTGCGATTAAGGATTCCGATATCCAAGTCCTTTTGCAATTTGGCGAAACAATCGGAATGCATGACAAAATTTCGCAGCAAAAGCAAATTATCTTAGCGTTAAAACACTTAGAGCGTGAGGAGCAAGAGGCAATTGATTCTCAATCTAGTTATGAAAGAATGTCAAAAATGCTAGGCGTCTTAAGTGGGATATTAATCGTTATTTTATTAATTTAAAGGAGGGAAATCGATGATTACAAATTATGCATTAATGTTTCAAATTGCTGGAATAGGCGTGATCGCTGCTATTATACATGCAGTCTTAAAAAAAGCAGGTCAGGAAGAATTTGCAACATGGACAATTATTACAGCCTTTATCATTGTTTTCTTTCAAGTCATTACAAAAGCCGGTGATTTGTTTAATAAAGTCAGGGATGTATTTCTATTTCATTAGATTAGGAGTGAGTTTGTAATGGAAATCATCCAGATTGTTGGCATCGGGTTATGTGCTACATTTTTAATTCTTCTTTTAAATCAATTTAAAATGGACAAATTTAATTTGGCCATAACGGTATTTATCAGCTGTGTATTATTTTTATTCTTATTAGACAAAGTTCAATTTTTATTAGATGAAATTCAAAAATTAGCTAATCAAGCAAGTATAAAAAACGTTTATGTCGAGACGTTATTGAAAATTATTGGAATTGCGTATATCGCTGAATTTGGCGTTCAAATAACAAAGGATGCTGGGCAAGGTGCAATTGCTTCTAAAATTGAGCTAGGTGGAAAGGTTCTCATTTTAGTTTTAGCAGTTCCAATATTAACAGCATTAATCGAAACAATCTTAAGTTTTTTACCTAAAATTTCTTAATAAAGAGGAAGGGAGGACTTTATGAAACATAAAATTCAATTTTTTCTTCTTTTCCTTTTTCTCCTTTTTTTTATCCCAAAAAATGTACAAGCTGCTCCTCCACCTGCTGAAATTGTCAATGAACAAATTAAAAAACTTGGTTTTGATGAAGTGCAGCAGTATTGGGATGAAGTCGTTACAAAATATGGTGGATTTCTTCCGGAAAGTCAAAAAGGAGATTTTATTGAATTTATAAAAGGGGAAAAAAAGTTTTCGATTCAAGAATGGTTTATCGCCTTTGGTAAATATTTATTTTTTGAACTATTAAGTAATGGAAAAATACTTGGCATACTGATCATGCTCGTCATTTTCAGTTCTCTACTACAATCTTTGCAAAATGCATTTGAAAAAAGTTCGATAAGTAAAATCGCTGACAGTGTTGTGTTTTTAGTTCTGGTTGTATTTGCTTTAAATAGTTTTTATATAGCCACACAAGCAACCCAAGAAGCAATCACAATGATGATTAATTTTTTAAGAGCATTAATTCCAATTTTATTAGCATTAATTGCGACTTCAGGTGGAGTCATTTCAGTAGGGTTCTTTCATCCAATTCTAATCTTCTTAATGCATACGAGCGGATTACTAGTAACGTATTTCGTATTACCTCTTATTCTCGTTTCAACGATTCTAAGTATTGTCAGTATTATCAATGATGAGCTCCAAGTTACAAAACTAGCAGCATTAATTAGAAATATTGCAGTAGGTGTACTTGGTATTTTTTTAACAATATTCCTCGGTGTGTTAAGTGTACAAGGTATGACGACCGCAGTAACGGATGGGGTTGCTGTCAAAACTGCAAAATTTGTGACAAGTAATTTTATCCCAGTAGTCGGTAAAGTATTTGCAGATGTAACAGATACGGTCATTAGTGCGTCCCTTTTATTAAAAAATACGGTCGGAATCGTCGGGTTGGTCACGATGCTTGCGATCATTGTATTTCCGGCATTGAAAATATTAGTTTTGGCTCTTATTTATAAATTTTCAGCTGCCATTCTTCAACCGGTAGGTAGTAAAGCAATTATTAGTACGATTGATGTAATTGGAAAAAGTGTCATCTACTTATTTGTATGTTTAGCGATTGTCTCATTAATGTTTTTCTTAAGTATGACTTTGATCATTGCGGCAGGAAATATTGTCGTTATGTTTAGGTAGGTGAGAAGATGGATTTCTTTATTCAATGGGTATCAAACATTATTGTCTATATTTTAATTGCAACCATTATCATGATGTTAATTCCGAATACCGGATTAGCTAAATACGTACGCTTTGTTGCAAGTTTATTATTAATTGTCATGATGCTCCAACCAATTTTTCAATTATTTAAAGTAAATATTAAAGAAGTGCTTGCGGGATACCAGTCAACAACATATGAAGCAAGTGGCGAAATAAAAAATGAAATAAATAATAAGAAAAATGAAATACAAGCAGCAGAACGTGCATATATATTAAAACAAATGGCTGTCCAAATGAAAAAAGAAGTTGAAGAAAACATTACACAGGAATTCGAACAGGTTATTACAAATGTTGAATTAGAAGTAAAAGAAGGCGTAACAACAATTAAAACTGCCGAAGATTTATCAAAGGTAACAGTTTTTGTAAGCGCCAAAAAAGATGAGACAAGCAATGTAGAACCTGTTCAAGAAGTTAGTGTTAATACAACTGAGCCGATCCAATCAGACAGCGAAAAAATTAAACAGCAAGAACTACAGAGTTTTTTAGCAGATAGATGGCAACTTGAGGACAAGCAAATCGAAGTTAAGATGGAAGGAGGGGAGTAATGGCAAATGAAAAAGAAAATACCACCAATAAAACTAGCAGACTTTTTAAAAGGAAACAAAGATGAAAATACCTCTTCTGACAAAGAGCATAGTCCATTTAAACTGACGAGGAAATATGTACTAGCACTACTCGGACTTGGAGTTTGTTGGATGATCGCAAGTAGTCTATTTGCAAATTCAACTGGTAAAACCAGTTCGATGCTTTCGCCGATTTCAACCGAAACAAGTGCAAGTCCTAAAAATAACGAAGAAGCTGTTGAAACTCTTAAACTCGGTGGTGAAAAATCATCAGGAAGTATAAATGATTTTGAAAATAAATATGAACAACAATTAACAGAAACTTTAAATCAAATGGCTGGCGTTAGCAAAGTAAAAGTAGAAGTGAATGTAGACGGCAGCGAAAAAAATGTATACCAATTTAACAGAACTGACCGTACACAACAAACGGAAGAAATAGACAAGCAAGGTGGGAAACGGAATATTGAAGACGAATCACATGATACGCAAGTCGTCATCATAAATGATGGTGAAAAAGAAATTCCAGTCATTGTGCAAACTGAAATGCCAGATATAAAAGGGGTTCTTATTATCGCTAAAGGTGCTGAGAATCTTGCAGTAAAAAATATGATACGAGAAGCTGTCACCCGATTACTCGATGTGCCGAGCCACCGTGTTGCTGTACTACCAAAAAAATAATAGGAAGAAGGTAAAATGAAAATGAAAAGACAAACGATTTGGTTATTAACAATGTTAAGTTTAGTAGTGGTATTATCTGTATATTACGTTACAACACCTGATCAAATGAAAACGGCAGGAATTATGAATATGACTAGTAACAACTCTTTAGATTCTACTCCATCAAATGATACAAATAAAAAAGATGATGGGAAAGAAACGTCATCTAAAGAAGAAGCTACAAATGAAGTATTCTTAAAACAACGTATGGAACAAGAAGATAAAAGAGCTCAATTAAAAGAAGAGCTTCAAACAACAATTGACTCAGCTACAGCTTCTGCAGAAGAAAAAAGCCAAGCATTTACAAGCTTAAAAGAAATTCAAACATTAACAGCACTAGAAGCAGACGTTGAAACGATGATCAAAGAATCAGGTTACAAAGATGCACTAGTACGCGCTGACAGCAACGAAGTAAATGTATCGGTAAAATCAACAAAAAAACATAGCAAAGCAGCAGCAAACGAAATCATCCAAATGGCAAGAAGCGTACTTGGAGAAAAACTAGTAATCGTAACATTCCAAACTAAGTAAGAAAGAAAAGTGGAGGCGACTGTTCAGCTCCGACAAGCATCATGTGGAACCAAATTCAGTTTCTATCTTTAGGGGGACTTGCCATATAGCCTCAAAGAGAAGACTAAAATATTAGAAAAAGAAAAGAAACAAATACTCGTTATTAAAAAATCATACCATTCAAAGCACTGTCTACAAAGTTGTAGGTAGTGCTTTTGTACGTTAAAATAGATATGTAGTACCTAGGGTTTATAACGAATTATTTTTGGTAAGGAATAAGATAATTAATTTGGTGGGAAAATGGCTAAAATTAGAATGAGACCTGCTCGAGGAAAATAATTTGTTGAAAAGTTTAGTATTAGGTTATAAGATTAGACTATATGTTTTTAAGGGGTGAATGAAAATGAAAATTCATGAAATTAGAGAATTAATTAAATTAATTGACCAAACAACGATAAATGAGTTTGAATTTGAAAATAATGGTGCCATCGTTAAAATTAAAAAAGGTGGACAAACAACTGTTGTTACTCAAGCTGCTGCTCCAGTAGTTCAGCATGAAGTATTGCCTGTTGTATCTGCTCCAGTTGCAACTTTAGAAAAACCAGCTGAGCCTGTTGCACAAGAAGTAGTAAAAGAAGATACAAGTAATTTACATAAAATTACATCACCAATGGTTGGTACATTCTATGCATCTCCATCACCAGATTCAAAAGAATATGTAGCAGTTGGCGATCGCATTAAAAGTGATTCAATTGTATGTATCGTAGAAGCAATGAAGTTATTTAATGAAATCGAAGCTGAAA